>OBLW0100001377.1_pt1 | contig 20703 bp, 30 predicted proteins | sample 1520161 | NCBI WGS metagenome assembly OBLW01 (sample SAMEA3539309, study PRJEB22396) | soil metagenome | biome: tundra; feature: field; material: soil | place: USA | collected 2010-05 | depth 0.15 m | reverse complement strand
GGCGCAGTTGCGCGTAGGCGGTGAAGCTCATCTGCAGGCAGAAGAGCGCGGTGACGATCCAATAGACGATGGTCTTGGCTTTGGGGGTGGTCTTGGCGGCGACGAGGGCCGGCTTCTGCAGGGTCGATTCCATGGGGTTCTTCCTCCTTTCAACGCTTCGGGGCGTTGGGCGGCCAACTGGGGGTCTCAACGCCGAACTGCTTTGCGTACTCGGCGTTCAATCGCTGCCAGCCGCCGAACTTCATCGCCTCGCCACCAGCGATGCGGCCGATGGGAGTTCCGCTGAGAAGGTGATCCAGAACATCGAAACAAATGTGCCACCCGGCAGCACCCATTGAGATGAAGCGGCGATCGATGTTGTGCCACAGCGTCAGGCGCGTGCCGCCACCAAAGGCTTCGAGTTCCCACCGGATATCGTGGTCACCCCAGTTGTACTCAAGCGCCTTGGGAGCGTCGGCTCGTGTCACTCTTGCTTCGGAAACGTGCGGCGCGGGCGCTCCCACCGTGGTGAGCTTCACCGTGGTTCCAACCGTACCCAGGCTCCCATCGGCGTCGAAGGGAGCCCACTCGCGCAGATGCGCTGGGTCGGTAAGAGCCTGCCAGACTTTTTCCGGCGAGTGACGCAGTTCCCGGACGAGAATGAGCGTCCACTTCTCTTCACCGTTTTGTCCCCGGTCCTTTCGTATCTGCGCCCCGTAGGCGGGACCCGGTGTGTACTCCGCGCGAGCGGCCATCTTCATTCTCCTTAGTGAGAATAGTGTGCCAGCTGGGTCAGCTGAATGATGTTGCCGCAGGTGTCTTTCAGCATCGCAATGGTCGAGCCGGTCACGTCGGTGGGCGGCATGGTGAACTCAGCGCCACGAGCCTTGATCCGCTCGTAGTCGCCCTTGATGTCGTCGGTGAAGAACATGATCGCGGCCTGGTTCTGTTGAAAAATCGCCTGCTGATACGCTTGGGCCGCGGGGTTGTTGTTCAACGCCTGCAGCTCAATGCCGTCCGGTTCCTCGGACGAAACCACGGTCAGCCAGCGATATGGGCCCTGACTGAAATCGGTCTTCTTGGCAAAGCCCAGTACCTCCGTATAGAAGCGCAGGGCCTTGTCCTGGTCGTCCACGTATACGCTAGTCACTTTGATTTTCATTTCGTTTCTCCTTTATCACGTTCGCGGTTTGGGCCGCGTCGTCTTCCCTTGTGTTCCTTTTTCGTTGGCGTTAGCGGATCCATGCGGTCGAGGTGGCGTTCGAGAGCATCCACGCAACCGGACCAGAACCGGCGGAACTGAGACAACCAGGCATCCAACTCCTGAAGTGGTTCAGGTTTCAGCCGGTAGAGACGGCGCTGTGCGTCCACTGTGGATTCCACGAATCCGGCTTCGCGCAGCACTCGCAGGTGCTTTGACACGGTCGGCTGCGTCATACGAAGTTGACGCTCGATCTCTCCCACCGACTGTTGTGACGAGACCAGGAGGCTCAATATCGCGCGGCGGTTCGGCTCCGCAATGATTTCGAATACAGATTCCATTCTTTTTATATACTCTACTACGCATATACGTGTCAAGGTATATCCAAACAGAAGTCAGACAGAACTTGGAACAACGAGGAAGTGAAGGTGGTACAGGAGGGGCATGAGCGTGCGCAATTTCGTGCGCCGCTTTAAGGGAGCGACCGGAGACACTCCTCTGATTTACCTTCAGAAGTTACGAATCGCCACGGCCAAGCGCATGTTAGAGAGCGATCACCACATGATGCCGGAGATCAGTGATGCCGTCGGCTATCAGGACGTTAGTCTTTTCCCGCTCGCTTTTTCAGCGGCACACCGGCGTTTCGCCGAGTGCCTATCGGAAAAGGTTTGGGTTGTAGTAGCGACTTGCAACCTATGTTCTAACCTCGGATTGTGGGAACAGGATGATTTAACTTGTTTGGAGGGATTGGATGAGCGTCGTGCTGTTCTAATCGAGGGCGGTTTGTATTCGGCTAATTTGACTTACGCGCTGCGTGACAGTCTGCCGCGAATCGCTCAGTGGCGATGCTCCACGAGCGCATCAGCTTTCGGAATTGGCTGACGCACCGACGCCGCGCGGTGCTCCAACCGTGAGTGGTTCCACATTGCCTGTGCGGCTTGTGTTCGGCGATTACCGAACGTCTCATCAAATAAGTCGATGCGCTCAACATGAGAGCAGTTGTTACAGAGCAAGACAATACCATCCGGGTCTTTGCTGATTGTGTACATGCCTCCAGCCTACTGCCCTCCCTTCACACAAGATGTGCAGTATGGAACAGATGCAAGAATAGATGGCTCAATGGGTTAGGATAGTCAAAGCGAGCGATTTTTTTGATCGGCGCCGGCGTCATCCCCCGTAATAGGTCCGTGTAGTTTGGGAAACTCGCGTCGAGCAAGCCGCTCACTCCTCGGCACCGATTGTGTCGTCACTCACATCCTCACCGGAGCGAGACGGATTCTCCCTTCCCATCACGCGGTCTTTAGCCGTAACAGCGGCGCGTTGTCGGCGAGGCGTCCGGTAACATCAACGGCAGTCATGATGTCGGCAACGCGTCCGTTGAACATCGTTTCGCAGCGCGTGACCTCCACGTCGATTACGTTGCCATCCTTCTTTTTGTGTCTGCGGAGTTGCGTTGCTGAGTTATGTCTGCCTTGACGCATTACATCCCTTAATAACGGAACAATGTCCTCGCTAGGGTGGATGTCGAGGAGGGTCATCGACAGGAACTCCTTTCGTGAATAGCCGTAATGATCTACTGCCGCATCGTTTACGGCGGAAAAGGCGAAGGTGGTGAGATCGAAGACCCACATGGGAGTTGCACTATGATCGAAATCGAAGCGATTCGAGATTTCTGAAGTCAGAGTGCAGGGTTTGGTTTTCGTGAGAGGATCGTCGTCTTTCGGCAAGCTTGGGGAGCCGCACGAATGCGATTCAAACCGTTTCGCAATCGTATCGTAGTGCCCCCCAGCTGGAAATTCGACGCTTAGAAGGCAATCGACGCACGCCACGAAACGACCTGCGGCGCACATGCGGATACCGATACGCTGAGGAGATTGGACACCAATGCTGGCTGGCATTGCATACTTCAACTCTCTTTTGTACAAGACCAGCATACGCTTCTATTCTCAACACGTTGTCACTCTGGGACGAAAAAAGGGCCGGACCCATGCGAGTCCGACCCGGAAAAGCTGCATTTCCTAGAACAGCGAAGTGGCGCGGTCGTGAGGGTCGAACGTTGGTATGCCCGTCGTTAACCCTGACCGCGTTCACTAATTCCAAGACTTAGACACAATATCCAGTAATAATCTCAATAACTGTGCACTTTTGCACATCCTCAACTGCAAGAACTGAGTCACACTGTTACTGTCCATGATGGGGGTAGTGTCGCTATGACCCAAACCACAACATCAGCTTCGCACCGTGTCCTAATGGTGGATGACGACGACGCCGTTCGCACGATGATGAGTCTCACGCTCGAACACAAGGGCTTCGAGGTAGTCTCTGCCGCGAACGTGACGGAGGCTCTGAAACTGATCACGACGGAGAGCTTTGATGTCCTGATCACTGATCTCCACATGCCCAACCCCAGCGACGGCTTTGCGGTGATTACCGCGATGCGCCATATCCAACCGAAGGCACTTACGCTGCTGGTCAGCGGCTACCCCGACGTGAAGAGCGCCATGGAGGCCATCCTTCTGGAAGCGGATGAAATCATTGTGAAGCCATTCGAGACCAAGACACTCGCTGATCTCGTCCACGATAAGCTGATCACTCCCAAACTCGCTGTCCAGACGCCAAAGGAAAGAGTGGCGGCGATATTGCAGCGTTGTACCAGCGGGATCGTCGAAGATTGGCTAGCGAGGGTGAAAAAGAGTAAAGAACTCAACTACGTTTCTCTTAGCAACCAAGACCGTACTGGATATCTTCCGAAGCTGATCGAAGACCTGATTCTGCGTCTGAGAGCGCCGAACGTCCCCGGAAGGGAAAGCGATTCTATCTGTTCCGCCGCTGCCGTCGCCCATGGGAAGATGAGAAAGTTGCAAGGCTATACGCCTGCGATGCTGGTGCACGACTCACGAATCCTTCAAGTGACCCTGTTCGGGACTTTGCAGAAGAATCTGAGCGCTTTGGATTTCAGCCTACTCTTGCCCGATGTTATGACGATAGCGGATGAAGTAGATTCGCAGTTGACGCAGGCGATGGAGAGCTACATGGGCGACGTGCGGAAGCCAGCGGCAGCGTAGCCGAAAGTGCCAAGTAAGGTCGGACTATGTATCGGTGTTCGATGCCCGATCTGTGAACGGCCACACACAATCTGGAGGCCACTGGAACGTGGCCTTCCGGATGATGGCAGGGGGAGCGGGCAACTTGGGTTCGCCACAGTGGTCATTTCGATCAGGAGACGGATCGGCAAACGGTATCCTATACATCATAGGTGCCACCCTCACAAGAGCGTGGCGCAGCGATCCGATCACTGCGCCATGAGACGAGGAAACCGGAAAGACCGCCGGGGGCAGCCACATCAGTTCCTCTACTTTTCCTGACAATTCGATGACCTTATAGTCCTCAAGTGCAGGGTGTCTGTTCAAGATTGCACAGTTGTAAAAATATTGCCCCTTCACGATTAGTCTGACGGTTCCGTACCGATAACTACCAATGGTGTCCAAGAGTGAACATCCCCGCACCGTAGTATGGAGCACTATCTATGTCATAAGAACAGGACGAGGCTAATACGGGCGCTCGCGGAATCCGTCGCGACTACTTAATCATGAGCAGAAATCTCGTACCTCTTGGAAGAAAGGCGGCGGTATGAAGAAGGGAAAAGGAGTGCCTGTGCTTCCGGCCGACACGATAGACAAGCGGTCCTCAGTCGTCCCGCTTCAGACAATGGCCGACGCCCGTCGTCAGCCCCGATTCAAGATTGAGGTTGATATCACAATCAATTCTCGGACACGCGGCTTGCTGAAGGGGCATACCCTGGACATTAGCGAATCCGGAATCGCGGCCATGCTGCCGATAGAAACGCCCTTGGGTGAGAACGTGGAGTTGAACTTCACGCTGCCGGGTGGCGCTGTTACGATTCATGCGATGGTTCGCCAAAAACGCGCGTTTCGCTACGGTTTCGAGTTCGTATACTCTGACTCCATGCACGAATTGATTCGTCGTACCTGCCGCGATCTGGCTATTGACCAATCCCTGATTTTGGCTTTCCTGTAACGCCACTTAAAAGATGGCGGTGTCCGCATCCCCACACAGCGTCCCCTCGGATGCCACTCGGTTTGAATATTGTGGAGTCGCGTTTTTGCGCTCTCGCCTGTTTTTGTCTCTTACACATGCCTTGTTCACGATTTCCACGGCTTTTTCCAGTTCTGTCCGGAATTGATCAGTCTCTGAGAGTAGTCACGGACTATTCTTGTTACTAGTCCCCCAAAAAGGTGGCGTTAAATGGCTGCTCCAATCAGAGTACCAACCGCAAACATGGCCCTGCTGTCGGATGATAAATCACAACCGACGAGCATCGAGAGCGTAGCCGCAATCCTGACCCGCTGTAAGGCCGCTCTGATCGAAGACTGGTTGGTACGAACAAAGAAGACCCCGGAACTCAACCTCCTTCATCTTAGCGACGGCGAGCGGACCAGACATCTTCCGAAGTTGGTTGACGACCTAGTGGTACGTTTGGCTAGACCCAAGTTGCCCGATAAAGACAGCGATGCCATCGCGTCCCCAGCCGCCATCGAACATGGCAAGCTGCGGCGGAAGCAACGCTATTCTTCCGGCATGCTGATCCATGAATCACGAATTCTTCAGGTGACTATTTTCGGAACCTTGCATGAGAATCTGAGCACGCTGGATTTCAGCCTGCTGTTGCCGGATGTCATGATCATCGCCGACGAAGTGGATGCACAGTTGACCCAGACAATGGATGCCTTCGCGAACGCCGGACAACAATCGGCAAAAGCCTCCAATTTACACTCGATGTGAGAAGAATTGCAGCCTCTTCTTTGACCTACCGGACCCTCTCCGTGAAGAGTGGCACGCTGGGTCACAGTGGTTGGCGATAGCCCCACCCAAAGTTTACGAATCGCGGTCCGATCCACGATCCGTGAACGGCCACACACAATCTGGAGGCCACTGGAACGTGGCTTTCCGGATGATGGCAGGAGGAGCGGGCAACTTGGGTTCGCCACAGTGGTCATTTCGATCAGGCGATGGATCAGAAAACGGTATCTTATACATCATGGGTGCCTCCTTCACAAGAGCGTGGCGCAGCGATTCGCTCGGCTGCGCCACTAGACGAGGAAACCGGAAAGGCCGCCAGGGGGGCAGCCACATCGAGTTCCTCTACTTTGCCCACAATTCAGTGAGTTTATAGTCCTCAGGTATAGGGCGTCTGTTCAGAATTGCTCAGCCGCGAAATACATCTCGAAACGCCTCAGGGATGAACTGGCTGGGCCTCCACTATGAGTGCCAGAGGTGTTCTAGGCTGCCCCCCAAACGTCGTGTTTGCCAAGGGTCAACAAGGAAGCGAGGGGGCTAAACTATCGTGTTGCTATTAGGACTGGCGATGCAGGGCCGAGTACACCTTCTTGAGCAACGACCGTTTAGTGAAGGGCTTTTCCAAAAATGAATCTTCTTGTATCAACAGCCCATGTCGCTTAACCATATCGCCGCTATATCCCGACATGAATAGGGAACGAGTCTTGGGATATCCTTCCTCGGCCTGTTTCACCAACTCAGGGCCGCTTTTTTCGGGCATGATGACATCGGTCAAGAGTAAGTCGATTCCTGCTTCAGAAGTCGCCATTATAGTTAGTGCGTCTTCCCCATCCTTCGCTTCGATCACTCGGTAACCGCCATCGAGCAGAAGCTTAACCGTAAGTTCGCGCAGAGTCTTGTCATCCTCAACCACTAATATCGTTTCTGATCGTCCTCGAGGCTCGGCGTCGTCCTTTGATAACACAAGTGCCTCCGGTTTTCCGCCCACTCTGGGAAAATATACCTTAAACGTTGTGCCCTTGCCGGGTTCACTGTACACAAAGACGCTGCCCTCGTTCTGCTTGACAATTCCATACACGGTCGAGAGTCCCAGACCAGTCCCATGCCCAACCCCCTTGGTCGTGAAAAAAGGCTCGAAGATTTGCGATTGGATGGTCTCATCCATACCACAACCCGTGTCGCTGACCACCAAGACCACATATTGTCCGACATAGGCATCCCGGTGCTGTGAAACGTAGCTCTCGTCCAGTTCGGCCTCCCCGGTCTCGATCATGATCCTTCCCCCGGTCGGCATCGCATCTCGGGCATTCACTACCAAGTTCATCAGGACTTGTTCAATCTGCCCGAGGTCGGCCCTGATGCTGCCGAGCGGAGCAGTGGGACGAAACTCAACCGCAATGTCCTCGCCGACCAGTCGCAAGAACATTTCGGTCGCATTCCGGACAACTTCGTTTAGGTCCAAAGTCCGAGGAAAGACAACCTGCTTGCGGCTGAAGGCCAGCAGTTGCTTGGTGAGCAATGCCGCCCGTTTTGCGGCCTTCTTGGTTTCCGAGACGTACTGATTCACCGGATTCTCCGGCGCAATCAGACCTAGCGAGATGTCGCTATAGCCGATAATAATGCCCAGTATATTGTTGAAATCATGTGCAATACCTCCCGCCAAACGTCCTACGGCTTCCATCTTCTGAGCCTGTCGCAACTGGGCTTCCAGTTGTATCATCTCTGTAACATCACGAGTGATCGCCAGCACGCAACGTTGCCCGTCCACTTCAATCGATTCCGCCCATATTTCTGCTTCCCGAATCTTTCCCTTCGCAGTCCGGTATCGCATTTGGTGTTTGGCTATCAAGTTCTCTTCGTCTAACTTCCGTATCATCTCTCCGCGATCCAAAGGATCGGCCCAGAAATTCAGTTCTGCGGCAGTGCGACCAACCACATCCTTTCGCTGGTACCCAAGCAGATCGAGAAAGGCCTCATTTACGTCCAAATAGCGCCCCTCCGCTTCCGTCGATATCGTGATTGCCAGCGGGTTACTACGAAAAGCTTTGCTGAACCTATCCTCCGATCTGCGCAGCGCGTCCTCCGACTGCTTGCGCTGGCTGACATCTCTCATGATCACGGTGAATATCTTCTTGCCGCCCGATTCTGTCTGCGAGATCGAGGCTTCTATCTCAAATTCCTCGCCATCCGCACGCAGGGCCCAGATTGGCTCCAGAGCGCCCATGACGCGATTGGTGACACCCGTCTCTCCGAATGCCCGGATGTGGCAGGAGTGCGCGGCGTGGAACCGCTGCGGAATGAAGCGTTCGATTGACTGCCCTACTGCTTCAGCTTCCGAACAAAGGAACATCTTCTCAGCGGCAGCATTGAACAGAACGACGCGCTGCTGCTCGTCCAAGGAGATGATGGAGTCTATCGCAGACCCGATAATGCCAGCCAGACGTTGTTGGCTCTCAAGCAACGATGCTTCGCCCTGCTTGCGTGCGGTAATATCACGAATATTGCACTGAATTACGCTCTTTCCATTTTCTTCGTAGACGTTGCTGACGAACTCGACATTGACCCGCCGCCCGCTTCTGGTTTCCAGTGGCAGATTGTCGTAGCGGATATATTGTTTGTTCTGAAGCTCTCGAAACGCGGCTTTCGATTCTTGAATTTGCTCAGGAATCCTTCTGGCGCTCGAAGAACATTGACTGGTGTCCGGTAGACCCTGCCTGACTTTCGACCTACGTGCGTCAGGATGCCAAAGCCCGGCCATCAATCAGCGAATCGGTTTGTGACTCGGTTCGTAACAGCCAGATTGAAGGCGGCTACCCTTGCCTTGAGATGGCATCGGATGCATTGATCGATAACGAGGGATCGCACCGAGCGCATGAGGCGTTGGGTTTCGACGTTGTGGACCGATGCGTGCACTTCCGCAAGAGGCTATAACAGCCTGTTCATAGTTTTTCTCCAGTCGGTGAGCGCCGCCCATTTTATCGAGAATTTCCTGCAACCGTCGAAGCCGACGTTCGTGATCCCCCGCCGCGCCGTATAGTTTTTTGCCGCCTTGAAAGTACAGACGGTTCGCATCGCTGATTTGCGCTATTTCCTCTCGCAACTTGGCGATGCGTTCTTTGACCGGACTCTGCAGGCGATAGGTAACACCCAACCTACGCGGCGGATTACGGTCGGAGAATCACAAGGCCGCCGACGAAGGCAGTCCTGATAGAGACGGTCGGATCGTCAACTCCCTGCGGGCGCTATGCCCGTGACCCCTCGATGAAATAGGTCAGCACTGTTTGGCAGTGGGTACAGGAGGTGTGCTCTTCGGAGTGCTCTTTTTCCGTTGTGCGCCGCACTGGGAATGTACGCAGGCAATTCGTACACGTGACAGTGTAGTAGTCATCGCGGCCCTTGGGGAGCCATACCACGGCTTCCGGTCGCTTCGAATGCGACGCACGATGCTGCCCGCGCAGCAGTTCGGCAACCTTGGCACGAAGCTCAGCCAGTTCATAGCTTCCCTTCTTTAAGAGCGTGTCGCAGACGACGTGGGGTGGAATGTGGAGCGGGTCATATTCGCTGCTAATACAGAGGACGGGTATCTCTGGATACCGCCGCCTGAGCACGGAGAGAAGTTCAAAACCCGACATACCCCGCATTCGCAGGTCCGAAACGACAAGATCAGGCGAATGCTCTGCCACTTTCAGCAGTGCGTCGAAGCCATCTCTGGCGACAACAGATTTGTATCCCCAAGATCCGAGAACCGCCGCGTGCATCTCTCGGGACTGAGGTTCGTCATCCACGACCAGAATGCATACGGCCATACTAAGCTCCGCAGTGAAAATGCTTAGTTGAACTGGTCAGCTAACGGGTTAAACGACCCCAATGAAAGCGAGTATTCGGTCAGCGTGCTTGGAAGGAGATGGGGGATTGTTGATCAAGAAGTTTGCACCGTCAAGCACAATCGGGAACTTCGCAAGAGCTTTTGCGATTGTAATGATTTGTAATGATGCGTTTTCACATTCCCGCCCTTTTAAGTCCCGACCACGCACTGTTAGGACACCTCCGATGATGCCTCGGGCTTCTAAGGGTGTGGAGATGTCGCCATTCACTCAGTGACCCGGATGGAGATCGCAAATGCCTTTTGCGTCAGATGCCGCCCGCAGCCAGCCGAATCAACGTGAAATCCGACCCTTAGCCGCGGTGGTCAGAAAGGGGGCGTATTTTGAGTCCTTTTTTGGCGGCCTTTCGCCCGATGTTTCGCCTCGGGAGGAGACGGTCAACCCGGCATACCTTGTGAGCTCGTCCCGGACTCACTATAGCTATTGCAAGGTGCCCTGTGCTGCGTTTGCAGCGCCTTCCGCTTGTGACCTTCATGTTCTCAACAGTGCAAGAAGACCGTCCATAAAACGGAATGGTGTTCGCGCCAAGGACAATCGGGTCGCCTTTACCCAGCGCCCCCAGTTCGGGAAGAACGATGCGAATCAATCACTTGGGACGAACCCGAGGGTTGGTGTTCGAGATGCATACATTCCGCCGGAGTCGCACGCCCTCAAAGCCTGTGCCACTCGCCGACCCATGCATGTGCATTCCATCCTGACTACCCCCCTAAGCCCGCCACGTGGGTTCTCTTTTTAGTTTGATTGCAGCGTCCTGCATCTTGTTGGTGGGGCAAGCCCTCGTGATTGCCACAGTGGGGCCACCGGACGCCGGGTCCTATTTTTTCTGAGATGACCCTGCTTGCTCTCGGCCTGATTTGTATTCTGGCTTGCACGGCGGCATTTCGGCGATCCAGCGGCATTGCACGATATGCTTGGCGGTTGCTCGCGGTTGCGTTCGTAGTGTGGGCGGTCGCCCAAGTGCTCGCCGTTTACCTCGATATCTCTGGCGACCACTCCCTAGACAGTCTCGATGAGATCATCTTCTTCTTCTCAGTACTTCCGTTTGGCATGTTGCCCTTCCTCGACCCAGATGGTGAACCAAATCACTTTGACAGACTGCACATTCTGGACTTCGTCCAAGTCGGTATTCTTGCAGTGTCGATCTTTCTTTGCTTCTCCCGGAGAATGTGGTCGCCGGCCACTGCGTTCCGTATCGGCCCCATCTTATGGTCGCGAAATATCGCCTTTGATGGACTCCTGGTAGCAACGTTTGTGGTTCGAGCTTTGCTTGCAAAGTCGAGAGCCGTTCGCTCATTGTTTTTGCGGATGGCATTGTTTTTAACTCTGTCGGGGATCGCTGATTCCTACTCCCTAAACCCGGAATCCGATCTGCAATCGGGGGGCTGGTTTGACCTGATATGGGCCGCGTTCCTTGCGATTCCTATTCTGATAGCAGCCACATGGAAGAGCGAGAAGGAGGGCCAAACAGCTGGCTCTCCCAAGTCCCAGACCTTCGTCGTTAACCAAGTCTTCCCACTGGCCTACCCACTGATTAGCTTCTTGGTCCTAGCTCGCGTTAATCGAGCGTACCCCACACTGTCTACGATACTGTTCGCGCTGGCCTTCATGACTTTTGCGATACGTGTGCTGGTCATCCAGCATAGGCAAGGACAGAGCAAAGAAGCGTTGCGCCAGTCAGAGACAGCGTATCGGCTTCTATTTGACAGCAATCCGCTTCCGATGTGGGTCTTTGAACGCAAGACTCTTAAGTTTCTGGCCGTGAATGAGGCCGCATCCCGACAGTATGGTTTTTCAAGTCGGGAATTTCTGACGATGACAATCGCGGACATCAGGCCCGCTGAAGACATTCCTGCCCTGTTGGAGGCCACCGCCAACCCATCTCAAGGACTTCAGGAGGCCGCGACTTGGAGGCATCGGAAGAAGAACGGCGCAATCATAGATGTGGAGATTGTCGGTCATGACCTGATTTTTCATGGTATTGAAGCTGAGTTGATCGCATCACGTGATGTTACAGACCGCAAGCTGGCGGAGGAAGCGATATTGTTTAAAACAGCCCTCTTGGAGGCGCAAGCTGAGACCACAATTGATGGCATCCTAGTCGTTGACGAATTCGATCACATCATTCTGGCAAACAAGCAATTTGGGTTCCACTTAGAAATACCGTTTGAACTGCTGAGCACACGAGATGATCGCATCGTACTCAAACACATGACGGATAAAGTCGAGGCCCCCGACGCCTTCATCGCGAGGGTCAAGTATCTCAATAGCCATCGGGATGAAAAAAGTAGGGATGAGTTCAGACTCAAGAATGGAAAGGTTTTCGACCGATACTCTGCGCCTCTGGTCGACTCAAATCGGCACTATCGGGGTAGAATCTGGTACTTTCGCGACATCACCCACCGCAAAATTGCCGAAGAGCGAATCCAATTCTTGGCCTACTACGATGCGCTGACGGGACTACCCAATCGGACTCTTCTTCTGGATCGACTGGCGAAGGCACTCGCTGCCGCTCGTCGTCAAAACAATAAACTCGGCCTTCTGTACCTCGACCTCGACAGGTTCAAAGACATCAACGACTCACTGGGGCACTCGGTCGGCGACCCCTTCCTGCAAGAAGTTGCAGGGCGGCTCAAGAGATGGGGGCGTGAACAGGACACCGTCGCCCGGCTAGGCGGCGACGAATTCCTGATCATGTTGACTGATGTAAAGGACATCCCTGACGCCGCGGTTGCGGCCGAGCGGCTTATGGATGCAATGACCTCTGACTTCGTCGTTCAAGGTCACACTCTCGGCGTTAGTTGCAGCCTTGGAATCAGCGTTTTCCCGGAACACGGCGCGGACAGCGAAACGCTGATTAAAAACGCTGATGCGGCCATGTATAGAGCCAAGGCTGACGGACGTAACAACTTTCGCTTCTTCACAGACGATATGAACGCACAGGCGGTCGAGCGATTGACTTTAGAAAGCAACTTGCGTTCGGCACTCGCCAAAGAACAACTTTTTCTGATGTATCAACCACAGATTGATATTGCCACTGGAAGGATCATCGGACTGGAAGCGCTCCTTCGCTGGCAGCATCCGACTTTGGGTCTCGTACCTCCCGATAGGTTCATACGCATTGCCGAGAACAGCGGGCTGATCGTGCTAATCGGTGAATGGGTGCTCAGGACAGCCTGCTCTCAAGCCCGGAAGTGGCAAAATGAAGGTCTGCCTTTGGTGACAGTAGCGGTAAATGTATCAGCGGTTCAGTTTCGGCAAGAAGGCTTTTGCGAACTCATCAGAAGGGTGCTTCATGAGACTGGTCTCGCCGCGCAATATCTTGCACTGGAGCTAACAGAAAGCCTGCTACTAGCCAATGCGGACCTGATGTTATCAGTTCTTCGGGAACTAAAGGCCATGGGGCTGACGCTGGCGATTGACGACTTTGGCACTGGCTACTCCAACTTCACCTCCTTGAGACAGTTTGGGGTTAGCAAACTCAAGATCGACCGCTCGTTTATCCGAGATGTCGCTGTAAAGCCTGACGACGCGGCAATCACAACCGCCATCATCAGCATGGCAAAAAGCCTGAATCTGAAGGTGATCGCCGAGGGCGTCGAGGACGAAGCGCAAATGTCGTTTCTTCGGACTCACCATTGTGACGAAATTCAGGGCTACTACTTCAGCAAGCCGTTGAAAGTTGACGACGTTGCCGGCAAACTACGAGGCGGTCGCCTTGATCTGCACGCCCGAGCGCAAGCAAGCGGAGTGCAATCGTAAACAATCAAATTGTGACGTTGTGTACGCTCTAGCTATCATGTACCGCATGGGTAGAGATCATAAGGGCACGACCCTCGTCTGCATCGCCTGCACTCACACAGAGCGCGTCCAAGTCTTCAACGGAAAGATGGAAACCCACGCACGCTGGCGGCTCAGGCAGTGCTGAAGCACATCCAAGCCGAGAACAGCCGTGAAACACACGTGCGTGCGATGGCAATGGTTACGGAACGGCAGCACGCGCCTCGATAACTACCGCAGTTAATAGCAGAGCAGCATCCCGACGCCTTTGAGGCGTCCTTAGAGAAGGACTGATTGCATGCGAAACGTATTTCTAGAGAAGTGGCTGTCGATGGTAAAACTCGTGCTCGTAGCCGGAGCACTATTGTTCGCAATGATTCTCTGGGCCTGAATGATCTCACCAGCCCGACGCGCCCACTGGTCAATTTGGATCACCCGAGCCCGGCCATTCGGAATTGCCGGATTTCGTGCTGATACCGCTCTCTACACAGCCAAGAACAACAGAGATAACCGAATAGAATTCGATCTGGACTCTGGAACCTGAAGCTTCGATGCCCGATCCTTTCCCATACATTCAAAGACAGAACGCACAGGGATTCCACGGGGGCAACTGCTTCCCATCTCGGGGCATGCGCCGTGCTCCGACATATCGGCAGGAGTGCCTAAGTTCGGTAAGGACGGAGCGCCCCTCGAAAAACGAAGGCGCCCCGGACTCATCGAGTCACGGGACGCCCTTATCGAACAATCCTCCCCCGAAAACTGCTCTCACATACCTTACGTTCTGCTCTGCACGGGCGCAATTGCCCGTCGTAACACGATTTGTGTTACCTAGAGTACTTCCTTTGCGAACGACACGGGCAATAGCTCCCTTGATGCCTTCGGATACTGCGAATTCCAACGCAGGATAGCCAAAGAATTTGTCCAGCATCGGGCTAGTCAGCCTGTTCCATTTTCAGAACCCGACAAAATATTTTCGCTGACAAGGTGAGCCACGAGTAGAATGGGGCTGTACCGAACACTGGGGTTCTTGGGCGTCTTTTAGCATTGAAAGGGGCCAATCATGAAACCCGTGCCCGCAGCCAAGAAGCGCCGCAAGTTCGATCCCCAAACCTTTCTTTCCACCATCGACGGCGGTCGAACAATCGCGCCTTTCACCAAAGGGCAAAGAGTCTTTGATCAGGGGGATGCCGGTGACGCCGTCTTCTATATCCAGATAGGAAAGGTAAGACTCAGCGTTGTGTCAAAGGGCGGAAAAGAGGCCACAATAGGGATTCTGACTGAGGGCGCTTTCTTCGGCGAGGGGTGCCTTACAGGGCAGCCCCTTCGGATGTGCTCCGCAACCGCAATGACCGAGTGCACGGTGATGCGAATCGAGAAGAAATCCATGATGGAAGTGATTCACCGGGAGCGTGCGTTCTCCGATATGTTCGTGGCATATCTGCTGACACGGAATATCCGGTACGAAGAGGATTTGGTTGACCAGCTTTTCAATTCCAGTGAGAAACGCCTTGCTCGCGTCCTCCTCCTGCTAGCTCAGTTCGGCAAGGACGGAAAGTCCGAAGTTGCGATTCCCAAAATCAGTCAGGAGACTCTGGCAGAGATGGTGGGAACGACCCGCTCGCGAGTCAATTTCTTCATGAACAGGTTCAGGAAGTTGGGCTTCGTTTGCTATAACGGTGAGCTTGAAGTCCATAGTTCACTTCTCAACGTCGTGCTCCACGATTAGCTTCTGCGCCGAAATCCGTAGCTCCTCGCAATGTTCCGACTCTGCGATCTGTGAAGTCGCCAAGCGAATCGTCAAGACTGAGCAGTTTGGATCAGCGGGACCATGCTTTTCGAGTCTATGCTCTCCTTAACGAGCAAACGAAAACAGGCGAAGCAAAGCCTCTGGGGCAATGGAAAATGAGCCGTATCAATAAACTGACACCCAAACTGCGCAAAGCTCCACAACCGCCTTTGTCATACGCTGGAGCAACTGCTGACCGGCACCGAGCCAAGAGACCACCGCTCGTCCAGTCCGCCGCTCCCGACGCGGAACTGAATCCTGGAGATCGTGTTATGGGCTTGGCCGATTTTGGAAAGCCGACCGGAGAATTCGGTACAGTTGAGAAAACAAACGAAGACGACGCGCTTGTGAAGTGGGATGACGACGGTCGCACGCGCCAGCACCAACCATCGCTCAAGAAGGTATAGCAACCACTGCTGATCACGAAATCTCGAAGGGTATGATGATATGGATTATTTAGGGGTTCTTAGGGACAAGATTGGGCGTCTCCGGGTGGAGATCGCTAGCATTCAAGAGTTGAATCAGCAGTTTCGGCGTGACGGCGGGAATGGAACAGGTGTTCAAGTCGCTCACGGACAGAGGAGCGAGCGGCTGCAAGAAATTCAGCGCCAGCTTCTGCAACTCGCAGACCTTGGCCGCAAAGTCGTTTCGACAGAGCAAACGAAAGAACAGCCCCTCCCCCGACTGCACCCCGTCAAGGAGAAACGAGTGGCGTAGAGTTTTTGCGCTCCCGCATAATCGAAGTTACAACACGGTAGCTATCCAAACGTGCAACTCTGCACCCGCGCAGGAACAATTAACCCCAGTTTACGTTTAGGCAGGAATGGCACAAAGCAAACGGGCCCGGGCTCATCAGGTCACTGGGGCGCATCGCGTGCACAGCCCTCTCCCGCAGGACTGCTCGCAACCACCTTTCGGCGGCTCCTATTTGGCGGCTGTCACGGACTTCACTGAAATCGTATCTCCGCTGGCTGTGCCCGTAACTTTCGCTTGTTCCCAAGCCAGCTTGTTGAGTTCGTCCAGCGCGGCTTGATCCGACGTGCTGAGGGTGTACACCTTGTCACCGACTACCAAAGCGTACTTGGCACCTTTCTGCACGCAGGCACGAACGCAAGCTGCCGGAGCAAGGCTCCCCTCCGTGTGCTTCGCACCGCACATGGCATCGCTAACCTTCCCCGTGAAGGTCTGAGTGCTATCCGCAGCCACTCGCGGCACAAAAGCCACTCCGATGCTCAGAACTACCGCCGCTATCCAGACTTGCAACATCCGCAAACGAGACATAAGTTCTCCTCATTATTCCACGCTGTCGGGCGGCCGCTCAGCAGTGGGCACGTGCATTCCGATTCAAACTTAATCCGATTCTTTGCGAATCTTCTTTCGAGCACGCTTTCGCGCCAAGGCTTGCTTGACTCGGCGCTTCGCGCCCGGCTTCAGGTAGAAGGAGTGGCGCTTCACTTCCTTAATGATGTCTTCCGTCTGAACCTTGCGCTTGAAGCGACGGAGGGCGTTGTCTATTGACTCACCTTCTTGCAATCGAACTTCTGCCAAATTCATCACCCCCGACCCGTCTTAAATCACCATTGCAATCGGCACCGCGATTTGAGTCTTCGCTTGACTTAATTACTTAATCGAAATCATCAGGCTGAATGGCGCTCCTTGAATCCCTCGATCTTCTCACTGGCTTTATCCTTGGCATCTTGCACCGACTGACTGATCTTGTTCCGCCTCTCGTGTGCCTTGTCCGTTGCGACGTTCTGGCGCGACTGTCGCATTTCTTTGGCAGCGTCTTTAGCGTTGCCCCACGTCTCTTTGGCCGCACCTTTGGCTTGACCCACAACTCCCTGATTGGCTAGTTTGTCGTTTCCGAGGGCTTCTCCCACGCTTTGCTTTACCTTTCCGACAATCTGCTCAACCTTGCCGCCAACCTGATCCTTATTCACTATTCGCCTCCTTGTCGCCGCAAATGCGGCTTTCCTCTTGTGCGTGAAATATCGAATCCACCATAACGGATACCGGGCACAGTGGTGCACCGTCTGTGCTGCAAGGCCCACTCTAATCTCACGGCTGCCTTCACGAATGGTCTCTTTTGCACATGTCGCGTATGGCAGCCCGATGATCGGGCTCGAGGAGAGGCAGCCTAGAACCACGTTTCCAAGTGCGCATACTGGCAAGTGGTCGGTTCTGACCATACACGGATACGAATACTGCGTAGTGTGAGGGTGTACGCAACCGTCAGGTCGCACCTTCGATAAGAGGAAGTGGAAAAATGGCTACCCAACTATGCCAGAAATGCAAACAAACCCATCCCGGTCGCGTCTGCGATTACGACGAAAAAGCTGAATGCGCCGAGACGACTGGTATCAATGAGGTTGCGCAACCGTGTAGCGAGCCATCAAAAGAAGAGAACGATTGAGGTTCGTTACGAGTGCAGAAGGTGGGGGTTCGCGCTCCAGCAGGAGGAGGACGAGCCCTAGAGCTTAAATAGTGATCGCAAAGAATCGTCATCAATATGGCCATCAGCCGCCAGCCAATGAACAAACTCTCTGGCGCTGATGTGCGTCGGCTTTTGAACTGTCTTTTGTTCGAGGCCAGACTCAAGGTCTGCTTGTTTGCCCGTGTTGGTGATCACAGTCCATGTCTTCGTCTTCATTGTGCTCTCCCTCTGTTGACCGCCGCTCCGCACTTGCAACTACCCATCATCTCCACTCTACAGATGCTGCGATGGTGACTGAAGTTCGCTCGCTACGACCTTATGTCTGGTGTAATCGGGGGTAGGGCGTTTTTGTTTGGATCAATACCGAACTGGTATTGGCGTGGCGATGGTTCCCTAGCATCTGGCCCTTTGAGGGTGATAACCAAATGAGCATAGACAGGTGGCTGCTGATCTCGGTGGGGGTGATTCTGCCCCTTTGGATTCTGTTGCGGATCGTCATGCTTCCCGCACTGCTGAATGGTCCGGGACATGGCAGGTTGCTGACGACTTACATGCAATACCGAGCGGAACAACGTGGAAAGCCTCGTCGCCGCCACTGAAGAGCAGGCAGCTTTTGGCAAAGCGGTACAGCTACCCAGACTCGACTCACGAGATCGCATCAGGGTCTTATTCCAGCAAAGCGCAGGCGAGTGTAATCCGCTGTCCACTTCCCGTTTGCATCGCAGAGAACAGGCTTGAGCAGCTCGGTAACTTCATCGAGAAAGCCGCCGCGCTCCTCACACGGCAACGCGGCCGAGAACGGATTGGCGAATGTGTCCAGCCACCCACGCACTCCGGTTGGCAGCGGGGTGGGGCGCGGAATCAGTTGTACACTTTGCGGCACAAAACCAGCCCGCCGCAGCCGCAGTTCATAGTCTTCGACTGTCGGGAAATACCAGGGAATCCACGAAGCCGCGTCTCGAATGCCCCGGCGCTCCAGCGTGGCCACTAACGCCACGGTAATAGCGCCCACGCACGCATGCCCGCCCAACTCGCCCACGAACCTTCCTCCGCTCCTCAAGGCGCGGAATGCACGTGCAATCGGCGCGTCCGGATCGTCCTTGATCCAGTGCAGGACGGCATTGGAAAAGACAGCGTCGAATTCCTTCTCAAAGACCAGCGCACGGGCATCCATTACCCTCGCGTCAAGGCCGCGCTGAAGAGCGGCTGCGATCATGTCCGGAGAATTGTCGATACCCACCACCTGCGCACCCAGAGCAACCAGCTTTTCAGTCAATGCCCCGTCGCCCGCAACCCAAATCGAGGATCCGTTCGCCCGACCGGGGCTGAAGCAAATCCAGCACAGGTTGCCCGAGCGCTGGCACGAAATGGGCATTATCGGCATAAGCAGCCGCACTCCAATGCTGGGAGGATGTTGATGGAGAAGGGAAAGCCATCTTTTTGACAGGATATCCGGTTTTGGGAAGTGATGGCTCGGCAAACCTATGTTAGATGCGACCACTGCGATAGTTGAGAGTGGCCGAACACGGGAGAGATTATCGCAGATGGAATGGCTCGGGGAATTCGAGGAATAAGGGATAATGCCCGGACATATATCCAGAACGAGACTCACGGGAAAAATCGTTGCGGAGTTTCTGCCTCCGTCGCGGGAACGAAAGACCCAGAAGGTGGTCATCTTGTGCGACGGAATGCCATCGATTCCTCGCAAGCAGTCGCTATCGGAATTTCTCGCTACGGAGGGATTTTGGGTCATCTATCCGCGCTATCGGGGAGCATGGGAGAGCGGCGGTGAGTTTCTGGAGCGGTCTCCCCATGAAGACATACTCGACATCATTGATGATTTGCCAAGGGGAATGGAAGAAGTTGCGTTCGGTAGGCGCTTCCGGCTATCGCCGGGCAAAATCTTCGTCATCGGGGGAAGCTTCGGGGGGCGGCAGCAATCCTTGCATCCCTTGACCCACCGGTGAGCCGGGTAATCGCAAATTGTCCCGTAGTGGACTGGAACATTCTGGACGATCCGAACAAATCGAAACTCGCAAAGAGAACTACGCCGAATATATCCGCGAAGCATTTGGGAACGGGTATTGCCTCTCCGATGCAAACTGGGAGAAGCTGCGGAGCGGGATGTTCTATAGTCCGTGGCACCATCGAGCCGAAATCACAGCTTCGAAGGTCATGATCTTTCATGCCAAAGATGATCCAAATGTGCCACCGATGGGCAAGGTGTTAACCCACTATTTGCGCGAATGGCACAAACATACGCCATACCAAGCCCACGGGCTTCGTGTTTCCGTCGATGAATAGACGCGGCAGGGTACCGATTTGTTCGTCGGTATTTTGCTCCGACCACCTACGCCCTGCGGCGAAAGCGGCTGGCGTTTCCATCCCCGATGGGCATCGCTGGGGTCTACACAACCTTCGACACAGCCTGTCGAACTGGCTGGTCAACAAAGCGAAGGAAAACCCGAAGACTGTGCAGGGCATCTTGGGTCATTCGCGGATTCAGACCACACTCGATCTGTATACGGACGAAGACTTCGACGAGATGATCGCGGCTCAAGACAAATTCCTTGACCCGGTAGGCTTCCAGAGGGAGACCGTCCAATGAGGGTGTGGGTGCAATTGTGGGTTGGACTATTGGGTGCCATTCTTTCCAATCTACTGAAAAGAATGGCGGGGACGACGGGACTCGAACCCGCGGCCTCTGCCGTGACAGGGCAGCGTTCTAACCAACTGAACTACGTCCCCGGTTTCTGTACGGAATGCCAGTGGTGGGCAGTGCAGGACTCGAACCTGCGACCTCCTGCTTGTAAGGCAGGCGCTC
>OBLW0100001375.1_pt1 | contig 20738 bp, 23 predicted proteins | sample 1520161 | NCBI WGS metagenome assembly OBLW01 (sample SAMEA3539309, study PRJEB22396) | soil metagenome | biome: tundra; feature: field; material: soil | place: USA | collected 2010-05 | depth 0.15 m | reverse complement strand
CGCCGCGCTGGACGCGTGATCAAGCTCGCGCTCGCCGTCGGCGCCGAGGCGGTCGTGCAGTCGGGGCGCGATGCGCGCGGCTTGCCGAGCGTATTCAGCTCCTCCGGCGGCGATGGCGACAATTGCCATGCAATTTGCGAGGCGCTCGCAGGCAGTGAACGACTGATCTCGCCGACGCGCTTTCACAATTCGGTGCACAACGCGGCCGCGGGCTATTGGAGCATTGCCTATGGCTGCACCGAGGCGTCGGTGACGTTATGCGCCGCCGACGCCAGCTTCGCTGCGGGGCTGCTCGAAGCGGTCTCACAAGTCGCCTACGACGCCAACCCTGTACTGCTGATCGCCTACGATGCCGACTACCCGCCACCGCTGCACGAGCAATGCAGGATTCCCGACGCCTTCGGCCTTAGCCTGCTGCTCGCGCCAACTGACTCGCCCGGCGCCCTCGCGACCGTGAGGGTTTCTCTGTGCCAACAAGAGGCGACCCGGCTCGACCGCCCCGAACTCGAAGCGCTGCGGGTCTCGATTCCGGCCGCCCGCGGCCTGCCGCTGCTGCAGCATCTGGCGCAGTCGCGCAATGGCACGGTCATCCTGGATTATCTGGACACGGCGCGTCTGGCCGTCGAGATCGAAGTATGAGCCTCGATCGCGACTGGATTGCAGGCCATATCCCGCATCAGGGCCGCATGTGTCTGCTCGATCAGGTGTTGTTCTGGGATGCCGGCTGCATCGAATGCACCAGCACCACGCACCGCGCGCCCGATCATCCCTTGCGCGCCCACGGCCGACTGGGGGCGGTCTGCCTGATTGAATACGCCGCGCAGGCCATGGCTGTTCACGGCGCACTGCTGCTTTCGCCCCCAGAGAGCTCAAGCGCCTTCGGCATGCTCACGAGCGCGCGTGCGGTGGAACTGTTCGTTGCGCGTTTGGATGAAGTGGCCGGCGAGCTGCTCATCCGCGCCGAGCGGCAGCATAGCGATGGGCGCGGCGCACTCTATGGCTTCCGCGTGACCGATGGCCAGCGCCTGCTCGCGCAGGGGCGCGCCAGCCTGCTGCTCGATGGCGCTGCGCTCGCCGCGGCGGGACCGCTGCCATGAGCGCAACGGCGCGCCGCGCGCTGGTCACCGGCGCCAGCGGCAGTATCGGCGCCGCAATCTGCCGCCGACTGGCTCGATCCGGGCATCAGATCTATCTGCACGCGCACCGCGGCAGCGAGCGCGTACAGTCGCTGGCACAGGAGCTCAACGCCGGCGGCGAACGCGCGCACGTGCTGCGCTTTGACGTAACGGATCAAGCCGCCACACAGGCGGTGCTCGAGCAGGTGCTGGAGGCCGGGCCGATCCAGGTGCTGGTCAACAATGCCGGCATACACGACGATGCCGTTTTCCCCGGCATGACGGCGCTGCAATGGCGGCGCGTGATCGATGTGTCGCTGAACGGCTTCTTCAACGTCACACAGCCGCTGCTGATGCCGATGATCCGCACCCGCTGGGGCCGCATCGTGAATATCTCCTCCGTGGCGGCGCTGATCGGCAACCGCGGCCAGGTCAATTACTGCGCCGCGAAGGGTGCGCTGAACTCCGCCACGCGCGCGCTGGCGCTGGAACTCGCCCGTCGCGGCGTCACCGTCAATGCGGTCGCTCCGGGCATCATCGCCACCGACATGAGCGAGGCTCATTTCGATGGCGCCAGCATCGCGAAGCTGGTGCCGATGCAGCGTCCCGGCAGCGCCGATGAGGTCGCGCACCTGGTGGATTTCCTGGCCGGCGAGGCCGCCAGCTATATCACCGGCCAGGTCATCTCGATCAATGGAGGCATGATTTAGCGCGCGCGGGCTTGCCGGTGCAAGCCTGAGACGGTTGGGTTTATAGTGCCGCCCAGGCCATTGGAGGAGCAAGCGGATGAGAGTGTTACTGCGCCCGGCGTTGTGGGCGGTACTGATCGCTGCGACGTTGAGTCCTGCGGCGCACGCGGCCTGGACCTGGCCGCGAAGCGACAGCGCCGCCAAGGCTAAGCAAACCGGCAGGACGGTTCACCCGGCCGTGCAGCATGGCGTGCGCCCGCTGGGACACCACCTGCGCGAGGTCAAGCCGCTGGGTGGCACCCGGCCCCCGGCCAAGACCATCCTGGCCAAGCGCCCGCCATGACCTCTGCACGCCGCCTAGCGCTTCGCGAATCTCAAAATGCACGTGCGGACCGGTGGAGTGGCCGCTACGGCGAGGCGGCCTGCTCCTGAGGGGCCAACTGGCTGGGAGGCGCCAGCTTCCAGCGCCGATGCGTCCACATCCAATCCGCCGGGTCAGCCCGGATCTGCGTCTCGAGTATGTGCGCAAAGCGCGCCGTGAAAATCTCCGGGTCCAAGCGCTCACCGGCCGCAGCCATCGGATGAAACGTCATCTCATAGCAGCCACGACCCGTGCGGCGCATGGACGTGAAGAACGCGGCATAGCCGGTCATGCGGCCGATCTCGCCAGGTCCAGGATAGAAGGCCGTTGCGCGGCCGAAAAAAGCCAACCAATGACGGCCGCCGCTGGAGGCTGGAATCTGATCGGCCATGATCGCAATCGCATGCACTTCACCGCGACCGCGCGCCACCACCCGCACCAATTTCTTGGCCGCGACCATGCGCGCGCCGAATCGGCGGCGCAGTTTCAGCAGTTCGCGATCCGCGCCGGCGGAGTGCAATGGCTTGTACGCCGCATCGACCGGCACGCGAAGTTGCAGCACGACGCCTTGCAGCGACCACTCCCAATTGCCCAGGTGACCCGCGACCAGCAGCACTGAGCGGCCCGCGTCGGTTTCAGAGTGCACCAGCTCGGCGTTCGTAAAGCGCACACGGCGGCACATCTCCTCGGCCGATATGCTCGCGAGCTTGATGCACTCGGCGATCACCTGCCCGAGATGCCGATAGTAGGCACCCAGCAGCGACTCAACCTCAGCCGGCGAGGAGTTCGGAAAGCAGCCGCGCAGGTTCGACCGTGCAACCTTCACGCGGTAGTGCAGCACATGGCGCAGCACAAAGGTAATCACCGCAGTCAATGCATACAGCACGCCGAACGGCAGGCGTGCGAGTGTGCGCAGCCACAACGCGGGCGGATCCTCCGATGGCGCTGGAGCAGTCTGGCTCAAGGGCTGTCGCATCTCCTCATAGTCTTTCCGGTCCCAGGCGCGCTAAGGTGCGCACCTGCGGCGCGCACTGCGCCAAACGTCGGGCCCACCATGCTCTGGATCAAAGCGCTGCACCTGATCGCCGTGATCGCCTGGCTCGCCGGCCTATTCTACCTGCCGCGCATCTTCGTTCATTACGCCGAAGGCCAGTCCCATGGCGAGGACGTGCGCCGGCTGGTGATCATGGCACGGCGGCTGTTTGGCTTCATGACCATCATGGGCGCCTTAGCGCTGCTGTTCGGCCTGTGGCTGTGGCTCGGCTTTCACGATGGCGGGCTGTGGTTGATGGTCAAACTGCTGTTGGTGCTGGCTTTGATCGGCTATCACATCGCCTGTCGGGTATTGCTGGGGCGCTTGCAGCGCGCCGCGCCGCTGCCTGGGACGCTGGCGCTGCGCCTATTCAACGAAGCGGCACTGCTGCTGGTGGTGCCGATCATCATCCTGGCGGTGGTCAAGCCCTTCTGAGGGCCATCGCTAGATCGTGCGGCTGAACAGCACCTTGTCGGGCGTGCGGCGCGACAAACGCGCATCGAAGGCCATGCAGATATTGCGCAGGAACGCGCGACCTTTTTCGGTGACGCGACAACCCGCGGCGTCAAGTTCGATCAGCTGGTCGGCCGCCGGCTCGGCCAGACGCTGTATGGCCGTGGCCAGGTAGTCGGTGTAGTCCTCGGGCGCCTCCCAGCGCGTTTCCAGACGCGTCATCAGACGCAGAATGTGGCGGCGCAGAATCTGGTCCTCGGCATCGAGCAGATGGCCGCGATGGATCGGCAGCTCGCCCCGCTCCACGCGCTGCTGATAGTTCCGTAGATCCTTCTCGTTCTGCGCATAGGCATCCCCGGCATCGCCGATCGAGGACACACCCAGCCCGATCAGCGGCCGCGTGAAGGCGTCGGTATAGCCCATGAAATTGCGATGCATCGCGCCCGATTGCTGCGCCTTCCAGAGACTGTCGGATTCCAGCGCGAAATGATCCAACCCGATTTCACGGTAGCCTTCGCGTTCAAGCCGCTCGCGCCCGAGTTCATAGAGCTGGCGCTTCACCTCCCCCTGCGGCACATCCATCTCGGTGAACCGGCGCTGTCCCGGCTTGATCCAGGGAACGTGCGCGTAGCCATAGAGTGCGATGCGGTCGGGTCGCAGACGGCAGACCGCATCCATGGTGGCATCGATGCTTGCGAGCGTCTGCAATGGCAGCCCGTAGATCAGATCGAAATTGACGCTGTCGTAGCCCAAAGCGCGCGCGGCCCGTGTTACTTCGCCGACGCACGCTTCGCTTTGCACGCGATTGACGATGTCCTGCACGCGGGGATCGAAGTCCTGCACGCCGAGGCTGATGCGGCGAAAACCATGGCGCGCGAGCACGCTGAGCTGCTCGGTGCTGGTGACGCGCGGATCGACTTCAATCGAACAGATCGCATCGGAGCGCACACGGGCACGCTCGAACAGACCCGCCAGCAGTGCTTCGAGCTCCTCGGTGGTCAGAAAAGTCGGCGTACCGCCGCCCAGATGCAGCTCGCCGAGCTCGAGCTGCTCGCGCTTCAGCGGACGCAAATACAGATCCAGCTCGGCGAGCAAGGCCTGCACATACGGCATCACGACGCTGTGACTGCGGGTAATGCGCGTGTTGCAGCCGCAGAAGGTACACAGTGCGCGGCAGAATGGGATGTGCACGTACAGTGCCGCCCCATGCTCGCCGCCGGCATCCAGCGCGCGTCCAATATGCTCGAGCCACTGGCGCTCGCTCGGGCTGTTCTCCCAATACGGCACCGTCGGATAGCTGGTATAGCGCGGACCCGCGATGTCATATTTGGCGATCAGCGGATCGGCAATTAGAGCACTCATCCGAACATCTCCCGCTGAATCTTGAGCGCCAGCCGCACGTTCGCTTCCGGGGTGGTTTGCAGCACGCCATGCCCGAGCCCGCAGACCCACCCCGCGCGCAGCGCCGCGGGCTGCTCGAGCAGCCGCGTGAAGCAATCGCGCAAGCGCAGCTCCAGTTCCGCCGCCGGCAGCAGCAGCCACTGCGGATCGATGTTGCCCTGCACGCTCCAACGGCTGCCCTGGGAGCGCAGCACCTCGACCAAATCGTGGCGCCAGTCGATGCCTAAGCACTGCAGGTCGATCTCGCGCAACGCCGCCCAATGCGCCGGTCCGGTATCGCGCGAGTAGTAGATCACCGGCGTGTCCGGGCAGCGCGTGCGAAACTCGCGCATGACGGCCGCCAACGGCTCGGCGGCATAGCGTGCGAACTGTTCCGGGGAGAGTGTACCGGCCGCCGTGTCAAAGATTGCCACGCAGTCCGCGCCGGCCTGCGCCTGCAGCGCCATGTTGGCTGCGAGCAGGCCGCACAGGCGCTGGTTGAAGCCCTCGTAGAGACCATTATCCAGGCCGTCGAGGCCGCCGCGCACGAAGCCCTCGTGCGAGCCGGCCACCGCATAGGCATAGAGCGTAAAAGGGCCACCGACGAAACCGATCAGGCAGGTTTCAGGCGGCAGGCGTGCGCGCAGCAGCTCGATCGCCTGGGCCTGAAAGCTCATATGCGCGGCGCGCCCGGCGCCGCCCTGCAGCTTCCCTAAATCGGCAGGGCTGCGCAGGTACCAGTCGAGCTGCGGCCCCGGCACGTAGCGCAAGCCCATGCCCATGGCCTCGAGCGGAAACAGCAGATCGGAAAATAGAATCGCGGCATCGAAGCCAAATTCCTCTATCGGCCCAAGCGTCACCTCGGCCGCGAGCCGCGGTTGCTTGCACAGATCGATGAACTCGTGCCGGGCACGCAGAGCCTGGTAGTGGCGATGGTAGCGGCCGGCCTGGCGCATGAACCACACGGGCGGACGCCCGGGGTTGCGGCACGAGAGCGCCTGCAGCAGCAGCGGCTCAGTCACGGTGGACCTCCGTGAGCAAATAACCGACGCCGCGGATGCTGCGGATCACGCGCGGATCGGCGGCATCGAGCTCGACCAGTTTGCGCAGGCGCACGATGAAATTGTCGACGGTGCGGGAAGTCGGAAATTCATCGGCGGACCACGCGCGATCGAGAATCTCGTCGCGGCTGACGGCCTTGCCGGCGCGCTCGGCCAGCAGCCGCAACACGGCGCACTCCTTGTGTGTGAGCGACTGGCTCTCGCCGTCGACGGTGGCCAGGAAGCGCTCGAAGTCCACGAGCGCGCGACCGACATGCACCTGACCGCGCATCTCACCGGGAACCTGCGCCAGGTCCTGCGCCCGCTTGAGGCAATTTTGAATGCGCAGCAGCAGCTCACGAAAGTGAAATGGTTTGGCCAAATAGTCGTCGGCGCCGAGCTCCAGGCCGCGGATGCGATCCTCGGCGTTCGCGTGCGCGGTCAGAAACACGATGGCGGTGGCCGGCGCGCGCTCACGCAGCAGCCGCGCGAGTTCGAAGCCGCTGCCGTCGGGCAGCCCGACATCCAGCACCGCGAGTTGGAAGCCGCCCTCGCCGATCGCCCGCCGCGCGCTCGCCAGTGAATCCGCGCGCGTGAGCGCGAAACCGGCCGCGCTGAGCCGCTCGATCAGGGTCTCGGCGACGTTGCGCTCATCCTCGACCAGCAGCAGACGCGTCGGCGTGCTCATCGGCGCTATCCTTCAGGTACTGACCGGGAACCACAGCTCGGCGCGAAAACCCTCGCCGGGCGCGGTGTTGAATTTGGCCCGGCCGCCCATGCGCTGCATGAGCCGTCGCACCAGGTAGAGGCCAACGCCGGCGCCGCTCGAACTCGGCCCACGCCCAAACAGGCGGCCGAGGCGGCCAGCACCGGCGAGGACTCCCTGGCCATTGTCCTGATATTCGAGCACCAGTTCAGCGCCGCGCACGACGGCCGTGAGCCGCACGCTGACGGGATTCACTCGCGCATGGCGCACCGAGTTTTCCACCAGATTGCGCAAGATCATCTGCAGGGCGGCGGCATCCGCTTGGATCCTCGGCAGCGCCACATCCACGTGTGCGAGCACGTCGAGCGCTGCACCGTGGGCTTGCGCGATGTTCTCGAGCGCGCGCGCGAGCCAGGCCTGCAAGGGAATCGACTGCTCACTGAGCGGTCCACCGCCTTCGATGCGCGCGAGTTCCAGGGTCTTGTCGATCTGCGACTCGAGCCGGTGCGAGTCCTCGAGCAACCGGCGCGCCAGCTCGGCACGCTGCTCGCCTTCGGCGATCGCCTCGGCCTGCAGCCGAATGCTCGTCAGCGGCGTGCGCAGTTCATGGGTTACCGAGGCAAAGAAGGCCTGCATGCTGCGGGCATGCCGATGCTCGCGCCAGTACAGCCAGGCCAGCAGCAACGACACCGCCAGCAACAGCGCCAGGGCGCTGCTGGATTCACCCACCAGCATGAACTGGGTGCGGGACCATTGCGCTGCCGCGAGCCCTGCGCTGCCGCCGCGCAATGCCTCGAGCGCCGCAATTTGCCGCGCCTGGCGCTCAATGACCGTCGCCCACCAGACCACCAATACGATCTGCAACGACAGCCATACCGCCGCGGCGACCGCCAGCAACAACGTGCGCCGCATGGGCGCCGTGCTCAGACCGCCTTTACCGGCGCTGTCTTTCACAGACCCAGCCACGTACGCCATTGCACAGCGGCAGGAAACATCCGCAGATTCTGCACCCCGGCGTGCAGCAAGTGCTGGTAGGTTTTGCCGGGACCGCAGGCATGTTGCACCGGTCCAGCAACTCCGGTCCGCCAGCGCTCGAACTGCGCGCTGCTGTGCCAATACAAGTGGGTCGCGTCCGCAGGCGGCGCGGCCGCCGCTTCATCGGCCGCTGAAGCCTCGCGATGACGGTACGTGGCGATCACCTGCCCCGGAGCCCAGCCGCTGACAGCGCCGGCGTGTGTGAGCACTGTCCACTGCGAGAGCGAAGGCAGCTGCAGCAACGGCTCGCGCAGCAGCGGCTCGAGCAGCGCGATACCTAGACCTTCGGCACAGCCTTCGACCCATAAACCGCGCTCGGCCAGAGCCTGCCAGGTCGAAAGTCCTGGGACCCAGATGTGCGAGGCGGGATTGATGCGCGCGGGTGCGCCCTCGGGCAGCGCGCGGCCATGGGCGACAAATAGCGCTTCGGTCCCGGGCAGACGCTGCAGGCTTAACGCGTCGCCGGCCTCGATCGGCTCGATCGCAGCGCGCTCGGCGCGGCTGCCGTCCCAGGGCCGAACGGCACCCGTTGGGGCCGCGAGTGGCACCGCCGGCGTCCAGCGCAACTGCGGCTCACTGCCGTCTTCCCGTAGATATAGCAGCGCGCCCAAGTCGGGTACTTCAATCTGCGTGGCGCCAAAGCGCTGGTGGCAGCCGCCACCGCGCTCGGCCAGCAGCGCGCGCTCGGCATCGACGGCGCGTCGGGTCGGAACGTGATCAATCCCGGCCAGCAATTGCGCGGTCACGGCATCCTCGGCGCGACATTCAATACCGAGCGCGCCTTGGGCGGGCGCCGCCGGGCACGCCGACAATGGCAGCACCATGCGCGGCAGGGGCGAGAACAACTGCTCGAGCAGTGCGCGGCCGGCCTCATCGCCCCATAGCCGCGCGAGGCCAGCGAACGCCAGTACGATGCCATCGAGCTGGCGCGCCGAACCGCGTGGCTCGTGCAAGCGCCGCAGGCGCGAATCGACATTGCCGCGCAGATCGACCAGGCGTATGCCGGCCGCCGCCGCGGTGGGCGCCGGGCGCGGCAGCACGCGCCTGAGCAGATCGGGCACGAAGCTCATGCGCCGCGGTGAGGAGGTGCCGATGGCGAGCTCGAATCCGGCGGCGAGGCGCTCGGGGACGTCGCGTGCAAACACGGCGATGTCGTGCGGCTGCTCGCGCCGGGGTACCGCCGCAAGCCGCAGCCGCGCAGTGCGCTCGAGACTCAGATCCTTGTAGGAATGAACCGTGAAGTCGACCTCACCCTCGAGCAAGGCGGTATCGATCTCGGCGGTGAAGAATTCCTTGCCTTGGACTGACGAGAGAGGGCGATCCTGGATTCGGTCGCCGCGGGTTTCAATGCCGGCAAGGTTGACCTTAAGCCCCGCATGCAGCTGCTCGAGCTCACGTGCGACCGCCGCGCTCTGCGCGCGTGCGAGTGCCGAGCGGCGCGTACCGAGCTTCAATACGCGCGGCCGCATGACTCAAACGGCGTTGAAGGCCGCGAGATCTTCCCAGCTGTGTGGATGCGAGGAATTCGCGCCCAGCGCACGCAACAGGGCCTTTTCCAGACACGCTGCGCGCGAGCGCTCGAGCTGGCGCCGCCGCACCTCAGAGTGCGCCTGCAGCATGCCGAATAGCGCCCCGAGGCTGACGAACTCGGGCAAGTTACTCCACGGGGCCGCGCCCTCAGCGCCGGCACCCAAATGAATGATGCGCCCGCCGCCGTCCAGCCGCTCGCGCCAAGCGGCGACACGGGCCTGATCGGCTTGGCGCTCCGGCGGCACGCAGATCACGACCTGATGCGCACCGCGCCAGGCAGTCAGTTCGGCCTCAGCGCCCTCCGCGATCACTCGGACGGGTCGCTCGGGGCTGCGTTTGGCCAGCTCGAGGGCCAGTTCGCGCGCACGCGTGGCGGTGCGGTTCCACAACCAGAGCTCCGAGCCCGTGAGCCACGGCGCCACGGCCTGCGCGAGCTGCCCGGCGCCCACCAACAGAGTCGGACCGGAATCGACCTCCTCACCGAGCAGCCGCCGCACTTGCGAGCCGTAGGAGACGCTGCCAAGGCTGCCGAGATACTGCGCGCGAATCTCCTTGGCGTCCTGAAACAGGGGCTGAATCCAAGGCGAGAGCTGCTTGGCCAGTGGTGAGCCACGGCCGGAAAAGTCGCGCCAGGCCTGCTTGATCTGGCCGAAGATCTCGCTCTCGGCAACCAGCTTGCTTTCCAGTCCGCAGCAGAAGCGCAGCAGGAACGCGTAGGCGCCGGCACCCTCGAAATGCTCGAGCGCACCGTCGGCGGGAAATTGGCGCCGGGCGGGTTCGAGCTTTTCGGACCCGAACATGACCGCCACGCGACGCTGGCAGGTGTCGATTTGGAACAGGTCCTGTCCGCAATCGGCTTCGGGCGCCGCGGCCGTCGCCGCATGCGCTCCCCGCCACTGTAGGACGTTGAGAACCCGCAATTCCATGGACCCGAAGGCTAGCGTGCCGTGTGGCCCATGTGTCATGGCCGTGTCATGGCCCGAGCCCCAATTCCTGGCTATAAACCGCAGTGGCATGACAACGGCCGCGGAGGTGTCCCGAAGGCTCCGATATGCCATGATTCGGGCCTCTCCATCGGAGCGACTATGGACGAACCGGCGGCTGAAGATCGTGGCAGCCATGCCGCGCTGCAAAACCTCAACTCGGTCCTGACTGTCGATGAGAAGCTCGAGGCCTGGGCCATTCAGCGCCGACTGTTCGCGCTGAGCCATCGCCGCGTGGCCCTGGGCGCCACCAGCGGACGCTTTCTGGCTCTGACGCGGCCACTGTTCGGAGGTTTTGATCTGACCGACGTGCGCTGGCAGGATCTCAAGGATGTGCATCTGCACGTGGGGATCCTGAGCGCGAGCCTGCAGCTGACCGCCTTCACCGGCCCCGACCTGGCTTCCGCTTCGGGCCCTACGCGCACCCTGGTTTACGAGGCTCTGCGCAAGGATCAGGCGCAGGCGCTCTATCGCATCTGCCAGGCCCACGACCAGGCGTGGCGGGAAAAGCGCCGCGTGCGCGATCTGGAAGAGCTGCGCGCGCGCTCGGGCGGCATTCAGCTCGGCGGTTCAGGTCTGAGCAACAGCGCTGCGGCGGCGGCCGAGGGGGATGCCGCGAGCCGCTTGCGCAGCGCCAAATCCATGCTCGATGCGGGCCTGCTCACCGATTCCGAGTACGAGGCCCTCAAGGCGAAGATCATCAGCAACGTCTAGGCCCCACGCACGGCGCTGAACGCTGTCATTGCGCTGCGGGCGGCTTCTCCAGCTTTTTGTAGCCGGCGGGCACTTCAAACACCGCGCTCGGAATCGCATCGGTGCGCACCGCCACCGTCTCCGTGCTCATCTGGAACAGTTGCACCATGCCGGGCGCAGCCGGCGCCGTGTCGGCCGGCGGTGGGGCATCGTCCTTTTTATGCAGCTTGTTGAACAGACTCATGGCGACGCTGCCGACTGCGCCGCTGGGCGAGGTCGGCACGCTGCTTGAAGGGGCATTGCTGCCGCTGCCGCTGCTGCTGCTGGCGCCGTTGCTGCTGTCGTCTTTGCATTGGGGACCGCCGAACTGCATCGCGAACACGGATTTGACGGGATAGCCCTTGAGGCTGCCCGCCTGCTTGAGGGCTTCACCCCACCCCTTTTTGTAGCGGTCGAACACGGCTTGCGAATTGATCTGCAGATTCCCGGCCATTTCGCCGCTGAGGTTCATCTTCCTGGCATAATTGCTCCAGAACTCACGCGTTTCGACGGTTCCGGGAATGTCCGCAGCCAACCATTGGTCGAGTAGAAAGACGAAGTCGCAGCTGGTGCCCTTGGTCTTGTCGGTGCAGGTCTGAGTGACCGTGATCGTCGCGCGACTGGCATCGGCGCCCGCAAAGGTGGCGTGTTCACCGGTCTGCTTGAGTTCGGCTTTGGCCGGCGACCACTCGCACTGACTGTCATCCACGGGTGCGCCGGAGGGCGCCTGTTGCTGCGCCGCCGGCTTGGCGTTCTGCGCGTTTTGCAGGGCTTTAGCCGTCGCGTCGCGCATTTCCTGGAAGCTGGTTTCGGTGTACTGCTTGTTCGGTGTGTCGATGTCGTCAATGCGTTCGGCGTCCAGCCGGATGATGCGCACGGTGTCGGTGCTGGAGCTCTTGGCCAAAGCGCGCAGCAATTTGGACTTGAATTGACTCTGCCGTTCGGTACGCGCGCGGTCGCCGGAAATCGCAGTGGTGCTCTTGCCTTCCATGGCGCCGAACTTCGACGGGCCGAAACCGTCGACGTTGATCTGCTGTTCGACCGTGATATCGGCCCGCGCAAGTCCGGCCACACTGACGGCCACGATTGCAATGGCCCACATCCCTGCTGTGCGGCGTAACGGCATTCTTTATCCCCTGCATTTATCTTGGATTCGGCTGACGAAGCCTACCGCATTAGCCGCGCTTGCCGCGAACCTGGTACCGTTTCCCTTGCCTCGCCTGCGGGCGTACCCTATTAGGGCGTCCACGACGATGATGTCCGCCCAATTCGGCGGCGAGGCTCCATGACACATGCGCACGGGTTGTTCGCTGCTTTCGCGCTCGCGGCGCTGTCGTTAAGCACCGGTACCAGCCTGGCCGCGGATCGCACCGACTCGATGACTACCACGAGTCTGACTGAAGCCACAGCCTGGCAGCATCATCATGCGACCTTCAATTACTTCGGTATCACGGCGCTCTATACCTGCGACGGCCTGGAGGACAAGGTGCGTATGATTCTGCGCTTCTTCGGCGCGCGTCAGGACCTTAAGGTCCAGGCGAACGGCTGCCCACGCGGGCCGAACTCGGTGACTCGCGTGGCCTGGGTCACGGCGGATTTCGATACCTTGGCCGCCGCGTCGGCCGACGCTCCCGCGGCAGACATCGTGCAAGCCCAATGGACGCCCTTCAAACTCAATGCGCAGCGCCCGTTCTTCATGGGCGAGGGCGATTGCGAGCTGATCGATGCGATGCGGCCGATGCTGACGCACAACTTCAGCTGGCGCGGCCTGGCCTACAGCACCAGCTGTACACCGCACGAGTTGTCCTTTGCGGACTTCCGCATGCAAGGCGAAGTGCTGAAGTCCAGCGCGGGGCACGCGGGCTGAGAGCGATGACCGCGATAACTCGGGGCGAAAGAGCATTCTTCGCGATCGTCGCTCTGTCGGCATTGTGGATCGGCAGCTGGTGCTATGTGATTCCTGCGTATGTTCAAATCGGCATGCCCTGGAACGCTCCGCCTCTGCATGCTCGCTTTTTGGGCGCGATCTATCTGTCGGCCACCACGTTCTGCTTCTGCAGCGCGTTTGCGCGCACCCATGCCCAATTGCGCGCCGTATTGCCGATGATCGCGATTTGGACCGGCGTTGTGCTGGTGGTCTCCTTCTTCTAACTCACGCAGGCCGATTACCTTCGCGTTGCGGTGTGGATTTGGCTCATCGCGTATCTGGTCTATCCGCTGATCGCCTTGAGGCTCATGTGGATTCACCGCACCGCGTTGGACCAAGCCGCCACCTACACGCTGCCCGGTTGGGCCCACGGCTATTTATTGGCCCAAGGAATCCTGTTGAGCGCGGCGGCGGCTCTATTGCTGTTGCAACCGGAGTTGATGATCAGGGCTTGGCCCTGGAAGCTGACCCAGCAGTTGGCGCAAATATACTCCGGGCCCATCCTGTGCTACGGGGTCGCGAGCCTGCTGATCAGTCGCGGACCTAGCTTTGCTGAAGCGCGCATTGCGCTCATTGGCATGTTCGTATTTGCCCTCGCAGTGCTGGTGGCATCCGTCATCCACCGCGCGGTTTTTGCCCGCGCGAGCCTCGCCGCAACGCTTTGGTTCGCCGGCTTCGCAGCCGCCACCGCGATCCTGGGGCTCATGATTGCGCGCTCGTGGTCCAGAGGACCGATCCCACCCAGGCCAGACCGGCTCCGTACAGAACCCCACCCAAAACCATGACTGCCCAGGGCAGCGCGGTGAGCGGATGAGGCGGCGTCATGCCGAGGATTACACCCGCGACCAGCATGAGAATTGCCCACCGCGGCAACATCCCGATCCGCAGTAAGGCTCCCCCGAACAGCACGTATCCGACCATCATTGTCGCTGCGGTCAGCAGAAAGGACAGCGAGCCCAGAGGGCCAAACAATGCGCCGCCAAGCTCCACGCTTTGTGGTGCGCACAGCGCGAGCATCGGCCAGATGAACGCCGTAATCATGCCCGTGCCGAGAAACATGGCATTGCCGAGAAAGCTCAGAGCAAAGCCGATCGTTCCGAGTGTGCCAAGCTGTTGGCACTGCAGGGCATAAATGCCTGGCAGTCCCAGCAGCGCACAGATCGCGCCGACAAAATGCAGCCTATGGGCAAGTTGCCATCGTGGATCGAGGGCGTTCGAGGCGCCGATCAAGCGATCCCAGGGATGGATCAGCACGAACACTATGAGGATGATTCCGCCAACGATGCAGAACATTCCGCTCGTGCGCATAAGCGTTCGTGACGACATACCCTACTTCGCTCGCCGCCACCCAGTGCGGAACATCAGCCAATCGACCAGCGGCGGAGCGAGCGCATGCAAGGCAAGGGTCGCTCGCAGCAATGCCGGTATGACGACCTCGCGCCGGTCATGCGCGATGCCGCGCACCAGCGCGGCGGCCACCTGATCCGGCGTGAGCACGCGAATGATTCGCGTGATGCTCGGAATTCGTTCCTCCGAGTGCGGATTGTGCTCGAAGTAGGTGCTGCTGACTTTCCCGGGCACCACCTGCAACACCTGAACGCCGGTACCGTGCAGATCCGCCCGCAGTGCTGCCGTGAAACCGCGCATGGCCCAGCGCGCAGCCGCGTAGGCGCTCGCGCCGGGCCAGGTGATCCAGGCCGCCGGAGAGTTCACGTTGACGATGTAGCCGCTGCGCCGCTCGAGCATAGCCGGCAGAAATGCGCGTGTCACATAGAAGGCGGCGCAATACGGAGCCGCCATCATTGCCGCGACCTCCCCGGGCGGGGTCTCCTCGACCGAGAACCAGCGCCCAGCGCCGGCATTGTTGATGACGATGTCTGGCGGTCCGAATTCGTCGGCGATTCGTTGCGCGACCCGATCGACCGCCCCGGGATCAGCCAGATCGGCGACATAACCTCGTGCGGCGCCACCGCCGGCGACGATCTCGGCTGCAACCTGTTCGACCTCGGGCGAGCGCGCCAGCAACGCCACCTGTCCGCCCTCGCGCGCCAGGGCGCGGGCCACGGCCTGGCCGATGCCGCGAGAAGCGCCTGTGACGACAATCTTGCGACCCTTGATGCGCATATGAAGCCTGATCCTTCCTAGTCCGGTCTAAGCTTTGACTTTTGAGTTAAATCGACAAGTGGACTATAACGTCAGTCTCCACAATACGAAAATAACCGGCGCCAGCGCACGCTCGTAGACCGGGGGGATAGGAGAGGCACGTGATATTCGAGCCATTCAAGATCAAAGGGGTCGAATTCAAGAACCGCGTTGTACGTTCCTCGGTAGGCGGCAAGTTGAGCTACTTCAATGGCACACCGAGTGCGGCATGGCAGCGTTTTGAGACCTTGTTTGCCGAGAGCGGAGTCGCGGCGCTCGTCTCGACCACGATTTCGGTCGACGACCGCCGCTGGGCGCCATTGCAGTATCCAAAAATATCGAACGATCGCTTCATTCCGGCATTCCGCGCGGGCGTGCATGCCGTGCAGGCGCGCGATTGTCGTTACATCATGCAGATCGGCGACGGCGGATACCACGCCCAGATGAGCCTGTTGCCAAAGATCGAGGATTCAAAGACCGCATCGCCGTTGTTCGATCTCATCTACGGATACTCTAATCGAACGACGGCCATGAGCGAGATGGAAATCGCGCAGGTCGTGCAGAACTTTGCCGCCGGGGCCCGCAGAGCCCGTGAGGCGGGCTGCGATGGCATCGAAATCGCCGCTCACAAGGGTTATTTGATTCACCAGTTCCTGAATCCTGGCATCAACCGCCGAACGGACGGCTATGGCGGGTCGTTCGCGAACCGATTCCGCCTGCTGCGCGAGGTTGTCGAGGCCGTCCGCAGCGCAGTGGGCGCCGATTACCTGCTTGGCGTGCGGCTAGCGGCCGTGGATCGCAATTACGCTCCGGTCAATCTGCGACTGCCTGTGGTATTTCCCCTGCGCCACTACCTTCAAGGCAACACGTTGACCGAAACGCTCGAGTACGGACGGCTGCTCGCACAGCTCGGGATAGACTTCCTGCACATCACCAGTGGCTTCGGCTTCATCAACCCAGGCGAGAGCCCCGGCGCATGGCCGGTTGACGAATACCGCCTGTACGCCAATGCGACGCGCCATTTGAGCGCGAAGGCCTGGTTCCGCTCTACCCTGCTCAACACACTGCCGCGCGCGGTGCTGAGGGCTACCTTAGGGTTTGGCTGGCGCTATCGGCCAGCAGCTAATCTCGACTATGCCCGCGCCTTCAAGCAGGCAACCGGTCTTCCTGTCATTGCCAATGGCGGATTTGAGCTCAAGGACCAGATCGACGCGGCGCTGGACTCGAAGGCGTGTGATTTGGTCTCGATGGTACGCCCGCTCCTCGCGAATCCCGATTTGCTGGAGATCTACCGACGGGGCCTCAACGCGCCCGAGCGACCCTGCAGCCACTGCAACCGATGCTCGATCGGCACCGCTGTCCTGCCGCTCGGCTGCTACGATCGGAATCGTTTCGACTCACAGCGCGCCATGGAGGACCAGATTCTCTGGTGGTCCGGCGGCCCCGCCGGCGAGGAGCCTGCGGATCGTCCGCCCGTCCAGTGACGAAGCCCGACAGCCATGTCGCAGAATGTGCTGATCCGCTTGCACGGGGTTGCTTGCATTCTCGGCGGCATGTTTCTGGCGGCATTCGGCGGAGCACAGGAATAACGGCGAACAGCGCGCGCTGGTAGTCACTGATGTTTGGGCTGGGCGTGATGGTTGCGCGGAACACCATGAGCGGCCGCGCCAAAGACCGGCGATCGCCAGCAAGGCCGGCACAGCCAGCGCGACTGCGAGCACTTGCAACCCGCTCGCGCTGCCGCTTAGCTCGTGGCGAGGCAACGGGTTGAGACTGCCGAGCAGTTCTGGGACCATCAGGATCATGATGGTTCGGCAATCTCCGCCGCTGGTTAAAAAGCCTAACAAAAGCGTAGTGTCGGCGATAGGTGCCGAAAAGCCTGGAGGCCATCCTCATGACACGCATCGTCCTGGTTCGACACGGGCACGTTCCCGGAATTGACCCGGAACGATTTCGAGGGCAATTGAATCTGGAGCTGACCGAACGCGGCTTACGTGAAGCGCAGCTCACTGCAACTCGGATCGCGCAGCACTGGCAGCCAGTCATCGTATATACGAGCCCGAGGCAACGTTGCGTCGCAACGGGACGGCTGATCGCCGAAGAGTGTGCCGTGCCCTGTCTGGCACTCGATGATCTGAATGATCTCGACTATGGCGCATGGCAAGGCAAAACTCATGAAGAGATGCGGCAAACATACCCGGCAGAATACCGCCAATGGCGGACATTACCTCACCTTGTCAGGTTCCCTGGCGGCGATTCCCTGCAGCAGCTCAGCGCGCGCGTAGCGGACGCGTTGCGGCTGATTGTCGAAACTCATCCCGACAGCAGCGCTGTCGTCGTCGCTCACGACAGCAGCAATCGCGCGCTACTTTTGCAGGCTTTGGGGTTACCTCTTTCGGCGTATTGGCGAATTACCCAGAATCCATGCGGCATCAGCGAATTCCTCGTGAACGAGGATGGCATGGTGGTGCTGCGCCTCAACGACACCGCGCACGTTGAATCGATCGTGATGCGCGGTTGAATACGCAGTGCCCAGCCATTACACTGGTTGTGCAAGGGAGATGGCATTCTTCCCCGAACTGCTGCGCTCACAGCTGATGATGCCTATGCTTAACCGGATGGTGGGCGCAGGCATTTTCGCGCCCTGTCCGACTTCGTATACAAGGATAGGTGCCCATTGAAAGCAATTGCTGCGATCTTTATCGGTGCGGGTCTAGGCGCCCTGTTGCGCTGGTGGCTGGGCCTGACCCTCAACGGCTATTTCCCGAACATTCCACCGGGTACGCTCGCCGCCAATCTCATCGGCGGCTACATCATCGGGATTGCTGTCGCGTTCTTCGCTTCCTTCTCTGCGCTCGCTCCCGAATGGCGCTTGTTCATCATCACGGGCTTTTGCGGTGGCCTGACCACGTTCTCAACCTTTTCAGCCGAAATTGTGACTCTGTTGCAGCAGGGCCGATCACTCGGCGCCTGCGGTGCGGCCGCGCTGCACCTGACGGGCTCCGTGTTGATGACCTTTGCTGGTATCGGAACGGTGGCGTGGGCGAGAAGCTGACCGGGGCGGTGCCATCCAAAGTTTGAAGATTGCACAACACTACGAACTCTAAACGCACGCACCAAGAGAGCAAGGCACGACCATGACCGGCTCATTCCTGCGATTCTACGTGCACGAGGGTCATCGCCATCACCACCGGCTCGTATGGGAATGGCTGCTCGAGCAGGCTAACAAGCTCGGCATCCGCGGCGGCTCGGCTTTCCGCGCTATGGCGGGTTTCGGGCGCCATCACATGCTTCACGAGCAGCTCTTCTTTGAACTGGCCGGCACACTCACGGTAGAGGTCGAGTTCATCGTCACCGACGAAGAAGCGGAACGCCTGCTGGCTCTGATTCAAAAGGAGAAGATTCGGCTGTTCTACGCGCACATTCCGGCGACATTCGGTGTGATCAATCCCGATTCCAACGATGCGACCCTGTCATGACCGAGACCTGGAGCGCAAGCTGGCGGGCGGGCGCGATGTCCACCACGTCGGTTGCAGCCGTCTACGCGCTCATGCTGGAGTTCGGGCTCAACGTCACGAGCTACGGCACGCTACTGATGGCTACGGGACTGATTTTCGGTACGATTTCCGCGTTGTCTGCTCTCTCGCACGGTGTCATCACGCGCGCGCAGTATTCCGCCCTGGTCGCGGCAGTCGTGGCCAGCGCGGTTGTGCCCACCCTGATCGCCAATGCGTGCTTTCTACCGCGACACTTGCTCAGGCCGAGCGTAGCATCGGAGCCTGCGGCATCGACCACGTCATCGGCGGCGGCTGCGAGGGGGGAGTTCTTGATCCGCAACATTTTGGTGGGCTCCGATACATCGGAGACTGAAGCCGTGATTGCGCAATCGCGCCAGCACTACCAAAATGCACTTCGCGGAGTGCAATCGAAGCGACAGGTCATCGCCTACGCGCATTGCGCGGTGACGGTTGTTAGACAACCCACATCATGACCGCCAGACCTTCGTTCCTGCAATGCACTCTCGATCATAAAAGGATATCGCCATCGTGAATTCTCACATTCGACTGGTTCGCGCCCTGGAGATTCTCGATTCGCGCGGGACGCCTACATTGCGCGTAGCGGTGCATTTGGACAATGGCATTGTCGGCACAGCATCGGTGCCCTCCGGAGCCTCCACCGGCGAGAATGAAGCGGTCGAATTGCGTGACGCCGACCTCGGCCGCTATGGCGGCAAGGGCGTCCGGCAGGCCGTCGCCAACGTTAACGACATCATCGCACCGCGGCTGGCCGGGTGCGACCCTACGCAGCAAGCGCTACTGGATCGCATGATGATCGAAATCGATGCCACGGCGAACAAGTCCAAGCTCGGCGCCAATGCGATCCTGGGTGTTTCACAGGCCGTGGCGCGTGCTGCCGCGACGCTCAGCGGGCTGCCGCTTTACGATTATCTCGGCGGTACCGGCGCGCGGCACCTCCCGGTGCCAATGATGAATGTCATCAACGGCGGCAAGCATGCCGATTCCAGCCTCGACTTTCAGGAGTTCATGATCGTGCCGCGCGGTGCGCCGAATTTTCGCGAGGCGTTACGCTACGGTGCTGAGACTTTTCAGGCGCTCAAGAGTCTGCTGCATGAGCGAGGTCACAGCACTGCAGTCGGCGATGAAGGCGGCTTCGCGCCGCAGCTCAAAGGTAATGAGGAGGCGTGCGAACTGATCGTCACTGCAATTGAACGGGCACACTACCGTCCCGGCGAGGATATCGCGATCGCTCTTGATCCGGCCGCTTCCTCGTTTTTCCAGAACGGCAAGTATCGTCTCACCCGCAGCCGTCAGGGCGACAAGAGTTCTGACGAAATGACCGCACTGTACTCCGCTTGGCTCAATCGCTATCCGATCATTTCGCTGGAAGATGGCCTCGCAGAAAACGATTGGGAAGGCTTTTGCCGGCAAACGGCCGCCCTGGGCGGCCGCGTCCAAATCGTCGGCGACGACCTGCTGGTAACCAATCCGGTTTACATCCGGCGTGCCATTGCCGAGAAAAGCTGCAACGCTGCCCTTATCAAGCTCAATCAGATCGGCACCGTGACCGAGACCATCGACGCTATCCATTTGTGCCGCAAGGCCGGCTGGGGCTACGTCATCTCGCATCGCTCCGGTGAAACTGAAGACAGTTTCATCGCTGATTTCGCCGTAGCCATGGGTGGGGGACAAATCAAGACCGGCTCGTTGTGCCGCTCCGAACGCATCGCGAAATACAACCGGTTGCTCGAGATTGAGGAGGAGCTGGGCAGCGCCGCCGTGTTCGGCGCCTAAGCACTCATGCCGGCGACCTCCACGCCAATAGTCCGTTATCTGCAAGTGACGTACGCATTCATTTAGCCACCCGATACGGCCGCGGGCCGCGTGAATGATGTCGAGCAGCATTCCGGGATCGATGGCGGGCAACCCGCAGGCGGCGCAGGAAGCCGATCATGGCCGTGGTGACTTCGCGCGTGTGATCCCGCAACAGCACTCCGGAGAGCCGATTTGCAGCCAGACGTTGCCGCAGGCGCTCCGCTCCTGCCCAGAACTGCTGCGGAATTCGGCAGCCTGCGTAACTCCGCGACCACAGCG
>OBLW0100001372.1_pt1 | contig 20753 bp, 15 predicted proteins | sample 1520161 | NCBI WGS metagenome assembly OBLW01 (sample SAMEA3539309, study PRJEB22396) | soil metagenome | biome: tundra; feature: field; material: soil | place: USA | collected 2010-05 | depth 0.15 m | reverse complement strand
GCCGTGTCCGTCCTTCGTCGTATGCCCGTTGTCTTTCGGTCCGTTGCGCGCGGTTCCCGCAAATTCCGACCGAGTAAGGGCCAACCGGGAAGATTGTGATTGCGATAATTGTCGCACCGGAAGACTTAGTGGATAAAATTTGCGCCTGTCGGTTCAACCATGCCGTACATTACACCCAAAGTTCGTCTGGCGCCTTATGCTGGATGGCTCTCCCGCACGACGGAGTCATTTTGATGTTGTAGAAGCATCCGGAAGGCGAGCGCGTGCGTGACCAGCAGTAGTGGCACCACGAGAGTCGGAATGAAATACGTAGCTCCCAGCTGCCCCGGCTGGAGCCCAACGTGATTGGCTTGGTAGAAAGTATTCAGGAGATCGGCTGAGCCCCAGAGATTGAAGATCCATGCGATGAGAACACCAGCCCTACGCGGCAGCAACAGCAGCGAGAGCAACGCGAGTATTGCCGCAATGATGTCTCCATAGGCCGCGGAATGCGCGAAGGAAGAAGGCAAATCGGGCGACACGACGCCTGGGACCAGAAATGCCAACCCGATGAAGCGGAAGCTATGCAGGATGAGTAGAGGCTGCAACGCTTCGGCCCGTTGCCTGAGGCGGAGTTGCGGCCAGATGTATCGGGCAGTGACAATCCACCATGCGATGAAACTGAACGCGATGTTGACGAAAAAACCGAGTTGCGACAGCATGAATGTCTCCTTATCGAGATTCCAGCCATTGACCGCGGCTGGTGGCAGAAGGGGCCTTCTCGTGGACTGACGCTGCAGGCTTGGCAGGCTCGGCGATCTCGTGCTCGCGCCGCCAGACCTTGGACTCGGGCGCGAACTGCGGCTCCGACAGGAACGGACGGCGCAGTTCACGGTCGTACCGGCCAAAATTGAAGCCAGGGCTGAGCGGGGCGATCATGAACTGCACGAAGTGGCGAAGCCAGTTGACGAAAGTCCGCTGGTTGCCCGGCAGAGCCGCATAACGACGAGCGATCGTCTCGAAGTCCTCTGGGGGGCAGCCCGTCACCTCGAGCACGTCGGTGGTTGGTGCGCCCGGTTCGAAAGCGCCGCGCTTTTGATCGTCGATGTAGTAGCGCACGTTGCTCATCAGATCGATTGGCATACCGCCCATCCGGGCGCTCTTCATGAATAGCCAGGTCGGCGTCGGCACAACCCTGACCGATCGCCTTCGCCATGTCCTCGGCGCCGAGGAGTTCCGGTCCAGTGGGGCGGTAGCTCTTCCCGGCGTGCCGCGCCGGATCCATCAGGGCCGCGACGGCGACTCGCGCGATGTCTTCGTTCGAAGGTGGCGCGGTACGGCTATTGTCGTACATCCAGGGAAAAATGCCGAGATGCGCCGCCAAGCCAATAGTCGTCAGGTAGGTGTCAGCAAAGAAGCCCGGGTTGACGATCGTGTGTGCAACACCGGACGACATCGACAACAGCCGATCGACCAGCCAGCTCTGGCGGGTCAAGAGCGAGGGATGCGAAGGACTCGCCAGCCACTGGGTCAGGCCGACGATGTGTTCGAGCCGCGCTTCCGTGGCTGCGACCGCGAAGGCGACCGCTCCTTGGATCATGTACGGATCGTAAGGCGGACAATAATAGGCGCGGTGAACGTCCTTCAGCGCATCGGCGACGCGCTCGACGTCGCTCATATCGGCGACCGCGATTTCGGCCCCCTGCGCCTTCAACCGCGCGCTGCGGCCATCTTCTCGGTGCACCATGGCGCGGACGGGATAGCCGGCTTTCAGCAGTTCGGTAACGACAACGCTGCCCGTTTTCCCGGTCGCTCCGGTCACGATAATTCTTGGCTTGGTCATGATCATCTCCTTCTAAGGGTTGTTAGCGGTCCTCAGTGCTGTCCAGTGCCGATGGCTTTGGCATTCGCCCTGCAAAATTCTTCCAATGTCTGCGGATCTCGTCCGGTGACTGCGCGGATCGTATCGGTAGCCTGGAAGCGTTCCTCACCTCTCCGGAAGTATTGCCAAAGATGTGTCAGATGATCGAGGGCGTGAGGGTTGATCCGCTCCTTCACTGCATTGGCCCACTGCTCGTCCGTGATTGCTAGGTATTGAATCGGACGTCCGATTGCTCTCCCGAGAGCTTCGGTCATCTCTCTCACTGTGGGCGTTTCGCTGACCAGAGCGTACGCGCTTTGCGACGGGGCATCGGGATTAGCCAGCAGGCTTGCGGCTACACGGGATACGTCTTCCGCGCCGACAAGTGGAATGACGGTCGTATCCTCGCCCCACGGCAGGAATACGGTGCTTTTTTCAGCGACGCTACGGCTGACAAGAGCGCGAACGTTTTCATAGTAGGGCGGCGCCTGGAGATGAACGGCTCCCACCCGCGCCCAGTCGAAGATGCGATCGGTCAGCCGGTGCTGCAAATTGCGGAAGCTGGGAGCATGTTGTAGATCGCGAAAGGCAGGATCACCAGGCGTACCCTGAAACTGCGAATTGTTCACTACCAACTCCAGGCCCGCATCGCGAGCGGCTGTGGCGAAGATTACGGCTGCCTCAAGCAGCCCGTCGGCCACCGGATATGTGAAGTAAGCGCGCTTAATATTCCGCATGGCGGCCTGGACTGAAGCTGGATTTAGGAGGTCGCTTTCGACCACCTCCGCACCTTGTTTACGGAGGTCATCGGACCTGGCATCGAGCTTATGAACTAAAGCGCGAACCGGAATGCCTTGTTCCATCAAAAGGCTTGCGACCCGTCGTCCGGTCGACCCTTGCGTTCCACCAGCTGCGCCGGTAACCAAAATTGGATGAGACATGTGATTTTTCCTTTCTGCCGATAGGATGATCGATATCATCCTATGGATTCGGCTTTTTTATCCCCAGTCCCTTGTGGCTTTCGGGTTTGCACCTTAGGATGATCCGCAGCATCCTACATAGTCATGCGTTACAGGCCCGAACATAAAACCGAGATTCATCGGAAAATCGTGAAAGACGCCTCGCGGCGCGTCCGCGCCGAAGGCTTGAAGGGCGCGGCGGTTGGTGCTGTTATGCGCGACACCGGGCTCACCCACGGAGGCTTTTATAAGCATTTCGAGAGCAAGGACGAGTTGCTCGTTGAATCACTGAGCGAGGCCTTCCGGGAAATCGAGGAAACCTTAGTTCGTGCCGCTGAACAGGCGCCCCCTGGCGAAGCGTGGAAGGCAATTGTGAAAACCTACCTACGGCCGGAAATGTGCGAACATCCCGAGCACGGCTGCCCCCTGGCGGCACTTGCGCCCGAATTAGCGCGGGCAGATAAGAGGATGAAGCCTCAGATCGTCGCGGAGCTTGTGAACTACAAAAGCCAAATGCTGCCGTTCATGCCTGGCCGGCGAACAGTGGATAAAGAACGTGCTTTCTTTGCGATTTTTTCAACGATGATCGGGGCAACTGAAATTGCTCGTATGCTACCCGATCCCGCGATGCGAGAGAAAGTGCTGGGGAGCGCGAGAGATTTTCTCTTGCGCAATTTCTGACCTCCTCAATGATGAGGCCCAACAACACCTCTTGGGCGTGGTGCCAGTTCCGGGAAGCCACGGCGCAATTCGGAAGTACTCCCATGTGCTTCGACACACAGGCGCAATGGAACTGCTGCAGGCGGGAGTGGATCGTGCGCTCATTACACTCTGGCTGGGTCACGAATCGGTCGAGACCACCCAGGTCTATTATGCGCAGCGGATGGTTATGTAGAGTGGCTTCGGTAAGTGCTTGTCAGTGCGATCATTTCTCGTGGATCACAGCACATAAGATTTCATGATGCACCTCCTGGCGGCCACGGAGGCTGCTTTTAGAAGGAGGTCCGTCATGGAGCAATTCTTTTTTTGGTTTTGCGGAACTTGCCACTGAAGCGACTTGCCGCTGACGCGCTCGGCGAAATCGAGCCGATGGGCTGCAGCAAGGGATCATGGAAGCGACTTTGTAACTCGTGGGACATCCGCGCCTATCAGGTCTGAGTCGAGATTTGCCAACCAACCGAGGATATTATGCTGAGTCAAGCCAAGGACGCGCGTTGATAATTGGCGACTTAGGATACCCGCTGCACATATCTACTTTCTGCACATAATATCGTTCAGTGGTTTGCACTGACATGTGTCCGAGAAGAAACTGGATTTGCTCTAGTTCTCCGCCTGAAGCGTGGCAGAGCCGAGCGCTTCGGCTACTCTTCCCTAATCCGAACAAGGTAACCCTTGCCCGTAGCTTGCGAACTGTTGTAGCACGGCAGGCCGCCGGCTAGCGAAGTATCAATCAATGGAAGGCTAGGCCTAAGCGTTTTCAAGTCGAGAAAGTGCCGTTGTGTGAATAGATGCCCTCCCGACTCAAAGACAGGAAAGAGACTCGTTTACAATACCGACATTCCTGGCTCATGAGGTGATGTGATGATACTGGGGAGGATTAGGCCCAAGAGTCTCTGCGGAATATTGACCATGGCCTTGATCACATGTGGCTACACCTTGGGCCAAACCAGATCAGATCCGGTAGACCCAGGCGTCCGCAGTGGCGCGGCGGGTGCGGGTGGTCCGGTGCAGGGTCTTACAGCGGACGAGACTGCGTTCTTCCTGGACGGCCAGGTGAGGTTCGCTCAAATCGAGGTTGTAAACAAGGGCGCAAACAACGGCCTTGGTCCGCGCTTTAACTCAAATCAGTGTTTCTCCTGCCACTCGCAGCCCAATATGGGCGGAACGAGTCCGGCGAAAAATCCCCTGCCCGAAGTTGCCGCCTTGGATGGTGCTAAGAATACGGTGCCATGGTTCATCGTGCCAAACGGCCCCATCCGCGAAGCTCGGTTTAAGAAGAGCAACGGCAACGCGGATGGCGAAGTGCATGACCTATTCGTGATCACGGGGCGAGCTGACGCCCCCGGCTGCAATATCGCCCAGTTCGATTTTCTGCCCGCAGGAAATCCGCTTACGGGCCAAGGCGGGAATGGAAACATTATTTTCAGAATCCCGACTCCTGTCTTTGGCGCAGGGCTGATTGAAGGGATTTCCGATTCGGCCATCCTTGCCAACCAGCAGGCCAACGCATCGGCGAAGTCGCAGCTGGGTATTCACGGACACGCGAACGCGCATCTCAGCGGAAACGTGAATCTCAGTGCCAACGATGGAACTATCACCCGTTTCGGGTGGAAGGCGCAGAACAAATCCCTTCTCATGTTTGCGGGCGAGGCCTACAACGTCGAGATGGGAATCTCGAACCAGCTATTCCCGCAGGAGCGTGACGAAACGCCTGGCTGTCTCTTCAACCCCACTCCTAACGACACCCTTAACTTCACAACCACTCCTTCGACCACCGGCAATTCGAACGGCATTTCGAACCCCGCGGTCATCTCGGATATCGAAGCGTTTTCCAACTTCATGCGGATGCTCGCTCCGCCCACGCCGGCACCACCCACACCATCCAGCGAAAAGGGGCGCGACTTGTTTGCGCAGGTTGGGTGTGCACAATGCCATACACCGGCGTTTACCACAGGAGCAATGATTGCAAGCGGGTCCGCGACCAGTCCGAGTGCTGCGCTTTCCAATCAAACTGCGAATCTTTTCTCCGACCTGCTTGTGCATCACATGGGCAAAGGCCTGGCCGACGGCATTACGCAAGGCGGCGCCGGCCCCGACGAGTTCCGAACGGCCCCTCTCTGGGGCGTCGGACAACGCGTCTTCTTCCTCCATGATGGACGTACGTCCAACTTGGTTAACGCCATCAGGGCTCACCAGAGCCACGGCAGCGAGGCCAGTAAGGTCATCGAACACTTCAATAAGCTGACCGTTCAGGAGCAACAGGAAATCATCGATTTTCTGCGCTCACTCTAGCCAGATGCTGTCGACACATTGCCAAATTGTGCCCTCGCTACTTGGCTCCGTCCATGGGAGATGGCCGGAGGCTCTGGCTACGAAGTTCGCAGATCTGCGACAAAGAACTGCAGTGCGTTTGCAATGTCGGGAAGTTTCGAGCCAGCCTCTCCCGAGAAGACCCACGCACCGCGTAAATAGCTTCTGGGTTGTCGGTGTTTTTCCGGAGCGAGGATGAGTCTTCCTTTGCGCGCCGCCCCGTTTCAAGCTACCTTGATCGTCAGCCGGTCGGGAAGACGTCAATCCTCTTTCATTCCGAATTCGCGCCCTACGGCACCATCACCGTAAACTCTCCCGGATCGACAAACGTGATCACTCCCCCCCACATGCACATCAGCGTCGAGGTATTGTCCAGCGTCGGCATGTCGGCCAACATTACGGTCGGCGCTCCTGGAACCCAAGGTGCCACGGTCGCGGGGATGCAAGGCATCGGCGTGAGCACTCCCATTGCTGCAGCCGTAGCCGCGGCTACCATCGGATTAGCCGGTGACATGCACATCCCGAACGGCATGATGTTTACGAGGGGAATGTTATCCATGATGTTGGCATCCGGAACTTCGCTGGTGAAGACCATGTTTGTGGGCAGGACCACAAGCGAACTAGGCGCCATGCCGAAGCTGCACATCATGGTCGCGCCCATACAGACTTGCATAGGCATGTAAACACCTCTCCACTTTTGGCTGCCCCGCATTCTAGCAAACGTTTTAGCGAATGCAAGCCAGCCGCTTCAAGGATTGCTGGGCATATTTGTCTGCCCCCCGGTGTGTTTGTCTCTGGTTGGAAGGCTCGCGGTAGATGCAGCCTTTCGTGTATTTCACGCAGAAATTCACCGTAAATATAAGGAGGATTTAGTCTTACGCCTTATTTAGGAGGGAATCGTGTTAGTAACCCTAGTAACCTTGAAGGATATGACTGCATCTTAGACTATTAGCAAAGGTATAAAGTAAGGGCTAGGGATAGGCTGTCGGAAGAACTGAGGAACCTCAATGGCAAAGAAAAAAATCACATCGGGAATGTGGCGGATTGATCCGCAGAAACAGTCACGAATTATGGATCGGTTTGGCCGGACAGTGGCCTCGATGGAGCCAGAGGTTGATCCCAGTCTTATGGCGTCAGCGCCGGACATGTTCGAACTGCTCGAAAGGCTCGAGGAAGAAAGCTCGATTCCACAGGAGCTTTGCGAGGAAATCCAAATGGTGCTCAGCCGAGCCCGCGGCGATTTTGGTTTGGCTGTTTTCTCCCGCAACTCTTTCAAACGACGCACGGTCAACAAAGAATGGTTGGAGTTCATGGATGGATTGCTGAAACGTCCGTTAGGAACGGAATGATGGCCAAGTCCTAAGACTGACGCACAAAGGATTATTGGGTTTCGCGATGTCGCGTGACTTTAGGCTGCGGTTCTATACTCTCTACTCTCAAAGAGCTCTGTCCTGTCCCTCCGGTGCGCCAAAATCGACCGCCATGAGTGCGCAGTTCTGATTTGCCTTTGCTTCCTGGCCCGATAATTGTTATTGTGGGCAGCCGCGGGGAAACAGCTTGGGGCATTCCCAACGTACCTTACTCAGCGATCGTCCGGCAATTCTATGAAGCAACTGCAACCTGTCATCTGGACCAAGGGGACCTTCCTCACTCCCCAGCATTTGCAGACGCAGGACAGATTTATCGAAGACACTTTGAATTTTCGCTTGCAGGCGCTGAAGTTCTGCGCTTGGGGTTTCAACGAACTGGTCATTAACCAGGAGCTGCTTAGCGAAGGCGAGCTCGTGATTTCTCGTGCGGCCGGCATTTTCCCCGATGGACTACTGTTCGACTTCCCGGACGCTGATCCTGCGCCGCCCTCCAAGGCTTTGGCGGAATGGTTCGATCCTGCTACGAAGAATCTGGATATTTACCTCGCGATTCCGGGCTACCGTCAACGCGGATTGAATGTGTCCGGCACTCAACGCGACGGCAGCACACGTTATTTGGCGGAAGTTACTTCATTCCGCGATGAAAACACCGGAACCACCGAGAAGCCTGTTCAAGTTGCCAGGAAGAATCTACGTCTGCTGGTTGAGGGCGAAACCCGTGAAGGCTGCTCTGTCCTGCGCATCGCCAACGTAGAGCGCACCAAAGCGGGCACGTTCGTGTTGAACCATCGCTTCGTTCCTCCCTTGATCGATATAAATGCGAGTGAATATCTGGCAGGTTTGCTGCGCGGCTTGATCGAGATACTTTCTGCCCGCAGTACTCAGCTCTCCGGCAGTCGCAGGCAGAAGAACCAGAGCCTGGCGGATTTCACCGCGTCTGACATTGCCAACTTCTGGCTGCTCTATACAGTGAATTCTCACTTCCCGGTTTTCAGTCATTTGTTTGAAAGCAAACGGGCACATCCCGAGGAACTGTATTCGGCGATGGTTTCCCTGGCCGGCTCGCTGACCACGTTTTCGCCCAAACTCCGTCCGCGCGATCTGCCTTTGTACGCGCACGATAGTTTAGGTCCGGTCTTCGCCGAACTGGATGAGAAATTGCGTTCTCTGCTCGAGACCGTGGTACCTACGAACCTCGTATCCCTGCCCCTAAAGCAAGTGAAGGGTTCGATCTATGCCACCGCGATCGATAACGAGAAGTACTTGGCGAATACGCGGATGTACCTTGCCGTAAACGCTGAAACCAGCGAAGATATGGTGATTCAGAAAGTCCCGCAACTCGTGAAAGTCTGTTCCGCCACCCACATTGAACATCTGATCAAGCAGGCGCTGCCCGGAGTGCAACTCAAGCACCTGCCCAACCCGCCCAGCGCAATTCCTGTAAAGCTGAAATATCAGTATTTCAGCCTGAACCAGTCCGGAGCCGCATGGGAGGCGGTTACTCGCGCCCGCAATCTTGCAGCTTACGTGCCCGGAGACTTTCCCAATCCGACCATGGAATTATTGATTTTGCTGCCGCAGGTAGGCTGATTCCGCCCACGCCTCGTCAATGTTTTATCGCGAAATAAACAATCAGCAGCACGGCGGCGATTAGGGACACGTTCAGGATGATGATCATCGGCAAGTAAGAGGCCTTTGGCTTCGGAGCCAACGCTCCCACCGGCGGTAGTTTGGGAGCGGCAGGAGCCGCAGGTAATTTCGGCGCCTTCGGCGCTGCAATCTTTGGTGCCGCAGGAACCGCTTGCGCCGGCATCTTGAAAGCTGGAAGGCCGCCTGCCGCTGCGGCCGGACCTTCTTCTGCGACCGGCTGCTCTTCTGAGGAGATCAGCCCCGTAAGTCCCCCCGAGATGATCCGCGTGTATTCGCTTGGCCCAGTTGGCGGCGGAGGTAAGCTGGGAGCCGAGTGTCCGCCGGGAGCGGAAAACAGTTGAGTCGCGCCACCCTGAATTGACGGTCTGCGCTCGGGCGGCGTTACTTTCGGAGCAATCGGCGACGGATCGGGCGCGGCCGCGGCTGGGGAACGAACTGGCTGCGTCCACCGTGGCTCGGGGAATACCGGTGGTTTCTGGCTTCCATTTCCCTTCGATTCGCCGATGGACAGGGGTTCAACCGTAGAGGAAAGATTATCCGCGTCCGCAAACGAGCGGGTGAATGATCCAGGTTCACTTCGACCACGTACCTCTTCGACTGGATTTGTCGAGGTAGACGTCGCCGCGAACGGGCTGTCTTTACCCGAGCCGAATATTTGCGTAAATTCGCCAGCCACCTTGCCTCGCGGGGGGCTCGAGATGTTAGGCAAGACATCCGGAACTTCCGCCGACCGCTCGCCGTCGAACGGTCCCTGAAAAAATTTCGTGAAGTCGCTCGCCTTACCGGTGTCGATGTTGCGGGCAGCATCGACTCTCTTCGGGCTGTCATTTACCTCCGGAATATCTGGTCTGATGCTCGGCCGGAATAGTGCAGTGAATCCGCCCAGATCCGGCAACGCGCCATCAACCGGACCGAATGAAGGACCTAGGTTGTCAGCCTTCGGTGCTGCTGAGTCCGCAGGTCTATCGCGCGGGAGAACGCTGCTTGCAGAAGCTTCTAGTGGTGCCGCTGGTTTGAGCGGAACCTGATTCGCCGGCGCTTGTGCCGGCAGTGATCCCACAAAAAACTGCTTCGTGAACTCCCCCGGTTCGGTTCGCAGAGTGTCCTGTCGGGGGCCGAAATTGATTCCACCAACTTCCTTCGGACCAGTTTCCGAGGATGCCCCCCCCCACTTGACGGATTCCTTCGAAGGACTCGAATCCCTCTCCGTCGGTAGACCTAGTCCAAAAAAGCCCGTTGGAGGGTTAGCCGGCGGACTGACGGGAGCAGGCCTGCTTTTTTCGCCATCGTTTACTGGTGAGAGGGTATTCGCCGCTGAAACCTCGGGCGCAATCGCTTCCTGCGGCACCGGGATTTCGCGCGTCTCCGCAGTGGACGATTCATAAGCCCGCTTCCATTGCTGTAAAGCGAGATCGTCCGGAACCTGGGTAACCAGGTAAGCGTAACTTGTGGCGCCATATCTACCGGTTGCAATCACCAATCCAGGCGGTTCCGGAGCCAAGGCGCGAAACGATTCAAGTACCCACAGGACTGTCGGCTGGTCGGCTTTCTTTATGGGTGCGTCGAAAATGTGGACCAGTACGCGCTCACCTCGGCCCACATCTTCGCCCATGAATGTTTCCAGCCGTCCAGTGGTGACGGCTTCAGAGAGCTCGTACTTGTCTGCGAACTTCATTGGTTGATCGGAAGAGTCACTAAGGCGCCCAAAACACGTCCACTATATTACGAAATGTAAGGTCATGTACTACAAAAACGCTCGCCCCGAAGCGCTGCAGCGGCTTACCTGCAAGTAACACCCGACCACCAGCCATCGTAGATAGTGGCTTGGGCGCCCTTCACATTACACTCCATCGTCTTGACAGTAAAGAGGTAAACACCTAGCATCGCTGGCCAGGCGTCGTTTCATTTTTTGCAGTCCGATTCTTGTTTATCCGCGGCGAGCTCGGGTAGCAATCCGCACAGCCGTTCCCAGGTGAGTGAATGAAGTCGCTTTCCAGAATCGTATGGGCCGAAGGAATGTACCTCGGCCCGCATCATTTCCAGGCACAGAATCGCTATTTCGAGGAGTCGGTGCACTTCGCCACGGCGAGTCTCTGGAAAAATGCCTACGGTTTTTCTGCTTGCCAGCTCGATGCCGACGCCCTACGCAACGGAACAGTGGCGCTGGTTCACGCTCGCGGGATTTTCGAAGATGGTCTGTCCTTTGATATGCCTGGATGTGACTCGCTGCCTGAATCGCGCAATATTTCCGCAGTTTTCCCTCCTACCGCCGATCACCTCACCGTCTCTTTATCCATACCTCGATGGCTGCAGGACGGGCAAAACTGCGATCTGCAATCTGCCCCGGGCACGAATGCTCGCTACACTGGGGTAATCGAAATGATGCATGACGAAAACACTGGGCGCGACGAGAAACCTGTTCAACTGGGACACAAGAACATTCGGTTGATTCTCGAATTCGAACCTCAGGAGGAGGTGCTGACTCTTCCACTGGCTCGTTTGATGCGCGATGGCTCGGGCCATTTTGTTTTCGATCCCACATTTGTGCCGCCTTCCGTACGCTTGAGCGCGAGCGAGCATTTAACCGGCATGCTGCAGCGCCTGGTTGAAATTCTCGAAGATAAAAGCGCTGTGGTCTCCCGCGAGCAACAGCAGTCAGCAGGGAAGTTTCAGGCCGGCATGTCGGCCCGGCACGTATCGCAGTTTTGGTTTCTGCACGCGATCAATTCCAGCCTTACCCCGCTTCGCCATTTCCTGCTTTCCAAGCACGGCCATCCCGAAGAGCTCTTCGGCGAGATGTCGCGACTGGCGGGCGCTCTCTGCACTTTTGGCTTGGAGGTCCATCCCCGGTCCTTGCCTCACTATGACCATCGCGATCCGGGTCCTGGCTTCGATGCGCTGGATGAGCACATACGCCGCCACCTCGAAATCGTGGCGCCGTCACAAGCAATTCAGATTCCCCTGAAAGCTGTTGAACGTTATTTCTATGAAGGTGAGGTCAAGGACCAGCGCTGTTTCGAACGTTCCCGCTGGATTCTTGGGGTTCACTCGCCCGTGGGTGAGGCTGATCTGATTTCAAAAGTTCCGCAACTGGTCAAGATGTGTTCCTACAAATTTGTTCCCGAGTTAGTAAAGCGCGCCCTTCCCGGCTTGACGTTGACACATTTGGAAGTGCCTCCTTCGGCCGTGGCTGCCAAAGTCGAAAGCCAATACTTTACGGTTAGCCGCAGTGGGCCGTGCTGGGAGCACATCATGCAGACGCGCACCGTGGGAGTGTACGTTCCCGGCGAGCTGCCTGCGCCGGAAATGGAATTGGTCGTAATCCTGGAGAGTTGAACCATGTCTTCGACGCATGTATCTCCGCTTGGAAGCTACCGCGGTTCAAGTCCGGCGCTCGACCGGCGTGGCTGGAATCTCGCTCTCGGTTTCCAGGAAGTGTTTACCGCCATCGTGCGCCTGCGCTACAACCGGCAAGCTGTCTCCGACGCGGAATCGTTTCGCGCGCAGATGAAACAGGCTTTGCGAGTCGCCGAACAAGAAGCTCGAAGCCGTGGCTGCAATGCGGAAGACGTCAAGCACGTGATTTTTGCCGTGGTTGCTTTCCTGGACGAGTCGGTGCTCGGTTGCAGAAATCCGGTTTTTGCCGACTGGCCTCGTCTACCGTTGCAGGCCGAATTCTACGGTCATCAGGTGGCCGGAGAGATTTTTTTCCAAGAATTGCAGAAGGCGATGAATCGTCCTGACTCCGCGGAAACTGCGGATTTGCTGGAAGTCTATTACCTCTGCCTGCTGCTTGGGTTCAAGGGACGCTACGCCGCCGGCGGTGACTTGCGCTCCATCATGTCAGCTGTACAGGACAAAATTCGGCGCGTGCGCGGTCCTCTGGGTGCGCTTTCTCCTCGCGGCGCGATTCCCGCCGACGCAGTTCGCCTGGCGCAGACCGACCCATGGGTTCGCAGGCTCGCCATTGTTACCCTGGTCACTTCTCTGTTGGCACTCTCTCTGTTTCTGATTTTCAAGTTTCTCTTAGTTTCAGGCGCGTCTGAACTCTCCGCTTTTGCGTCACCGCTGATGAAATTGAAATAAAGAGGCGAAATGGTTTACTTGGCAACCGGCGTTATCCTGCTGGCTTACCTGGTTTTGGTCTGGTTCCTTGGCGGATGGCTCCGCCTCCATGGTTCCGATATATGGATATTGCGCGGTGGGCTTGCCTTCGTCGGCCTGATTGCGGCCGGTTCTTTTCTGTGGTTCTATCGCAAATCTAAAGCGGACGAAGCCGGCACCGAGACCCAGTCCGCGCAAGTTCCCGGAACCGATGACATCGACCTGGTTGTGCGCGAAGCGGTTCGCCGGCTGAAAAGTTCTACGTTGGGCCGTGGCGCGAACCTGGGAAATCTGCCGCTCGTGTTTGTTTTAGGAGACTCGGGCGCAACCAAAACTACCACCGTCATTCATTCGGCACTTGATCCTGAACTGCTTGCGGGGCACGTCTATCAAGACACAACAGTGTTGCCCACGCGCCTGCTAAACATCTGGTACACGCGCCAGGCCATCTTCGTGGACCCGGCAGGGGAGTTGTTAACGCAGCCGCCCCGCTGGAAACGGCTGGTCAAGCTGGTCCAGCCCGGACGCGTCTCAACCGCAATGGGGAAGGGCTTGCAAGCGCCGCGCGCTGCCATTGTGTGTTATGACACTGAAAGTTTTCTAAAGCCCGGAGCCAGTGAAACCACTCTTTCGGCGGCGCGCAAATCGGCGGTTCGACTGCAAGAGATTTCTCAACTCCTAGGCATCAGCTTTCCGGTCTATGTGCTATTCACCAAGCTGGACCGGGTTTCATTCTTTCCTGAGTTCGTTCGCGGCCTCAATAAAGGAGAAGCTTCCGAAGTGCTGGGTACCACTTTGCCTGTTCGCTCCTTGGCGACCGGCGTATATGCGGAAGAAGAAACCCGGCGCCTCGGCAAGGCTTTCGACGAGCTGTTTTATTCCCTGGCCGAACGTAGACTCGATCTGCTCGCTCGCGAAAACGATGGAAGCCAGCTGCCGGCCATTTACGAGTTCCCACGCGAACTGAGGAAGCTGCGCACGCTGTTGGTCCAGTTTCTCGTCGATCTCACACGACCGAGCCAGCTAAGCGTAAATCCATTTCTGCGCGGTTTTTATTTCTCCGGCGTTAGACCCGTGATGGTCGACGACGTGGCCGTCGCCGCTCCGCAGGTGCAATCTGCGGACCTGTCCTCCAGCGCCGACGCCACCCGCATCTTCAGTAGTACGGGATTCGGTTCCACGCCTTCCGCGCCTCCTTCGCGAGCTTCTGGTTCTCGGAAGGTGCCGCAGTGGGTTTTCCTGAGCCAGTTTTTCAACGACATCATCGTCAAAGATCGTGTTGCTCTGGCAGCCAGTGGTTTCAGTTCCCGGGTAAGTCTGCTCCGTCGTGTGGCTTTAGCCGCGGTTTCTTTAATTGCGATGGTCTGCGCGATTGGCTTCTTGGTCTCGTTCGTGGGCAACCACCAGTTGCAGAGTGATGTCCGTGGCGCAATCAATGAGCTGCGAACCACCCAGGGCGGAGTGAACGACGTGCCTAGTTTGGCCAGCTTGCAAAAGCTCGAGCGGCTGCGCCAACACGTTTTTACTCTCGCTCAATACGAAACGGATGGAGTGCCGCTGCGCCTGCGCTGGGGACTCTACATCGGTGATCGCTTGTATCCCGATGCGAGGAGCGCTTACTTCGAGCGCTTTCGTCAGCTTCTGTTCGCTTACACACAGGGCAAGTTGCTAGACGGTCTCCGCGCCGTTCCTGATACGCCTGGTCCCAACGACAGCTATGAAAAAACTTACAACGAACTGAAGGCCTACCTCATCACCACCAGCAACAACGATAAGAGCACGAAAGAGTTCCTCTCCCCCGTGCTTACCAGTCACTGGACCGCCGGAAGGGACATCGACGCTGACCGTGTCGGGCTCGCCAAAACTCAGTTTGATTTCTACAGTACGGAGCTCGCGATGGCGAACCCATTCTCTCCCACGAATGACGGCAGAGCCATAGCCCGGTCGCGCATTTATCTCTCCCAGTTCGCGGGCATCGACCGATTTTATTTGCCGCTGCTGGCGAAAGCGACGCCGAAAAATCCTGACGTCAGCTTCAACGAGCAGTTCCGCGATTCGCTCGGAGTGATCGTCAGCAATCACAAAGTCAGAGGCGCGTTCACCCGGAATGGCTTCGTTTATGTGCAGGATGCGATCCGAAACCCGTCTTTCATGAGCGTTGAAGAGTGGGTGCTGGGGAAAACCACGGCATCCGAACTGGACCCGGCAACTTTGCAACAGAAACTGACGGAACGTTATTACGACGACTTTACGAAGGAATGGCGTACCGTCCTCCAAACATCGTCTGTGATTCGGTACCAGGATTCTAACGACGCGGAGAAGAAGTTGGAAAAACTGACTGGAGCTACGTCGCCGCTCCTGGAATTGTTCTGGTTTATCTCCAACAACACGGCGGTCGGTGCACCCGACTTGGCCGCGCCGTTTTTGCCTGTGCAAGCTCTGGAGCCGCCGGGCGCGCCCGACAAGCTGCCTGATCAATACATTCTTCCTTCGAACAAAGATTACATACTTGCGCTTAGTAAGCTGCAAGCTGACCTCGCCCCGCTGGTCAACAATCCCACGGATCCCGCTTTGGCCTCTCAGGTTTCAACCTCGGAAGGAGCGGCCAAGGTCTCGGTCACGCAGGTGATGGGAACCCGCGTTGATCAAAAGTTTCATAACGAGAATCTGGTGCGTGCACTTCTTGAGCAACCCATCACCAACATAGACGACATCGTGAAAGGGATTCCAGCCAAAGGCGTGAACCAGGCTGGACAAAAATTCTGTGACCATTTTTCGGCGATCGCTACCAAGTATCCCTTTAACCCCAAATCCGATCAGGACCTGACGGTCGATCAACTGAATGACGTTCTGGCGCCAAAAACCGGCGCGCTCTGGACTTTCTACGACGATAAGCTCAAGCAGATATTGCTTAAACAAGGGTCGCACTACGAAGTTGCGTCAGCGAGCACCGTGAAGCCAACTCCAGCCTTTGTTGCGTTTTTCAACCGCGCCGCCGCACTGAGTGATGCCCTGTATCCCGGCGGCTCGTCTACGCCAAAGTTTTCCTACACACTCAAAACAATGCCAAGCAATCTCGAAGGTGTGGAACTGCGGATCGGCAATGAGACTTTAACCGAGAACGGACAGCAGAAGACTTTTACCTGGACAGGCACCCCGGAAGAGGTCCAGGCGACAGCCAAGGGTGGATTGATTCTCGGAAATCCATACAAAGGCCCTTGGGCTATTTTCAGATTCGTCTCCGAGGCCCATTCCCAGGGGTCGGGTGCTGTTACCAACCTGGAATGGATTATTCAGTCCAACGGCAAGAATATTACGCTTCCTAACGGCAAGCCAGAATCCTACAGCTATCAACTGCACGTGGATGGAATTAATCCGTTCCAGGCTGGGGAACTGTCGGGACTGCGCTGTATTTCGACAGTGGCACACTAAGCCTTTCAGGTCGAGCTCTGCTGCGAATTGTTTCCGCGTCCCGGAGTCAGGCGCTCGATCAGGCGTTCGCCCCAGGATTGCTCCGCCGCGCGCAGCAGCAAGCATGTGATGTTATCGTCACTGCCCCCGCTCTTCGCCGCCTCAATCAAAGCGTCGCAGGCTTCGCTAAGCGAGCCCTCGCGGCTGAGCACTTCAAGCATTTTTTCTTCCTTGACGTAGCGCGACATCCCGTCGCTGCACAGAAGCAGCACATCTCCCGGCGCGAATTCGTGGTCCTCCAAGTCGGGTTCGACGCTATCCTCCGAACCCAGAGCCCGCACAATTACGTTCTGCATTTCGGACTGCTCTGCTTCTTCGACGGTCATCAGGCCTCGACGCACTTGCTCCATCACCAAAGAATGGTCACTAGTCATTTGCTGAATGATTCCGCCCCGCACCAGGTAGATTCTGCTGTCTCCGACGTTTGCGATGGAAAAAAAATTTCCCTTCAGGCAGACTGCCACGATAGTCGACCCCATTCCCGAACGACTGGGATTCTGGGCAGCCGCTTCCTGAATGGCCTGGTTCGCCAGTTGGATGGCATTTGCCAATCCGGCAGCTTGTTCCGAGACCCCTTCAAATCTTCGTCCCAGCAGCGGTAATTCCGCTCGGCCCGGGTCGTTGCGGAAATTTTCCAGAACCGTATCTACCGCGATTTTGCTCGCCACTTCACCGGCGGCTGCGCCTCCCATGCCGTCGCATACCACAAAGATTCCGCGCCGTAGGTCGAAGCCAAAATTGTCTTCATTGTTGGTTCGAACCACACCAATGTCGGTTTTTCCCGCGGCTTGGAACAGCAGATTCATCGCGTACTTTCACAAATGAGCATTTTAGTCAGAGCGCAAGCGACAGCACTAGTCTTCCGGTATAGCGCGAGTCGAAGCGGTGCGGGTTCTGCGGATGCCGATCCGCGCCAGCATCCGGGCGCGCAAAGCCTCTTTCAGCAGCCGTTGCCGTTCACCCTGCAGTTCAAGTCTCGCGTGAGCGGTGACCGCCGAGACCGATCGGATTACATCCACAGCCCCGCGCGGATCACCTGCCCCCAACGCCGCGCGGGCGCGCCCCAGAGCGGAAGAGAGTGCTTCATCAGCCGTGACTCTCATTCTCTTCTCAAAAGTTCCACGGACCCGGTTCAACAATGGTGATGCCGGATTCGATTGCAAACCTGCCTCCAAAGCTGCCCAGCCTCCGCTGAGGTCAAGGTTATCAAGAGCGCCATACGCTGTCCCTACAAGTTGCAATAATTTCGCCTCGCTGTCCCGCATCGCGCGCAGTTTCCGAACCTCTTCCTGCACGGGGGCAGCCTGGAGGACCAACTCCGGCTGCGACTCAAGGAAGGTTACTGCTTCCTCGAAGAGTTCGCCTTGCACCAACTCCTGAGCGCCACTCAGTACGGTCCCAATTTTTTGCTGCAAGGCTTGCTCTTGACTTCGGGCTTTATCCAGCAGCGCTCGCATCGAAACGTCGTTGGTTTGCTGGACCAGCTCTGCGAGAAAACGAATCGCCGCTGCATATGCACCCTTGGCAAGCAGCCCCTGAGCCTCGGCAAAACTTGCTTCCACCAGCGATTCTCGCTGTTGTTGTTCAGCTTCATGCCGGGCAAACTCAAGCAGGTCGGCAATCTCACCCGAAAAAATCCCATCCGCCTGGCAAGTTTCGAGAAGCCTCACGGCTTGCCGATATTGGCGCTGATTGATCGCATCATGAGCCTGCGCCAAAAAGTGCGCGCGGGATTCCTGCAACTTGCTGTTTTCGATTTGTTCCTCAATGCTGGATTGAAGAACCAGAAGCCGCTCGTTGCCGGGAAACTCCCGCAGCTTGTCCCGCACCAGTTGCAGAGCATCTTGGGGAGCAGTTTCGAGCAATGCCCGGCAACGCTGCACCGTATCATCCACATCACGGCGCGCCTCCGACTCCCGAAGTTGCCGGTACAATTGCCCCTTGAACTTCAATAGTGACGGTTCATTCGGCATTCTTTCCAGAGCGATGTTGACACGGGCCGCAGTTGTGGTGAGCTGTTCGTGGGTCGTGGCCACCGAGATTTCGTTCTGAAGTTGTTCCACCACCCGCCGCCGCTGCTCTTGCTCCTGCCCGGATTTTGCCTGCTTGAGCAGAGAAATCACTTCGGGATTGGAAGGATCGATCTGCTCCACATCGCTTAACAGTTTCATGGCCGCGGTAAAACGCCGGCCGCCCATTTCGCTGCGCGCCGACTCGAGTAACTGCCTGGTCTTCGCGAGACGGGCCGACTGTTCCGCCTGCTGGATAATGGCGGCATAGGCGGCACGCACACGGGAATCTTCCTTATCCAGATCAAGCGCTTTGCCAATAATCGCCTGTGCAGCCTCTAGGTCTCCGCGGCTTCGGGCGCCATCAGCCTGCCGCAAATATCCCTCAATCCTTTCCCTGGCCTGTTTTTTCCGGCGCACGGATTCCAGCATTTCTGCCAATTCCGAACTCGAAGGGTCGAGCCGAAGAGCTTCCTCGACATGGCCGATGGCCACGTCGTATTGCCTCTCATGAAGCGCAGCCTCCGCCTGAAACTTTAATTCCCGGATCTGCCCCGCCCGCTGGCGCAATGCCAGATTCTGCTGCACCAACACCAACAACTGCCGAGCCTTGGTATGCTGAGCATCCAGCTTGGTGACCTGCAGCAGAAGCTCGCGCGCCTTGATATATTCCTCGTCCTTCACCAGCAATTCGGCTTGCTGAAAGATTTCCAGCACCTGGCTTTTTTTAACTTCGTCCGCTACTGCATAGATCTCTGCAGCCATTTCGTCGGCGGAGCCGTAGCGGTTATCGGGGTCCTTGGCCAGCGAGCGATCCAGGATCGCATCCAGCGCCGCCGGATAGTCGTGCAGATAGTTGCTGAGCGGGGGATGTTGTTCGTTCAATAATTTCTGTACCACGCTAAAATCTTCGCCGTTGAAAGGCAGTTGCCCAGTCAGTAGTTGGTACAGCATGACGCCCGCTGAAAAAATGTCGGAGCGGCCGTCGAAGGCGCGGTCTCGCAACCGTTCGGGAGCCATGTAATGGATGGTTCCAATTACGTTTCCAGTACGAGTCAGCCCGCGCTCCTGCTTCTCCTGGCGGGCGATCCCAAAATCCAGCAGCTTGGCCACACCGTCCGGTTGGACGATGACGTTCGCGGGTTTTACATCACGATGGATGACATCGTTGCGATGGGCATAGGCAAGTGCAGAGCACACCTGCTCGATAATCTTCAACCGGGAAACTAGAGGGAGGGGACGGGCAGATTGAATGATGCGGTCAAGCGCTTCTCCCGCCACGTACTCCATCACAATATAAGGAAAGCCTTCTTGCTCACCCAAATCGTAGACCGTTACGATATTGGAATGCTTCAGCATGCCGGTCTTAGCCGCCTCGCGATAGAAGCGCTCCAGCATCTCCGGGTCTCCGGCGAAGCCTTCCGTGATGGTTTTGATCGCGACTTCGCGGCCCAGATGTTTATCGAAGGCGCGATAGACCAGACCCATGCCGCCCCGACCGAGGAGGCCGGTGACCTCGTACTTGCCGATCCGCGTCAGAGGTTGGGTACTCAAGTTCTCCTGCCAAGCCGTGGTTGTCTCACCAGAAATAATTCTTAAGAGGCTGAGCTGGTCACCCAGCGTATGTTGAAATTCTCCTGCAGGAATTTTCTGCCTTCGCTGCGTTCTTTCGTATCGGCTTCCGGAGTAGCATTCAGATACAGAATGTAAGCCTCCGCTGCTCCGTCAAGATCGCCATCCTGCACCCGCTTGTGGGCCTGCTCCAGAATTCTGCCGGGCAGGCCTTCCAGTTTTTCCCGCGCCGCTTTGATGAGCGCTTCGCGCGCTTCAATTTCAACGTCATTCAGATACTGGATCTCATCGGGTGGCGAACCCTGCGCTTTGATCCCTTCGGTATCCTCTGGTTTCACATTCTCCAGAACAACAACCGAGTTGTGATTCTCTTTCTTGAACGCCGGAACAACTTCAATTCCGTTGCCCGCGGAATCGATGATTCGAAACCCCAGCTCGACCACCGCCTTTAGATCAATTGATTTCTTCGTATAGCTGTAGGGCTTTACCACATCTTCGGCATTGGTCTTAGGAATGGAATCCAGCTTGCGATGCGCTTCCTGCACCTTTTGCTCGGCCGCTGTCACCCGGTCGTTGGCTTCGGCTATTTCTTTCTTCTTGCCGTGCGCCTGCGCGCCCTCCAGCGACTTTTGCGCGCTTTGCAATTCCAGATTCGCTGTCTCGTACTCCCGATTCATCTTGTTCCAGTCTTCGTTGGGAACATCCCGCGAACTGAAGCGGTATTTCGACTCTTTCGCTTCCACCGTCG
>OBLW0100001371.1_pt1 | contig 20757 bp, 13 predicted proteins | sample 1520161 | NCBI WGS metagenome assembly OBLW01 (sample SAMEA3539309, study PRJEB22396) | soil metagenome | biome: tundra; feature: field; material: soil | place: USA | collected 2010-05 | depth 0.15 m | reverse complement strand
GCGAGATGTTGAAGTATAGCCGCATCATGTTCGGTAAACGATCGAGGTCTCGGTGAGAGTACTTCTAACAGTCCAACAACTTGCGCATCACACAAAATTGGCGCGGCCATAAGCGAACCGATGCCCAGTGCGCGAGACAGTTCGGGGTCGACGCGAGGATCGTCTCCCATGTCTTCGCACCAAACCAAGTTACCAGTGCGAATGCACTCTCCAGAAAGACCTTGCGCAGGATTCAATGCGGCCCCGGACGGCGGCACAGGTTCGCCGGCGGTAGAGCGCCAGATAATGTTGTTATTGGTCAGGAACGCCACTGCAGCGCCAGTCGCCCCTGTGAGACCGAGGGCCCGATGAGGTATGAGTGCGATGATGGCATCGACATCATCCCCTAACTCGCGAACTTCGGCGTCGACTTCTTCCAGTGAACTCGGATCTACGTTGATATGGGAACCCTGAGACAGGTCGGCGAGGTACTTACTAACTCTAAACTCTTCTGTTACTGATTCCTCCTTTGTAGATTCATTGGCTGCGCTCTCTTCGTTTCGAGAGTCAAGGCCCGGAGCAATTTGGATAGGAACCGCTCGGAACAATGCCGCTTGACTGCTGCGTTCGAGTTGTCGATTGCGAGCCCCATGATTAGAACAACCGATTAGCAGGTTCACAAAAAGCCATTCTTTCAATATTCGTCGAGAACCTTCCGTGAGCCCGGAAAGCTGAATGCCTCCGCGGCCTGAATCGTCGCTCCACACTACCCGGCCGTTGCCATGAATGAAGTTTTTTGTTTCTGGCAGGTCGAGGCAAAAGGTTAAGGCAACGTTCGTTTCCAGCGGTCCGCTGGTTTGAACGGAAAATCCGCCTTCGTGCAGGTCGAGTAACTCACTTAAATCTACAACTGAGCCGGTTTGTGAACCATTGAAGCTTGCATAAACGGGGCTGTGAAGTTTTTGACGAATAGCATGGCGCCGCTCTCCGTGAGGAAGCGCGGGAACTGGATCTGGAAATCGAAGTGTGCTCCGATCCATAATTGACTCAATATTAACTCAGTAGTGGGAAAGAAGGGAGTGACAACCCGCGGCGCAAAACTCTAAGAAATAATCGGAGCAAAGATTAGATATTCGCAGCCAAGGGTGGAGCGTCGGGGTGCTCCATGGACATGAGGACAATTGGCTTGCTCAGTACGCGGTCCAGCGCATTGGCCAGAGCGCCAGGAAATTCTGACGTCAGAAGATTGACATCCAGTTGAAGGTCGCGCGGACTATAGATGCGGTAAATAACGAGAGAGCCACGGCGTCGGTTGGATGTCGTGACCAAATCAAGGGTTAGTTTCCATGAAGGTGCGCTTGAGATGGCCACCATATGCGGAAACTTGCTCCAACGAAAGTGGCGGGGCTCGCGGCGCATTGTTTCCGCAAGCGATGACTGAATAAGAAGCGATGGATTGCGCGGTTGGTCGTCGGCCGGCGATTGGAATTCCAATTCGAAACCATCGAAGTCGTTACTATCGAATGCGGCAACCAGAATATTGCGGACTTGATCAAAATCCGCGGCAACTTTTAGTTCTTCGGTTGCCCGGCGCACAGAGAGATCGTTGATAAAGATCTGGCGCTGATCGATGGTGCGCTGCGCCACACGCCGAAGTTCGCCGAACTCAAGGTAGTTCAAACGCTGGACGCCCATCCAGATGCCAGTTCCGACAACAGCCAGCACCAGTCCCACCGTACTCCCCGTTGGCCAAAGCAAAAACAAGCTGAGCAGGGCGAAGAGGGCAGAGACGGCATAGAGAACAATTACGACTTGCCGGTGCGAAAAACCCAATTGCAACAATTTGTGGTGGATGTGTTCACGATCAGCAGTAAAAATGGGACGACCACTGATGATCCGCCGCAGGATGGATAGTAAGGTTTCGAGAATCGGCAATCCAAAAGAGACTACGGGGATCGCGACGGCAACAAACGTTGGAGCCTTTTGGGATCCGGCCAATGCGAGCGCGCTAAGCATGAAACCGATGAACAAGCTGCCAGAGTCGCCTAGGAAAATCGTCGCGGGATTAAAGTTGAACCGTAGAAATCCTAAGATGGCGCCAGCGAGCGTCACACTCATCAGCGCTCCGAGCGACGAATGAATGACGAGAGAAACAACAAAAAATACTAACGTGGAAAATAAAGCGGAACCGGCTGCTAACCCATCGAGCCCATCAATCAGGTTGAATGCATTGGTGACCGCGACAACCCACAGTACGGTTAGGGGCAATCCGATGAACCAAGGCAACGAGTGCGAGAAAATCAGGGGCAAATCGAGAACTCGCATTCCACCCGCGAACAACATCGCTCCGGCAACCGCTTGCACAGCAAATTTTAAATATGGACCCGCACCGTGGAGGTCGTCGTAGACACCGAGACAAAAAATAAGACAGGCTGGAAGATAAATTCGAAGGATCGTTTCGGGAGCGAGTCCCTGTACCAGGCGGGGAAAGATCAATGAAAGCCCGAGCCAAATACCCAAGCTGACCGAAAACGACACGAAAATTGCGACTCCGCCCAACCGCGGCAGAGGAGCGAGATGGATGTGGCGTCCGTCCGGCGGCGCGTAGACCAACCCTCTGCGGGTTGCTGCATCTCGCACCGCGCGTGTCGCGACGAACGACACCGACAACGAGAAGGCGAACAAGATAAAGAAGAGAAGCGGCAAAATCAGAGGTCCCTTCTGCCTGTAACTTCTAGCGCTTCAAACTGTAGGCGCAACGTCGAAGTTATAAGGCGCAGCCAACTCAATTAGTAACAGCTCGTCGAGTAACAGCTCGTCGAGATAGTCTTTTCGTTAGGTAGAGAGATAAAACGTGGTTCAAATATACAACTCGTGGGCTTGGGCGAGCAACTAGCGCACCGCAAAAAATGTGGGCTTTCGCTTATAGTTTGGACACGCCGACAATCACCGCAGCTAGGCGAAAGCGGGCGCTCTGAGCGGAGTTTACGCCCGCATGCGTGTGTTAAACTCGAGTCACGCGTAAAATCAGGAGCCTTATGTCACGGCGGAATTATGGCTTAATCTCGCTGAACGCCTACGTACTGCTGTTGGCCTTTTCGTGCCTTCACATCTTCGCGCAAACGCCTGCAAGCCAGGCAACGCAGCCGGCAACTTCAAACGACCACGCTGATTCCGCTCATTTGGTGCCTGATTCTAATGTCAAATTGGGGATCGGGGATCTAATTGAGATCAGCATTTATGGAGTACCCGATCTTTCGACGAAGACTCGCATCAGCGGCTCCGGAGACATTTATCTTCCTTTGATCGACTATGTACACGTCGCTGACTTGACGACCGACGAGGCGCAGGCGGTGATTCAGAAACGCCTGGAAGATGGCAGATTTGTAAAGGGTCCACACGTATCAATTTTCGTGTCGGAATCTACATCGCAGGCCATCACAGTAATCGGAGAGGTTGTTCGGCCAGGCAGCTATGCCGCGATTGGAGGACGCCGGCTTTTTGACGTGATCTCGACTGCTGGGGGATTGACCGAAAGAGCCAGCCATAACATCACCATCGAACACCGTGGTAATCCAGGACAGAGGGTAAATCTACAACTGTCGTCGAATCTGGCAGAAGATACTCAGAACAACGTGGATGTTTTGCCCGGAGACACGATCATTGTTCCCCGCGCTGGAGTGATTTATGTCGTCGGTGATGTAGCGCGCCCGAGCGGTTTTACGATTGATGACAACGGATTGAGCGTGTTGAAAGCCTTGGCGCTTGCAGGTGGAGGTACTCGCACCGCCGCGTTAAGTAAGAGCAGGATCATTCGGCAGACGCCGAGCGGCGTTCAGGAAATTCACGTCAATCTGAAGAAGATTTTGTACGCGAAAATTTCGGATGTCGCTCTGGTCAAAGGCGACGTTTTGTTTATCCCTGGAAGCGGTACTAAAGCTGCGGCGTATCGCGGTGCAGAAGCGGCGATGGCACTGTCGACAACGTTAGCCGTCATTGGGTTGCAGACTTTTTAGGCAGTCCGCTCGCGACTTGCTAAAGGATCAAGCACTGTTTCGAGTACCTGGATATATTCTTCGGCTGTTTTCTTCCGGGAAAAGTTTTTGACGAGATATATCCGCCCATTTGCCCCCATTTGCCGCCGCTGTTCAGGGTTATTTGCCAGGCTTAGCAACGCTTTTACCAGGTCTGCGCAGTTCTCCGGTTCGACAAAAACACCACCTCTTGACTCTTCCGCAATCTGACGCGCTTGCCCATCAACTGCGACGACGACCGGTCTCTCGCATGCCATATATTCGAGCAGCTTAGTGGGAATTACAGTCTTGAAGAGCTCATTTTTCTTTAACATGACAAGGCAAACATCAGCGGCAGAAACGTACGCGGGAATTTCTTCGCGAGGCTTCTGGTCGAGGAATCGAATATTGGTGAGGCCTCGGGCGCGAGCCAGTTCTATAATGCGTTCCTTTTCCGCACCTTCGCCTATCAATAGAAACATTGCTTCTGGGAGCGCGGTTCGCAACTGCTCGGCAGCGGAAATTAAAGTTTCCAGCCCGTGAGCGTGGCCGATCGTGCCGATGTAGCAAATCAGAAAGCGGCCTTCCAGTTTCAGTTCCTTGCGTAATTGATCGGCAGCAGGGTCGAAGCGGAAGAGTTCAGTCTCAACCCCGTTTACAACGATGGAAATTTTTTGGGGGGAAATTTTCCAGTGGCGAATGAGGTGGTCTTTGAATGCGGGGGAGACCACGACTATGCGGTCGGCATGACGGTAAAGAAATGCCGCAATGACTCCTAGCGTGCGATGAAGTAAGCCGCCTTCCTTACCTGCACCGACGGCCACGAGAGATTCGGGCCAAAGATCGCGCACTTCGAAGACGAAGGGGACGCGCTTCCAAAAAGCGATCCACCAACCCGCTAACGCGCACAACAACTGGGGAGAAGTTGCGATCACGACGTCGGGCTTGGGCAAACCTAATCCGGCGAGAGCCGAAGAAAAAAAGAATGACGTGTAGTTACGAATACGTTCGTGGGTTTTGCGATTTGGCAACGGCCATAGCCAGGTTCGGGCAACGGTCACACCTTCGACGTTTTCGGTATAACGCAGGCGATGGAAACGCGACTTCCAGTCTTCGGGCACGATGCCGATTGGATGATTGGGAAATCCAGTGAGAACCGTCGTCTCGTGTTTCAATCGCGCCCAATGGGAGGCTAGCTCCGCGACACGCGCAGCCGGGGCACCCATTTCAGGTGGAAAATATTGTGAGACGTAAAGAATTTTCACAATCAGTCCTGGTCGTTAGTAGTGCAATAACTTGAAAATACTTTTCTCAAAAAGCGCGCGGCCGCGATTGAATCGGTGATCTGCATAACTCTGCCACCGGTCGGCAACGGCTGCGAAGCTGGAATTGCCCGTGACAATCGACATTATCCGCAACTGAACAATATGCAGCCGGTGATAAAAAGGGCTCGCCAGCATTCTTAGATGCGTGCCCGATTGTTCGTAGAGCGACCAGTAACCTGTATCGTAGCGCGGCAGGTTGAAAAGCAAAGTTTGGACGCCTCGATCGAATAGTTGCTTCGCGGAAGCGTCCGCACGTGCGAGCCAATAATCAAGCAATCCCCATAGCGCCCAGATGAAGCCGTTCAAAATATGAGTGGGCGGACTTACGAGATACTCTTCGATCCACAGATTCTTCTCCGCATCTTCGAAGAGCACACCGCCTTCGGACATTGGGGTAGTTAGAGACACGAACGCTCTGTCCGCGGCAGTGTTATATCGGCTATTGTCTTCATCGGAAGGCACAATCGTCTGGGCGCGCAAAAGAAGGGAGATGCCCTGTCCCTGCGCTAATCCTGAGTACCAGGGCGCTTTTAGAGTGTCGCGATACTCCCAGTCGAAATGATGGTTCCACACCCAGAGGCCGCGCGGATTTTGTTCAAGACTAGCGGCAAGCCAATTCGCGGCCTTCAGAGTTTTTTGAGCACAGGCGGCGTCAGCGGTTATTGAAAATCGGTTGTAGTTTGCCAGTCCCCACTGCGCTATTGCGATTGGGTTGTATTGCAGTCCTATAACGCCATGGTAATCGAGCATCGGAATGCCGCCACCATCGTAGTGTCCGGCATAGTCGGCTTTCTCGCGAAACTGCATGTAGTAATCGCCCAAGCGGATGGAGGTCGCACGGGAATTGACTTCAGGAGTCTCGTGCCAGAATGTCAACTGGCTCCGGCCGGGACCGAGATACGCGCGTAAAATCCTACGATAATAATGCCAGCCGGAGATAACGCTCACGTCGGGCCGACTTCCCAAAGGGTCGTAACGAGGTCGTCTGACTCGACCGCGATCGTAGTCGCCGCGAGATAACGCGTAGAGTTTACGCCATCAGGTAAGAAGGCATTGCCGTACTGGAAATAATGCGAAGGCCACTTATCTTTCTTCCAACGAGCCACAGTTTGCCATGCGGTTCCATTGTTCGATCCGACGATATGGACTTCGCGGCTTGTGTTTACGGCGGAAGGCTCAATCATCGTGGAAAAGAACATTGCATCGCCCGCTTTGCATCCATAGATCGACGAACTACAAAGATCAGCGACTTGGTTAACATTGCCCGCTCGATCCAGTCGATAAACGTGGTTCCGATCGGATGGCGAGTCGGTTGAAAAATACAACCCCTGCTGTGTTGGAATTGCAGCCACGGCACGCGCCTGCTGGTTTCCAGAAAGAACAACTTCGACAGAGCCCATGTCGCAGTCGGCTCTCAGTATTTTGCACTCTGAACCCTCATCGCCCGTGAGTATCCAAAGACAGTCACCCCACCGGTCGTAAACGATGTTATGGATGTGACGTATGCTGCGGGTGGAAAAGGTGTACGCAATTTGCCAAGTGCGTCCGTTATCTATCGAAACGTAAACGTGGACTTCCGTGCGCTCGGGATTGTCGAAGTACTCGCCCCAGTAAATTTTTCCCGATGGAACTGCGGTGACGTGCAATGGCCGTGTGCCGCGGTGGACTTGATGTGTGACGAGGAACTCATCGTCGACCGACGTTTTCGTTACTATCGCGCCCGGCACCGCCCCCACCATCGTTTGTTCGTTGGAATGATCACCGACAACGCACAATGCGTGAAAACCCTCTCGCGTGAGTCGGTAGGTTAAGTTTGTGCGTACCGTCAAATTCCTCCACCAGAGGGGACGAAAACGCGCTACTGGCCCCCATGGCTCATCACCGACGCTTTGCTGCCGTGTATATTCATTCAACTTTAGGCGAATGATCTGATATCCGCGAGAACCGTAGAGGACATCTTCATCCCAAGCCAGCACACGAATATTCGGCCATGCTCCGACTTTCTTGAGCAACATGGCCTCCGCAACTGACCTATCAGACATGCCGGACAAATTCAGCCTTTGAATAGGATGGTCCGGCGTTTGGTGGACGTTTTCTGGCGACAAAGGAACCAATGGCGAGCACATCCATTTTGGTGCGTTGAAAACAATTAATCGCCTCCTGCGGAGTACACACGATCGGTTCATTCTCGTTAAAGCTTGTGTTCAGGATCACGGGAATTCCTGTTTTCTTCCCAAACGTTTCGATCAGTTCGTAGTAGAGCGGGTTTTCGTCACGCGCCACGGTTTGCAATCGTCCAGTATTGTCGATGTGATTGACGGCGCATAAGTTCTCCCTTTTTTCTGGACGAATTTTGTACACATGCAGCATGTAGGGAGATGGATGATCGTGGTCGAAATACTCATTTTGCGCTTCGGCCAGAATTGACGGCGCAAAAGGACGGAACCACTCGCGGTGTTTGATGCGAGCATTCAGAACATCCTTCATCTCGGGCAGGCCGGGGTGCGCCACAATGGAGCGATTTCCGAGCGCGCGTGGCCCCCATTCCATACGTCCCTGAAACCATCCCACAACATTACCCTTCACCATCTGATCGGAAACGACATCGAGAAGCGGTCCGCGATCGAGACGCGTATATTCGATGCTGGCGCTTTTTAAAGCGGATTCAATCTGCGATTCAGAAAACTCGGGACCGAGATATGCGCCATGCATTTGCTCGCGACGCGGCTGCTTTAGAACGGAGTGATACGTATGCAGCGCGGCGCCGATTGCCAAACCTTCATCACCTGCGGCGGGCTGAATCCAAGTCCGACGAAAAGGCGTTCGGGAAAATATCTTGCCATTGGCCACACTATTGAGTGCGCAGCCTCCTGCCATGGCCAGATTTTCTTCGGGAACACGTTCGTGCATCGTGTTGGCAAAATGAAAAAACGCATCTTCGAAGACTTGCTGCATGGCATACGCTAGATCCATGTCACGTTGCGTAATTTCCGAATGCGGCTCCCGAGGGGCACCGAAAAGCTTCTCCATTTTGTCGGAGAAATGCGGCATCAATTGGACTGTTCCGTCGGGCAGAATTTGCATTCCCTGATTACTCCCGAGCGGCTTGAAATAACTCATGTCCATTTGAAAATTGCCGTTCTTAAAGTCGACGATTTTTCGGATTTCGTCTATGTAAGTGTCTTTACCGTAGGGCGCCAGCCCCATCACTTTGCCTTCGTCACCGTACTTTCGATAACCAATGAAGTCACAGATCATGGTGTAGAAGCTCCCCAGCGAGTGAGGGAGATAGACACGATCTAACACCTTAACGTCGAGGCCTTCGCATTGGGCCATCATAGCCGAGACGAAGTCTCCCGAGCCGTCGTAGCTGAAGCCCGCGGCTTTTTCCCAGGGCGAACAGTAGTACGCGCTTGCGATATGTGCAATATGGTGCTCTAGATGATGTTCCAGAAATCTTAGTTTGGTTGCGTCTACTTCGAGAGCCTGACTTAGCAGCGAACGGACGTCGCGCATCGACTCTTTGCGCTGACGCATCTTGATGAAATTCAGAATTTTCGCAGGATTCGCCAGCGCATATTGAACTTTCCTGGCGAGGTTGGCGTCGCTGTCTTGACCTACGGCTACGTGCTGAACATCCGTTATTTTTGCTCCAACCGCATCCAGACACGCCTTGACCGCGAGCGATGGAAAACCGCCGTAGTGTTTTTTTCGATTGAGCCGCTCTTCAGCGACCGCGAACAGGATTTTCCCGTCTTGAACAATCGCCGCCGACGCGTCGGCATGAAACATGTTCAGGCCAAGAATCAACATTTAGGAACGGTCCCTCTTTTTCTTAACTTCTCTTAAGAAGCCGATTGCCGATGCAAAGCCGACGCTATGAATTGAACCAAATCGAGCGCCAGAGGTTGCCCGGTCTGACATGAATTTTGAAGTCGTAGTGTCGCAAGAGTGGAACCAACGATTTGATCGAATGAAACAGGCGGCGAAATATTTCCTCGAAGCACATCGACGAATGCTTGCATTTCGGCTTTGTGACCTTTGTCTTGAATCCAGCGAGAACGTGTAATTTTCTTGCGGCCGTTGCCGACGAGCTCAAGCCGACGAAAATCTTCGAGAATCGCGACCGAGCCACCACCGAAGACTTCGACGCGTTCTTTAGATGCTGACTTGTCTCCATTGGCGAGATAACTGATAGTAGCGAGCGATCCGTTTGGAAACTTAAGCGACGCGATGACATTATCCATGCTGTACTGGCCGGGATTAGCGACGACCTGCGCTTGAACTTCAACAGGACAAGATCCGACAAGAAAGCAGACGAAGTCGACGAAATGGCAGACCTCGCCGAGAATGCGGCCGCCACCTTCCTCGGGGTCGTTGACCCAGTGATCGGCGGAAATGTAGCCGGCGTTGATTCGATAGTGGATGGCCAGAGGCTCTCGAATACTCGAAAGAAACTGTTTCATCGCAGTGGCCATCGGGGCAAATCGCCGATTGAAGCCAACCATCAAGAAAGGAAAACTGTCTTGCGATGAAGCAGCAACAAGAGAAACTAGTTCTGTTTCATTTAGGCAAAGCGGTTTTTCACAGAAAACAGACTTGCCCGCTTTAAGAGCGGCCAGCGACTGAGATGCATGAAGGCGGTGACGGGTCGCGATCAACACGGCATTGATATTCGGATCATGCAAAAGCTCAGTTTCGGAATTCGAACAATAAGAAAAACCAAACTTGGCGGCCGCGCTTCGGCTTCGTGGACCGGTCGAATTGCAGACTCCGACGAAACCTATTCCGGGAATCGCTTTTAGCGCGGGCAAGAGCGTACTCTGCGCGAAGTTACCCGCTCCTAAAACACCGAGGCCAATAGAAGCTGAAAGTGGGAAACTGGAAGCGACTGAAATTCTTGCCAAAGATTGTGCTGTTGTCCGTTCTGCGTTCGGGTAGGTAAGAAGTGCAGCCAGAAACTCATCTCCCGAACTGCGGGTGATCACGTCATAAGCGCGATCGGCTTGCTCGATGGGAAAGCGATGAGTGATTAATGAAGATAGGTTTAATTTGTCGTTTGCGACGAGTTGCAAAAAAGCTTCGAGATTTCGCGTTTCCGTCCAGCGCACGTGTCCTATGGGATAGTCGCGACCTTTTTGTTCAAAGGCTGTGTCGTAGCGGCCCGGACCGTAGGAGCGCGAGACCCTGAAATCCAATTCCTTTTCGTAATACAATTTGCGTCGCAGATCCATGCCGACAGTTCCGACAGCAACGACAATGGCACGGTCACGCGATATTTCCGCCGCGAGGTTTACCGGTTCGCTGCTTGGCGTTTCCGCGGTAATCAGAACGGAGTCCACGCCTACACCAGCGGATTTTTGGAAACAGAGATCGCGAAATTGTTGGGTACCCGTACAAGTGGCCTCGGCTCCGCTGGCTATAGCGAGATCCGCGCGAGCGGGCAAGAGGTCCATCCCATAAACGCGGCAACCGGCGGCCCTAAGCAACTGAACAGTGATTTGGCCGAGAAGGCCCAGTCCAATAACAGCCACTGTGTCTCCGAGCGAAACCTCGGCGGTGCGGATGCCATGAAGGCAAATCGCGCCCAAGGTTCCGAAGGCTGCTTCTTCGAACGACACTTGTGATAGGCCCTTGCGGCTTTCTGGAATTTTCGCGACGAGCATGCGGGGAACGCAGGCAAATTCTGCGTGAACGGCATATCCCGCACCAGCGCAAGCGACGCGCTCGCCCACGTTAATGTCAACGATGCCGTCCCCGAGGGCGACCACAACTCCGGCGCTGCTGTAGCCGACGGATTGCGGCTGGTCTAAGCGCGAGCGCACGGTTTGCCAGGTTGACGCGAGACCGTCGCGGCGCAACTTCGAGATGACTTCACGAACGAGGTCTGGGCGAGCCTTGGCCTTCGCGAACAAACTCTTACTGGCAAATTCCGCCGATGCACGCTCTGTTCCAGCGGAGACCAGGGACGCCGCCACTTGGACCAAGACACAACCCGGCAGGAGCTGAGGCGCGGAAACCTCGACTACGGTTAAGTCACCTGTACGCGCGTCTTGTAAGAGTTGCTTCATGCTGTTGTTACTGGTTGACTTAGTTGTGATGCATTCATTTGGCCATGGGTGAATGATTTTGCACCGCCATCTAGAAATAATTGCATCCAGATTTCTAGAGTCAGCAACTGCCAGATCTGCATGGACCAGTCTTCGGTGCCCTGGCGATGCTCGTCGATGTACTTGCGAACTACTTCAGGACGGAACAGACCTCGCCGCCGCACTTGATCATGAGAAAGAAGATCGTCGACCATGGGACGCAAATCGTGAGCAAGCCAATAGTCGACGGGGGCCGCGAAACCAGCCTTGGGCTGCCGCAATACTTCATCGGGAAGCATGTTACGCATGGCTTCGCGGAAAATGTGTTTTGTTACCGGACGCCACTTTCCTTTCAACTTCAACTCTGGCGCCACATTCCACGCGACAAATTCAGCGAATTCTCGGTTTAGAAAGGGCACGCGCACCTCGACCGACGACGCCATGCTCATTTTGTCGTTGTAAGTGAGATTTAGTGTGGTCATGAAGATCTTAGTATCTAGATATAACATCTGGTTAAGAAAGTTTGCGTGACTCACCTTCTCGAAAGAAGCGAGGTGCTGATGGGCAGGATTGCCGTTTTTTCGCTGCAACGGTGGAGCATACAGAGCGTCTCTCTGCTGCTCGTCTAAGTAAGTGCAATTTCTGATGAAAGCTTCCTGCGAGCTTAGGGCTGCACTGCGCGCCATCTTCTTTGCCAGGCGAACGGGGCCTTTTGCGCTTGTTCCGCGCAACGACGGTAAGGCTAGCATTGCGCGTTCGACGAGGTTGCGCGCCAAAGCTGGAACCTTACGATATTCCTCCGACCAGGCATGAGCGACATGCTTGCGATACCCCGCAAAAATTTCATCGCCTCCCACGCCGGACAAGAGTACAGTCGCTTGTTTTCGGGCCTCTCGGCAGACGAGATATGCGGGAATAATCGCGGGATCGGCGGTGGGTTCATCCATGTGCCAAGTCAAAAGAGGTAATAGGTCTACAACGTCAGGCTCAACTATGATTTCATGGTGTTCGCAACCTAATTTGCGCGCAAGACGCCGCGGAACAGCGGGATCATCGAGGGTCGATTCGCCGACGCGATATTTTTCTGGAAAGGTAATGGTGTAGGTCCTGACCGGCCGCTGACGCGCCATCGCAGCGACGATGCTTGATGAATCCAGACCTGCGCTAAGGAACGCTCCGATCGGAACATCACTGACCATTTGCTCATCGACGGACGCACAAAAGCGCTCGCGAACCTCATCAGCAAGGTCAGCTTCGTTTCGTTCGAAGCGATGGGAAGCGGTAGGAAATGTTAAATCCCAATATTGTTCGATCTTGAAACTACCGCCTTGCCAGAGCGCATAATGGCCCGCAGGTAGTTTGAAGATTCCTTCGAACATCGTGAGCGGATCTGGGACCCAGAGAAATGTTAGATATTCGTCGAGCGCCTCGAGGCTCAAGGTAGTTTCGATGCCCGGGACTTCGAGAAGCGCCTTGATCTCGGACGCGAAGGCCAGTTTATGGCCACGCTGCCAGTAGTAAAGCGGCTTAATCCCGAAATGATCGCGAGCTAAGAATAATTTAGGCGAAGCGCCGCGCAGATCACAGATCGCAAGGGAAAACATTCCGTTCAGACGATTGAGGAAATCTTTGAAGCGGTCAGGACCATACTGTTCGTAGAGGTGAAGGACGACTTCAGTATCGGTGCGAGAACGAAACTGGTGGCCCTTTGCTTCGAGCTCGCCCCGCAGATCGACGAAGTTGTAGATCTCGCCATTGTAGGTAATCCAAATTGTGCCGTCGGCATTGGCCATTGGCATGTGGCCATCGGCAGAGAGATCGAGGATGGCAAGGCGGCGGCTGCCTAAAGCAATGTAATCGCCGTTGGCGAAATGCCGCTCCCAAAGGCCGGAGTCATCGGGGCCGCGATGAGTTTGGACGCTGGTCATCCGAGCTAGGGCTTCACGGTCGCCACAATTTATGAGTCCGCTAATTCCGCACATGTTTCACTTCCTCTCGTTGCGGAGCTCGTAGATTTTGGCTTTGGAGTGGAACATCTGCACCGCTTGAAATGTGCAGTAAATGAGGCCGGGGACGCCATCGAGAAAGCCTAAGCGAAAAATATAACGATAGAGAAAGAGAAGTATGGGAGAACCGGGAAGGCGAAATAGACGACGCTTGAGCCATCTCCGTCGCTGCGCCTGGCTACCGAGTAACTTCGACGCCAATTCTTCGGTTTCGGCTTGCGGTTGGGAGAGGACACGGGCTTCCCAGTTCGAATATTCATTGTGCTTCAGGATATAGCGCGACAGGGAATCGACATTGTGATGAACGAGCGCATTTTGTAAGTGGGCGGTGGGTCCATCGACCACGACGTGCTCGTGAATCTCGATGTCCGCCATCGAGGCGTCTTGGTCACGCAAGCGGCATTCGAAGTGGCCTCGGCCTTTGCGAAATAACGACAGCTTCCAGAAACTCGCGTCGCAATGGCGCAAGATCTTCCCGAGAAAATGCATTTGCAAGCGAATGGAATATCCGTCGCTTTCGCGGTTTCGGATAACGCGACGAATTTCGGCCGTGAGTTCGCGTGTCACTACCTCATCGGCATCGAGCAGGAGGACCCAGTCATAAGCCAAAGCCAGCGTGTCCATCGCCCATTGCCGCTTCTTGGGCCAACCACCCGCATACAGAAACTGGACTACCTTTGCGCCATGGGCCTGAGCGATGGCGACGGTATCGTCAGTGCTTTGGGAATCGATGACATAGACTTCGCCGAATTCCGTGAGCGCATCAAGACACCGCGAAAGATTGCGGGCCTCGTTGCGGGTTGGGATGATTACGCTGACGCAGAGCAAGTCAGGCGCGGCGCTCGCCAGGGAAAACCCAGACTCTGATTTTGCTTCCAGCAGGTTCATTTGTGGAATGAAGCGGACCGCAATGTGATTTGAGGTTATGTAACGTGAACTATTTAACCAATTATCCAACTAATTATCGAATTATGGTAGCTGAAGTGAACCAATGAGTGGCAGTCAAGTGAGAACGACGTTGGTACGCGGGTATATCGAATGGGGCGTTGGTGAACGCCTTTCGTGGACCACCCCAGCTTAGGCCAGGTTTTGTTGGCACCAGCGCTGCAAGACGAACAAAGACCACGGTCGAGACCAAGATGTCTTGTTGGCGAGAAACCGGTCCCACACCTCGCGCACTGCTGTGGCGCTGATGCTAGTTTGATCCCAGTTACTCTTTAGCAAGGTATTTTCTAAGGCCGGTCGCATTTCATTCCGCAGCCATTGCTCGAAAGGGAGTGTGAATCCTCGCTTGGGACGGTTCACGATTTCAGGCGGCAACGCCACTCCAAGGGACGCGAGAAGTAGGCTCTTTGATTGAGTTCCTTGCAATTTCTTTTTTCCGGGGATGCGAAAGCAGGCCTCGACTAGAGGACGATCGAGAAATGGCACGCGTAATTCCAACCCATGGGCCATGCTCATAAAATCGGAATCTCTAAGCAGCGTGTTGCGCATGTAACAACACGATTCGAGATAGGAAACTCGATTTACGGCATCGAGCGGCAGGCTTTCGAGAATCGACTGTTGCAAGACTTGATTGAGGGAATGTTGATAGATTGCGTGATCCGGAGCCAAGAACAATCGCTCGCGTTCAGTTCTGCCGAAAAGCGTACGCAACAGAAAGTACGGATGAACTTTGGAAGCATCTTTGGCGAGTTCGTAGAATTTGGTGTTGCGATCGTTCTTACCAGCAAACAGGGACAAGGAAGCGGAAAGCGAACGTTGCGCAATCTTCGGCAGCCTTCCGAAACGCTTGGAAAAAGCCTCCAGTTTCGGTACACGGCGAAAGTTTGAATAGCCGGCAAACATTTCGTCGGCACCCAAACCGGTTAGAGCAACCTTCACTCCGGCCGCTCGTGTTTTGGCGGAAACCAGGTAGGTATTGATGCCGTCGATGGTCGGCTGGTCCATGGCACAGAGCGCTTCGGGCAGAGTGTCCAGCGCATCTCTTGGCGAAATGGGAATCTCGTGATGATCGGTCGCGAAGCGGCGCGCGATTTCGCGGGAGTATTGGCCTTCGTCGAAGTCCTGTTCATTGAAGACTAAAGAAAAAGTATTCGCGCGAACCCCATTCTGGCTAAGAATGGCAACCAGCGCGCTGGAGTCGATGCCGCCGGAAAGAAAAATTCCCACGGGCACGTCGCTGACAAGATGAGACAACACGGCATCGCGCAAGATTGTGGGTAGGTGGTCAGGTTGTGGAGAATCGATCGACGAGGCGCGCAGAGGATTCCAATATTCGCGATCGGTCACAACGTCGCCGTTGATTGTCATCAGATGTCCGGGCGGAACGGCTTTGATTCCCTCGACAATTGTCCATGGCTCGTAAACGGAGCCGAATGTCAGATAGCTCAAAAGGCCGACAGGATCGGGCTTTCTGGGAACAAGACCACTGCTCAAAAGAGAGCGAACTTCGGAAGCGAAAAGAAAGTTGCGGTCGGAGTGATGGTAATAGAGCGGCTTGATGCCCATGGGATCGCGGGCGAGGACGAGACATTTTCGCGAGGCGTCCCAAAGCGCGAAGGCAAACATTCCAACGAGGCGATTGAGGCAGTCTTCTCCCCACGTGCGATACGCGGCGAGAATTACTTCAGTGTCGGAATGGCTTTTGAATTCGACGCCAGAAGACTCGAGTTCGTTACGAAGAGCGCGAAAGTTATATATCTCACCGTTAAAGACAATCCAATTGCCGGTCGCGGTATCGTGCATTGGCTGATGACCTAGAGGGGAAAGGTCGATGATGGAGAGTCGGGTGTGTGCAAATCCGAGTTCGCCATCGGGCAGCCGCAGGAGAACCGTGCCAGTATCGTCGGGACCGCGGTGTCTGAGGCAGCGCGCAGCGTTGGAAAGAAGGTCGGGAGGGATCGGAGCCCCGCGAGAGAGGATGCCAAAAATTCCGCACATATTCTAGAAGGCTTGAAAACTGATTGTCGATGATCATGATACCTTGACCGACGGCTGGCCAAGGCGGGTTGTAGCGGAGCTTATTCCGTGGCCTCGCGGTAGATTGTTGCTAGATGTTGAGCCTGGTGCGCCAAGGTTAGCCTGTCTAGAATCGTCTGGCGTGCAGCATCGCCAATGCGGGCGCGCAGTTCAGCGGAATCAAACAGCGCCTTCACTCCTTCTTCCAAATCTTCTAGTCCATCGACTGGTATGAGCCACCCGTTTTTTTGGTGAACTATCACTTCGTCAACTCCTTGCCCCTCGCAGGCGATCACGGGCCTACCGCAGGACATTGCCTCTAGATAGACACAACCTAAAGCTTCGTTCGAACTCGGCAATACGAAAACGGCACAGCGACGCATAGCGTCGGCTACGGCTGAGCGACTTTCGCGGGAAGTAAATTGAACCAGAGATGCGATACCAAGTTGCTGAGTTAGCGCCTCGAGATGAAAGCGATCCGTGCCTTCACCCACAATGTGGCAGCATAGATCTGGAAATGAATTTTGCAATTTTGCGATGGCTCGCAAGACCAGATCTTGACCTTTGCTGCGGATCAAGTTGCCGACCATCAGTATTTCTGGAGCGTAACGTAGGCTGGCTGGAGGCGGTGAGAAGAGAGTCGGATCTACACCGTTGTAGACGATGGTGCTGCGGATTTCGCGCGGCGTTCCAGCCCGCAGAATTTTTTGCACTTTCCCACTGATACAGATGACGTTACGCGCAGCGCGGTAGACGTCCAGCGAGATTTTTCGGCGCCAAGTTGAGGAAATACCACTCTGCGAGAATGCATTGAATACGTCCAATCCGTGCACCGTGACTACAAAGGGAATTTTGAGACGACGGGATAGCAATGCGGCTGCGTGACCTGCTGGCAGGGCGGAATGGGCGTGAATCACGTCAATGGGATTTTTGCGATGGAGATGTTGGATTCGTCTGAGCAGGCGTATGTAGAGCCAGTTACCAGCGCTCGAAAGTCCTAACGTGCCTGGAATTTGCGGATAACGGAACCATTCGGCTGGCGCGACTGTGCTTGCCCGTTTCTGGGGACGGTACACCGGCGAAACAGCGATCACGCTGGACCGGATCTTCAGCTTCTTGAATTCTTCAATAGGCTCTGCAACGAAACAACCGTTCACTTCGTTTTGGTCCGAAGGAAAAAATGGGGTGATAGTCAAGACATGGAGACTTCGTCGCGCGTCTTCTGGTGAGGACATCAGCTTTGCTTCCTCTTCGCCTGAACTAACCCATTGGCTAGTTGGATCAGCCGTTCGACGTGATCGCTCCAACTGAAATCGCGGGCGCGCTGCACTCCTTTGCGGGATAGTTCTTCAGAAAGTTGGGGCTGTTCCGAAATTTCGAGAACGCGCGCCGCTAGCAGATCGGGAGAAAAACGCGGGAAGTAAAGTGCCGCATCGCCACATATTTCGCGATGGACGGGTAAGTCCGAAGCAACGATCGGCAGGCCACTCGACATGGCTTCTATCAGCGGATGGGCGAAGGATTCAGCATAGGCAGGAGTTACATAGATATGACAGGCGCGATACAGGTGGTGGAGCGAGCGATAAGGAACGGGACCCAATTCGACTATGTCGTGATTTTGTCGGAGATTGTTGGCAAGCGACGCGGCTGATTTTGTTCGATAGCTGCCGGGGTTCGCTCCCGAACTCAGGAAGCAAGTGAGGAAGAGTTTTACTTTTCTCAATCCGAGACGATTACGTAAGACGGACATGGCGCGAAATAGAGTCTCGAAATTCCGATAATAGTTGTAGTGACTGACAAAGAGTAAGCGGAACGTGTCTTCTTCGTCCTGAATTTTAGCCTGAACATTCTGCGGTAGCGGAGTTTCATCACTCGTAAAAGAATCGCTATCGAAACCATGATGCACTGCTAGAACTTCCCGTCCACTCCATTGAGAAAGCTCCTGGGCAAAGGCTGCACTCGGAGCGACGGTTATGTCGGCGCGCTTTAGGGATTGGCGCGCGAACCAAGCCTTAACGCGGGTATCAGCCCAGATTGAATAGTCTTTGCGAGCGCGAACATCGCAGAAAAAATCGGCTGAAGTATAGAGCGAGTTCCGAGAAAGAAGTATTTGGGGCACGGGTGAACGCCAAAGCGCGAAATTGCCCGCGCAGAGAAGAACGTCCGCGCCGTAACGACGGATCAGTTTGGGAAGTACGCTTTGTTCGTGAAGAAAGCGAAAGCCCGCGCTCGTGGTTGTTGCGTCTTCAAGCAACTCGACATTGGGAAGCGCGCCCAACTCGGCGCGCATCGAAGGACTCAACAGTACAGTTGTTTCCACATCAAGTCGGCGCGAGAGATGGGGAACGACATTGCGGAGATAAGTTAGGCCTCCAACGGCGCTTGCGGCGAGACCATTGATAAACAGTCGGATCATCTGTTGGACACAGCCGGATTAGATATGGCCGGATCAAAACCGGCTCGTGTCAGAGAGGATATTCGTCGAACGGGTTTACCGAGAGAGGACTCTTCGGTCTGCGGAAGGAGATCGGCGAGAAGGAAGGCAAAAAACCAAAAATACACAGAAAGGTAATAGCCAACAGCGAGAAGCCAATCTTCGAAGCCCGCGTGGAGCAGGCCGGCCAAGACGATCATTGCCACGGGAACTGAGTAGTGCCTGGGGTTTCCAGTACGCCTCATCCAAACACAAACCCTCCAAACATTGGCAACCGTGAGGACGAGTAGGGCGACAAAGGGCAGTACCCCAAGAAGACCGACCCACTCCGCGATCATCATATAACTGCTCCCATGCTCGCGAGAGGTTTCGGCGCTTGATCGAACGACTCCGAAATCCGTTCCTGGGTCCTCGCCGGTTGGACTGGTGCCATATCCGGTTCCAAACAACGGATGCTCTTTGATCGATGCCACGGTCGTGTCCCACGGTGTGCGACGAGAACCTAGGATGCCTTCATCCTTGTGCCCCTTGTAGAGCACCGTATCCCTAAAATTCACAAGGTGCTGATTCAGATTCTCCGGGGCGAGCACTCCTGTAAGGGCGACGAGCAGAAGGGTTATCGCCACCGCGTTAAATAGGAGACGATATTGACGTAGGCAAAAGGACAACGTGAGAGTCACGATAACTATTGCGGCCATCCCAGCGCGCGCTGCGCTGAAAAGACAAAGATAAGAGCAAAGAAAAAGGGCCACGAGCCTGCGGAGTCGTATGCCGGAGCCGTCGGCAATGAGCCATCCCCATAACAAGACTGGGAAGACTCCTACGCTCATCGCCGCTCCGATGGAATTTGGATTTCCCCAAATCGCGGCACCTAGGCCGAAGTAACAGAATGCGGTGATATAGACCGTGATTTCGGCGGCCAAAAGAAGTCCACGGAAAAAAGAGTTTTCATGGCGGATCACCGCCAGTCGCCCACCAGTAGAGCAGTAGAGGAAGAGCAGGAGCAAACTCAGGGCTTTGAGCGTGGCCATCTGAACAAACGAAGAAACGGTGGCGGAAACGAAGGCAGCGCCGATGCAAAAAAAGGCAATCAGATGAATGGGGCCAAAGGGGCGACGAGGTGTTCGAGTCCAAATAACGAATCCAACCGTGGCCCCGGCGGATAATATAATCCACCGGGGGGTAGTCCACGCAAATTGCATGGGCACATGCATTCCGGCCCAAAGAAAAACGATGACTAGCAACATAAAAAAACGTTGGTCATACTTCCAGAGACTCATGATGATCACTTCGAGTAGAAGAAATCCGCCAAGGAAGGTCATGTCGCTGAAATAGCGGAGATAATGAAAGACAAGATAGAGCCCTAAGCAAGATCCCAAAGCTATTGCCATCCAACCCAGCGGTTTCATTGGGCCTCCGGGGAGCGAGGGATGGCTGCCGCGGCCAAGCCCGAGGCACACGCTTCGGGGGAGAAGTTCTGAATGCGTTCCAAGCTGCGCGTGCTCATCTGACGTCTAAGCTCTGCGCTTTGTAGGATGGAACGCAACGCCTCGCAAAGTTTTGCGTTGTCCCGAGGCGGCACAATAAACCCATTCCACCCATCTTGAACGAGGTCGGGCGAGCATCCGGCGACGCTAGTTACGATGATGGGAAGTCCACATGCCATTGCTTCATTCACTACTAAACCCCAGGGGTCGCTGTGAGTTGGTAAGACAAGAAGTTCGGCGAGTGCATAAACCTCCGCCAGTTCTTCCCGCTGAACGAATCCGGTGAAACTAACCGTTCCCGTGCTGATTCGTTCCGCTTGTCTCCTTAGTTCATCCCTGCTGACACCATCGCCCGCAAAGACCAAGCCGAACTGCGATCGCAGGTTGTTCTCCAGTTTGGCATAAGCCGCGAGAAGATCAAAAACACCCTTTTCTGGAACGAGTCGTCCGACAAAAAGGATGA
>OBLW0100001370.1_pt1 | contig 20758 bp, 14 predicted proteins | sample 1520161 | NCBI WGS metagenome assembly OBLW01 (sample SAMEA3539309, study PRJEB22396) | soil metagenome | biome: tundra; feature: field; material: soil | place: USA | collected 2010-05 | depth 0.15 m | reverse complement strand
CGGCGATCACCGAGATCTACACTCTTTCCCTACACGACGCTCTTCCGATCTCATGGCTTGGGGACACTCTCAGCTTCGTGCTGTTTCATGACATGGGAAACGTCTTCGCCAATGCTGGAGACGTGTGGGTGAGTGCCTTGCGGATTCATCAGCCCGATCGCGATAACTGCAGGGACCTCACGCCGGCGGGCGCCGGCAACCCTCCGACGCCACCTGCCCCGAACGGGCCGACCACTTCGATCGGTCAATTAGGCAACTGCAGCTTCAATTACTTCTCACACGCCGCAGGGCTGGGTTTGCGCTACCATACGCCCGTCGGGCCCATACGTCTGGATTTCAGCTATAACTTGAATCCGCCCACCTTTCCGATCAACGTCAACTACTCGCTTTCGAGCCCGTACACCGATCAGCATGTTGGCGAAGCCAGCCATTTCAACTTTTTCTTCAGCCTAGGTCAAACGTTTTGATGACAATTGTCGGCCACACTCACCTCGGCCCCAAGGCCCACGCGCAAGCGCTTAGAAGACTGTTTTTGTGCCTGATCCTTGCTGGCTCGGGGGGTGGCCTTGCGCACCTTCCATCTCAAACGGCTCCGTCTTCGACGCCCGCAGTCTTGGATCACGTGGTGGCGGTGGTGAATGGCCGCGCCACTCTGGCCAGCGATGTCAAAGAAGAGATGCTTCTGTCGGTTCTGGAGCCAAGGGACGAAGAGCAGAGCGCGGAGACTCCCCAGGCGGCGCTTCAACGCATTATCAGCCGGACGCTTATCCGGCAACAGATTCGCGACGAAGACGCGAGGTCGATCGAACCGACGCCGGAGGAAGTGAAGGAACGCCTCTCTGAAATCAAAAAACAATTGCCGATTTGTGTTCGAGAGAACTGCTCAACAGACGATGGATGGAAGAGCTTTCTCGATAACCACGGCTTGACCGAGGCACGCGTGGAATCGTATTTACGCGGCCGTATGGAGATTCTTCGCTTCATTGAAATGCGATTCAGCCAAGGGATCCGCATCTCGCAGCAGGAGATTGAGGGGTACTATCACAACACGCTTGAGCCGCAGTATCAAACGGGCCAGAAAGCTCCGCCTCTCGACCAGGTCGCTCCCCGCATCGAGGAGATCCTGCTGCAGCGGCAGGTCAACGCCATGTTCAGCGGATGGCTCGATAGCTTGCGCAAACAAGGCGACGTCGAAGTCCTCGATTCCTCATTTGAAACCGCCAATGACTCGCTCCAGGGGGGCACGGCGCCATGAGCGAGCCGGAGGACATGCAGCCAACAGCGAACGAGCCGAAGCAGCCGCGCCGCACCCGCAGGCGCTTGTTTCTGATGGGAGGCGTTGGCGCGCTGCTCCTCATCGTAAGTACCTTCGGCTTGATTCTCTGGGGCGGATCGGCCAGCTTTGAGAATCTAGTCCGCCAGCGACTGATCGCTCGAATCGAGGCAGCGACTGGTGGACGGGTCGAGATCGCGACGTTCCATTGGCATCTGTTCCGCCTGGATGCGGAGGCAACGGGTTTAGTGATTCATGGCCGTGAGGCTGCGACCGAAGCACCTTATGCGAAAGTCGCCCGCGTGCATGCTGGAATTAGCGTGCTCGGATTCTTCAGCCCGCGCATTCTTCTCCGTGACCTCGAAATTACCCAACCCGCATTTCATTTGATTGTCTATCCCGATGGCTCGACCAACCAGCCGCAGCCCCGCAGGCCAACTCAATCGAGCAAGTCCGGAATCAATACTTTTTTCGACTTCAAGGCGGATCATGTCGCGGTGGAGCAGGGAGTTCTCGACTACGAGAACCGTGCGGCAGATTTTGACTTTCAGAATCGCCACCTACGCCTCGACTTCGCCGCCAACGACGTTTCGGCGCTCATCTCGTATGTAAAAGGCAGCGGTTCGCATCCCGAAAGCTACCGTATAGAGGCAGGGGCGCGCGACATCGCAGTCAAACGAGGCGATGCCACACATCCTGAGTCGCAGCAGGCGGAAGGATTTGCGCAAGCGACTCTCGACTTGACGCGCAACACAGCTTTTCTACGTTCTCTGCGAATCACATCGCGTAGCAAGGATGCCGGCGAGCACACGCTGGCTGTCTCCGGTTCGCTTACTGACTTCGCTCGCCCACACTGGCATGCAACGGCACAGGGCATTCTGGACATGCGTCTCCTGGAGCCGTCGACGGGTTACCCGAACTCGCCCGAAGGGATGGCTCAACTCGATCTTTCGGCAGAAGGACACGATGGGCAGTTTCGCGTCGACGGAAAAGTCCACGTAGATCGAGGCTCGTACATTGCGCCCGGTGTGAATGCCCGCGGGGTGAATCTGGATGCGCACGTTCATGCAGATCCGGAGCAGTTGCTGATTACTTCGATCGTGGCGCGCCTTCATCAGGGGGGTCAGTTGGAGGGAACGGTCGCGCTGGACCACTGGCTTCCAGTCATTCCAGGGACTCCTGTTCTGGAGGCTGCGGCAACAGCGGCCCCACCGAAGAGGTGGCGGTTCGGCCATAAGCAACCGCCTGCGCCCAAGCCGGTCTCCAAACCTAGTTATCCTGCGCCCCTTCCACTCCTCGTGAATGGCAAAGTGACGGCGCAGCTCAAAAACGTCGCGCTGGACACCGTGCTGGACATCGTTGGCCACGGACCTTTTCAACGAATGGGGATCGACGCCCGGCTCGATGGTCCAGCAACCGCGACCTGGTCGAACGGCGACACGGAGGCCCTGGTGGTCGACGCCAAATTGGACATGAGTCCTTCAATCGTCACACCTGCGAGGGAGGCGCCTGCGACAGGCATGATCGACGGCACCTATACGCAGCGAGACGGCTCGGTCGATCTGCGTAAGCTCGATGTCGAGTTGCCGGGAAGCAGCATTGGCGCGCACGGCCATCTCGGTGCATATCCCATCAGCAGCCCATCCGCCATCACCGTTGATTTTCGCTCGCGCAATCTTGGCGAATTCGACACGGTGCTGCGCGACCTCGGGCTAAGGCACGAAGGAAAGTCAGGAACCGAGGCCCTTCCTCTACTGCTCGGGGGGCAAGCGGAGTTTCACGGCAATTGGTCCGGTTCTCTGAACGATCCCTACCTGAATGGCGACTTGAAAGCATCGGATATCACTCTTGAATTGCCGGCGAGCCCGAGCGATAAATCCGGAAAGCCGCAGCTTGTGCATTGGGACAATCTGGAGGCCATCGGCAGCTACTCCGCGGCGCGCATTTCGATCGATCGGAGTCAACTCACGCACGGACAGTCCATGATCCACATGGATGGCTCGTTAGCCGGCTCCCCTTCGTTACCGCACCAAAAAGGAATACCAAATTTCGATTCCAACTCCGAGCTTCATCTTCACTTGAATGCCAGCAGTGTCGGAATCGAAGAAGTCCTGCCATTCCTTGGTAAGAGCCTGCCTGTGACCGGTCAGCTGAGTGCCCAGGTTGAGGCAGACGGGCCTATTCACGCGCTCGATGGCTCAGGATGGGTCGAATTAGATCATGGTGTTGTCTACGGCGAGCCGGTAGCGCGCATCCACGCACAGGGCAAGATTGTGGGACACGATGTGCAGATTGCCTCGGTCACCGTAAACGATGCGGCAGGAAACGCCTCCGGCTCCGGCAGCTTCGATTTGGTATCACGCCAGCTTCAGTTCGAGGCACAAGGCACAGGTGTTGATATCAGCCGAATTCAAGGCCTTCAGCGAGCCGGATTTGCAACCAACGGCACATTGGAATTCTCAGTCTCTGGAAACGGGACATTGGATGGTCCGCGGATTGAAGCAAAGGGCAGAATTGGCGGACTGACCCTGAGCGGCGAGCCAGTCGGCGAAATGCAAATCACAGCCCACACGGCGAACCATAGTCTCACCTATGACCTGGCGACTCACTTCCAATCTGCCTCGTTAACCGCGCATGGACAAACTGCACTCAACGCCGATTACACGACTCAGGCCAGGATTGAATTTTCCGATTTCAACATCGCTAGTCTTCTCGAAGCGGCTCGCGTGCCTGGGCTCACCGGTCAGTCCGCCCTGGCGGGCACAGTGACGATGGAGGGACCACTTGCGCACCTTGACCAGCTTCGAGGCGATGCGCGGCTACAGAGCCTCGCCGTCACCCTCTCCGGTGTTCATCTGGCGAGCGACGGGCCTGTCCATGCCACATTGGCTAACTCACGAGTGAACCTTGATCCGCTCCACGTTAAGGGAGAAGAGACAGATCTTCACGCTCAGGGTAGCCTCGATTTCAAGGCGAATCGGCGCCTCGACTTTGCTGCCAACGGCTCCATCAATTTGAAGCTCGCGGAGTCCCTCGATCCGGACCTCACAGCAAGTGGCACTGCTACTTTTCAGATGGAGGCCCACGGTCCTCTGAGCAATCCTGGGCTCCGCGGCAGCGTTGATTTCCAGGACGCCTCGCTTGCCCTCGAAGACCTGCCCAACAGCCTGAGCCAGCTGCATGGAACCTTGGAATTCAATCAAAACCGATTGGAAGTCAAGTCACTGACAGCGATGACAGGTGGCGGACTGCTCAGCGTTTCGGGTTATCTGGCCTATCAGCATGGTATCTTTGCCGACCTCTCGGTTTCCGGCAAGGGAATTCGCATCCGTTATCCGCAAGGCGTGAGTTCACTCGCGGACGCAAATCTGCAACTTCAGGGCTCGCAAAACAACCTTCTCCTCAGCGGCAATGTGATGGTCACGCGCTTTACAGTGAGCCCCAACCTGGACATCGCCGCCTTCGCGACCCAGGCAAGCAGGATCCAGCCAGTAGCACCGCCCGATGCACCGTCCAATCACGTGCGTCTCGACGTGCACATACAATCTTCTCCGCAGTTGAATTTCCAGAATGCCTACGCCAAGCTCGCGGGCGACGTCGATTTGCGCTTACGCGGCACGCTTGCCACGCCTACTTTGCTTGGCCGTGTATCGATCACGGAAGGCAACGCAACCATCGCGGGAACACGTTACGAACTGCAGCGCGGGGACATTACATTCACAAATCCGGTGCGTATTGAACCCGCCATTGATCTGAATGCGACGGCACGCGTTGAAGACTACGACATCACGCTGGGACTGCACGGCACTCTCAGCAAGATGACGGTTTCGTATCGAAGCGATCCGCCACTTCCCGAGGCCGACGTCGTTGCCTTGCTGGCCTTAGGGAGAACCGAGAACGAGCAGCAGATTTACGGGCAACAACAGGAACAGGTCGCCGCGAATCCCACCACGGAGGCATTGCTGGGTGGAGCGCTCAATGCAACTGTAAGTAGTCGCGTGCAAAAACTGTTCGGCGCCGGTTCTGTGAAAGTGGATCCCAATTATCTTGGCGTCCTGGGAAACTCCACTACTCGAATCACCGTCGAGGAACAGCTCAGCAAATTCGTCACGCTCACCTATGCAACCGACGTAAATACCACGGCACAACAGCTGTTGCAAGCTGAAATCGCCATCAACAGGCACGTCTCGCTGCTCGTCGCGCGCGACGAATCAGGCGTCTTTTCGATGGTGCTGAAAGCGGTACGGCGTTATCGCTAGTGCATGGGTTGGGCTTGAGTTTGCGCGGCCAATTCCCTGCTGACGAAGCTTCCTGTTCAGGATTTCAGAGCTTTCAGCAACTGAACAGGATGGATAGGCTTCGCAAGGATCTCAAAGAAATATCCTTCAATCGATGCATCATCGAGCAGGCTCGATGGGTCCACATTGCCCGAGAAAAGAACGATTCGCGCATCGGGACAGATGGTGCGAACCGCTTTCGCCAGCTGAATCTCATTGAAGTCCGGCATCACCACGTCGGAGACTATAATGCCCGGGCATCGTTCTTGAATCGATTGAAGAGAAGCGGCGCCGCTGTATTTCGCAACTGCTGAAAAGCCGTTGCGATTGAGGATCATCGCGACGCTGTCGGCAATCAGGCTCTCATCATCCACAACGAGCGCCCGGGGCAGGTTCCCGTCCTTTGTGTCCAGGCCTTTTTGCGTTACGAATCGTGATTCACCTGGCTGGTCTGCCAGACTGCTTGCGAGAAATTGAGGGGGAACTCCTTCAACCACGACTCTTACGATTGTTGTTACCAGGAGACGTATACGTCTATCGATCATTCGCTTTCATGTGCCTCATCGTTTAGGTTTTTGCTTCCACTCGGGACAAAGAAGCTCATGACTGTCCCAGCTTTTTGCCCTTGCTGACTGCGGAAGCGCAGATAGCCGCCTTGCTGCTCTATCAGAGATTTCGTTACCCACAGACCGATCCCAGTTCCCACGTTCGATTTGGTGGTGAAGAATGGAACGAATATTCGACGCTTCACCTCCGGTGACATACCGGTACCGTTGTCTGCCACCGTGATGCGTACACCGGGCTCCCTTCCGTCGGTCCAATTCTTTGTCCCGTGCACGCGAAGCCATATCTTGCCGCCGGGAGCGGACGCATCAATGGCATTTGCGATCAAATTTGACAGGACCTGCTTAAGTTCTCCCTGCTTGGCATAGACCTTCAGGTGCGGGTCGATCGAGACCGATGTCCTTATCCGTTTCGACCGCAGTTTTCGCTCATACACCGCGAGCACATCTTTGACCAGTTCTTCCACTTCGACGCGCCTTCTGGTTGAAGTGTCTTTGTAGAATCCGAGGGTTTGTTGGGCAATTTGCGCAACGCGCGCAAGCTCGCGATCGGCAATCTCCAAGTGCCGGCAGGCTTCATTGGGCAAGCCCGGCGTGGTCTTTGCGAGGTAGATTAGATTCGTTATTGCTTCCAGCGGATTGTTGATTTCGTGTGCAATTGTTGCTGCCATCCGACCCGCGGAAGCCAGTTTTTCAGCCTGAACGGCTATTTGCTGGGCATTCTTCAGTTCGGTGATGTCGCGTGATACGGCCACGAGCCGCTCAATTTCTCCATTAGCTCCTCGCACCGGCGTGATTCTGACATCCCAACTCTTTAAAGCACCGTGGTGCGTCCGGCAATCACCCTGAAAACTACCGACACTGCCGTTCCTTGCGTCAGCGATCGCGGCCTCTGCGCGTTCTCGATCCTCTTCGTTCCAGAAATCGACCCAGCGCTCTCCCAGCACCTGACCGGCATCGTGAATCTCGAGAGCACTCAGGCCCGGAGGACTCACATAATCCATGCGCCCATCCAAACCGAGTACGTTGACACAATCGACGCTGCTCTCCACAACTTGCTTCGCGAATCGCTCGGCGCGCTGGAGCCTGGCTTCCACCTCTTTTCGCTGAGCCGTCTCCCGTTCGCGCTCAAGAACCGCCCAATGCACAACGGAGGCCCTTTGCTGCAATGAACTCACCATGCGCAGGCGGGCGTCTTCGTCCCTGAGAGATGTGTAGCTCTCCGCCGGAACCACGTGACCATGCTCGGCGCAAACCTTCCGAAATGGTTCGAGCTGTGATTCATTCTTGAAAGATCCCAAAGGGTAGGCACAACGTAGGGTCATCGAGTTGCGTTGAGCGAGCTCGGCACACAGCCGTTCAACTTCAATTGTGGCGTCGTTTCTGCCTTTTTTCCAAAGCAGGGCCACCATCTCGATAAATCCAACAATGATCTTGGATTTCCGAATACTGCCAAGCCCGGCGCGCCGAACCTCAGGTTCGAGGACATCAAAAAACAATTCGCTGTCCGGCCAACCTTCGACCAGAAACTTGGATAATGTTTTTTCGGCGTCAAGCTCGATGTAACGATTTCGACTGGTGGCCAGATCAACATTGACTCCCCGCGCGCGCAAGCAGTCCGCGAGTTGTTGCCGGTGCTTCTTGGTTGCAATGACGATGCACGATCCGCCAGAACCCAACGCCGCGCCGCCGAATTCGCTCAGGTTATCGAGAAGAGCAGACTCGTCCTCGTAGAAGAAAATGGAATGGGACCCGTTGGGCTCGGCCGTGTCGATATCCCGCAACGGCATAGGACAATTCTCCAAAGTTGAGCCCCGGAAAAACAATCCGCCCCCAAATCTTGCTCTATTCAACGAGCGGGATCATGGAAGAGAGGTCGCTCACTTCCTCACAAGCGTTACGATGCAGTTCCATCGCTTCCTGTTGTCAAAGCACTCGGTTTCCCTTGGGTCCCCGACGGCGAAACTGCAGAAGGCAACCATCTTGGCACCAAGTGCCATGTCTCAACACAACTCCAACGCTGAATCGCGTGTCTATATGAAACGTATGGCGGCTTTCACACGGAAGCCGCCGTACGATCGACCAGAAAGAGGAGGAAGTATGACGACTAAGATGAGTCGTTCCAGGGCAGCCATCTTGGCGGCCACGCTCGCTGGATCCCTCCTGAGCCTTCCCCAGGTCTCCTTGGCGATGGCCGGGAACTCCGGAGCAAATACAACCGGCGGGCAAGACCAGCCGGATGCAACAAGTGCAGTCAAATCGAAGTTAAACAAGTCGCAGTTCAAGAATGTCCAAGTCAGTGTGGATTCGAACGGGATCGCCACCTTAACGGGCAGCGTCGATTTGTTCGAATACAAAGCCGACGCTGAAAAGCGGGTTAGCAAAGCGAAAGGCGTCACCGCGGTCAGAAACGAGGTCGAAGTCGCGGGACCAAGCGTGTCGGACCAGGAACTTCAAAACAAACTCGGTGAAAAACTGGCCTACGACCGTGTTGGTTACGGTACCACTCCCTTCAACGCCATCACTATCAAAGTTGAGAACGGCGTTGTGACGCTAGGCGGTCATGCCTACGGCTACGTGGATCGTGACTCCGCATTGGCTCTCGTGAGCACCTATCCCGGTGTGAAAGACGTGGTCAACGAAATTGAAGTCGACCCTACGTCAATCATGGATGACCAGACTCGATTGCAAGTGGCACGCGCTGTCTATGGCTATCCTTCGCTGAACAAGTATGCCATCGATCCGGCCAAGCCAATCCGCATCTCGGTGCAGAACGGGCATGTTGAGCTCTATGGCACGGTTGATACGCAGGCTGACAAAGAAACAGCCTACATCCGCGCCAACGGCGTCCCCGGCGTCTTTGGCGTGAAGAACTACCTGCAGGTGGCCAACCAACCCACCGAGTCGAGGTAGGACTCGCGGACTCGCTTCGCGCCAGGGCACAGTTGCTCTGGCGCGTGCTGGTTTTCTGAAAGAAATCTGCAACCTTGCGTCGTTCTTCCTCATTCCATCGACGATGGCATAGATGCCTCTGTGCGCGCATGTAAACTGTTCGATGGAGCGAGGCGCGGTGAAATTACTTGAAAAGACACGCACGACTCTGGAAATGATCAAGTGGGAGCACTCGATTTTTGCGCTCCCCTTTGCCCTAACCGCGACGATTCTTGCTGCGCGCGGAGTGCCCGCTTGGCGCACCCTTGTGTGGATCGTGATCGCAATGGTCTCGGCCCGGGCTTGTGCGATGGCCTTCAACCGCTGGGCCGACGCGGACATCGATGCCGCCAATCCGCGCACACAGAGCCGCGCAATTCCGGCGGGTCTGCTGTCGCGCTCATTCGTGCTTGGTTTCACTGTGCTGACGGGACTTCTCTTCGTCGTTGCTACGGCCAATCTCAACCGACTCACGCTGGAGTTGAGTCCTGCGGTTTTGATCGTTCTGCTCGGTTACAGCTACATGAAGCGCATTACCCGCTGGTCTCACGTTGTGCTCGGGCTTGCGCTTGGCCTCGCTCCCGCGGCTGCTTGGATTGCTGTGCGTGGAAGTCTTGACCCGCGCATCCTTGTCCTCACGGCCGCAGTGACGCTCTGGGTCGGTGGCTTCGATGTTCTCTACGCCTGCCAGGACTATGAGCATGACCGGGCAACGGGACTTTACAGCCTGCCGCAGTCGATAGGAATCCCAGCAGCCTTCTGGGCGGCACGTGCGATGCACCTCGTCATGCTGGGACTGCTTGCCTGGTTTGCTTGGCTCTTTGCTTTTGGTCCTGCGGGATGGCTAGGCATCGCAGCCGCTGGTCTTCTGCTGGCCTACGAGCATTCCATCGTTTCGCCCCGCGACCTCCGGCGGCTTAACGCGGCATTCTTCACCATGAATGGTGTCATCGCCATGGTCTTCCTTGTTTTCGTGGCGACAGACTTGTGGCTGCGCAGATGACGCTTCAATTCCTTCGCGCAAAATCTCAAACGACGCGGCCGCAGCGCTATGGTATGGTGCAAGAGGCTTTCCGGTGCGCCTTTCGCAACAATGGTAGAAGGACGCGCAGGTTTGCCCGGTGCTAGCATGAGAGTCGCAATTCAGGGAGAACCCGGATCATTCAGCCACGAAGCGGCGAAGAAGCTTAACGCCGATGCGGAAATCGCTCCCTTTTCGCTCTCGGCTGAAGTCTTTGCCGCGCTCGCCAATGGCTCAGTCGAAGCAGCCGTCATCCCCATTGAAAACAGCTTGGCTGGGTCGGTATTGGAACATTTCGACCTGCTGCTGGTTCACGATGTGCAAGTGGAGCGCGAAACGCTGCTCCGCATTCGGCACAATCTGATTGCGCTTGCCGGCTCGTCGATGGATGTCATCGACCGCGTGTTTTCGCACCCCGTAGCGCTGGCACAATGCAGGCGTTTTCTTGCGGCGCATCCGAAGATGAAATCCGTTGCCTTCTACGATACTGCGGGAAGCGTGAAACAGCTGGTGGAGCTGCACGATCGCACGGCGGCGGCGATTGCCAGCACGGCCGCCGCAAACTTTTATGGCGCGAACATTCTGCAAGCTGACATCGAGGACGATCCGGAAAACTTCACGCGCTTCTTTTTTGTGCGCCGTAAAAGTGAATCGATTGCAGATCCCGAATCCAATAAAATCAGCATCGCTTTTTCGCTGGAAAATCGTCCCGGTTCCCTGGTAGATGCGCTTCTGGAGCTATCGGCGATTGGAACCAATTTGACCAAGATCGAATCGCGGCCCGTTCACGGCAAGCCATGGGAATACATTTTTTACGTAGACTGCCAGATTCAATCGGCCCAAGAGGGCAGCCGCGCCCTTACAGCTTTGAAACCGCACTGCGCCATGGTAAAGGAGCTGGGCCGCTACAAGGAAGCTCAGCGATAATTTCCAAAACCGATTCTCGGTGCGGGGTGCGACCCAAACGTTAAGGGGATGAGTTGTGGCTCATCCCCCTCTTACAATTCCGCTTGGCAATGCCCTTAGAAGTGATACGCCACGCCGATCGCTGGAACAGAAACGTTGTACCAGCGCTTTGTGTCAAATTGCGAATCCCCGAACGTTGGCACCTTCGTCACGATACCGCGATATTCGGCGCGGATATCGAAACTCGGACTTATCTCATAAGCAATACCGGCGCCGTAGAGGCCGCCGATGCCTGTCTGCTGCTTCACGTCCAGCGAAGTCGTGGTGGAATCCCGGATAGGCAGGAAAATGAGCACCGCCGGACCAGCTTCGACAAACGGGTTGAATTTGCGATAAGTGAAGCTGCGGACGTAGCCGAATGAAATCTCCTGGGTGCGCGTGTTCACCAGGTAATTGTTGGTATTGCTGATCAGGTAGTGAATCTTGTTTTCGTAGGTAATGCCGTAGTTGGCTTCGAGTGCACTTGATGGCGTGAGCATGAACCGGTAGCTGATCATGGCTCCTTCACCCACCGTCGCGCTCACCTGGACATCTGTGGAAGAAGCCCGGAATGGTTCGTAGATGCCCGTTCCGCTAATGCTGATGTCCTGCCTGCTCTCCTGGGCACGGCCCACTGACACACACACTGCCAGCAGGAATGCAATAAAAGCGATCTTCTTCATCCCGTGTAGAACCTCGCGACTGCCCAACCGTACGGCCGGCAACCAATCTTATTGATTCCGGTGCGCCGGTTCGTGCCGGGCCCCGCTCTCAGCATTGTAAATGGCCGGAACGGGACACGACAGAAGGGCTTACACCGGAATGACTCTTATGGCCTTAGACGCAACGAATTCCAAATGGACTTCATTCTCCAGCGAGCAAAAAACAAGCGCTTGATTCCGCCGAGCGATGGGCTTGTCCGCTTGCGAGATTGGCGAGACCGAGGCTCATTACGCCGTACGTTCCACATGGTAGTAGAAGGGCGGCCCCTGGGCCTCAGCCATCGAGCGCACCGTCTTCAAGAAGGCTCGCGCTGCATAGCTGAGTGTGGCCTGGCGACGGTGCACAAGCCGTAACACGCGCTTCATCTCCAATTCATTGACCGTCACTCGCACCAAATCGCCGGTCGTGAGTTCGCGTGCCACTGAGAGATGGGGCACCAGGGCGACTCCAGTGCCCATTGCCACAAAACGCTTGATGGCCTCGATGGTCGGCAGTTCAATCCCCATGTTCAGCGGTGTCCGATAACGCTGAAACGCTTCAATCACTTTCTTTCGCAATGGCGATGCGACATGATGCCCAATAAAATCCTCCCGGCCAAGGTCGTTGATCGAGACGCGCTCCGCAGTCGCGAGCGGATGGCGCGGACTTACGATTAGCGCGAGACTGTCGCCGTACACAGCGATCGTTCGGAACTTCGCCGCATCCGGCCGATAGGAAATCACTCCGATTTCAAAGGTTCGCAGATTCAATTCCTCAGGAATGCGGCTCGCCAGCATTCGATGTACCGTGACGTTCACATGAGGAAACTCGCGCCGAAATTGGTCAATGGCCGGCAACAGGTACATACAGGTGTACTCATTGGCCGCCAGTTGCAGCTGACCACGCTCCAGGCTCTTCAGTTCGCCCAGCGCGCTGGTGGCCTCGCGGCGCAGTGCCATCAGGCGAAGCGCATAGTCGCGCAAAAGCACTCCCGCTGCGGTCATTGACCCATCCCGAGCGGCGCGGTCGAAGAGCGTCTCTCCTAGGGATTCTTCCAGTTTGCGAATCACCTGGCTGATGGCGGGCTGGGTCCGGTTGAGGCGTACGGCTGCTCGCGAGAAGCTTCGTTCTTCGGCCACGGCCAGAAAGGTCTCAAGCTGGGTTAGTTCCATAGCAATCTCGGCCCGTTTCCTCGAAATAGACCATAACAGCTTCTAATGGGTTCCCCAAAAATAATAACTTTGCCTTATATACCAGGAATGCGAGACACTTGTGGTGTTGGCAGCGGCATCCCTGGCAGGCGAACCCATGACATCCGACCACGTAGTCTTCTTCGACACCACTCTCCGCGACGGCGAACAGTCTCCCGGTTGCAGCATGACAACCCAAGAGAAGCTCACCATGGCTCATGCTCTTGAGGACCTCGGGGTAGACATTATCGAGGCCGGATTCGCGATGGCTTCAGAGGGCGACTTTGCGGCGATTGCCACCATCACGCAGGCTGTTCGCAAACCGCGCATCGCTTCCCTCGCCCGGGCGAAGACTGAAGACATCGAAATGGCCGCACGCGCCCTCCAGTTTGCCGACCGCGCCCGCATCCACGTCTTTCTCGCATCGAGCGATTTGCATCTCGAGTACAAGCTCAAGATTGGCCGCCAGGAAGCGCTCGATCTGGCCGGCGAGTCGGTGCGCCTGGCACGTTCACTCGCCGACGATGTCGAGTTCTCACCCGAGGACGCAACCCGCTCCGATCGAGATTATCTTGTCGAGATGGTGCGTATCGCTGTTGAAGCCGGCGCCACGACAATCAACATGCCTGACACCGTGGGGTATATGACGCCCGACGAATATGGCCAGATGTTTCGCGAAGTCCGCGAACGGATTCCCGCCATTGACGAAAGGAACATCGTGCTCTCTTCCCACTGCCACGATGACCTCGGCCTCGCAGTAGCCAACTCGCTGGCAGCGATCTCTGCGGGTGCACGGCAGGTGGAATGCACGATCAACGGTATCGGCGAACGTGCAGGCAATGCCTCTCTTGAGGAAATTGCGGCTGCCCTTTACGTGCGCGGCGACCGGTACGGCGTTTCCACAAGTATCAAGCTCGCCAACCTCTATCCAACCAGCGAGGTATTGGGCCAAATCATTACCTTCAAGCCATCGCCTAACAAAGCTGTCGTGGGCGCCAATGCCTTTGCCCACGAGTCCGGCATTCACCAGCACGGTATGCTGGCCAATCCGCTCTGCTACGAGATCATGACGCCGGCGCTTGTTGGAGTTTCAAAGACGCACCTGGTGCTCGGCAAACACTCTGGCCGGGCAGCGTTGCGGCATCGTCTCGAACAGCTAGGGTTCACCGTCAGCCGCGATGAATTGCAGCATGTCTATTACCGCTTTGTCGCGCTGGCCGATCGCAAAAAGAACATCTATGACCAGGATCTGATCGGGATTCTCCCCGATCCGATCCGCGAACGGCGCAGCGTGCCCGTTTCCGAACTCGATTAACTCCTTTCGCTGTTTACTGACCACTGTTCACTGGAAAAAGAATGAAGCTTAAAATTTTGGTTGTCGCGGGCGACGGTATCGGCCCGGAAGTGACGAATGAAGCTGTCTCGGTTCTGCGCGACGTAGCAGAGTTGGGCGGTCATACGCTGGAAATCAACGCCAAGCGCATTGGCGGCGTAGCGATCGTGCAGGACGGTACGCCACTTCCCGCGGAAACGCTTGAAGCCGCGTTGGCATCGGACGCTGTGCTGCTCGGTGCGGTGGGTGGGAATGAGTTCAATTCCCTCCCCCCGGACAAACGCCCTGAAGCGGGCCTGTTGCAAATTCGCGCCGCACTGGGCGGCTTCGCTAACCTGCGCCCTGCATTCGCATTTAAGGAACTGGCTGTGAACAGCCCGCTTCGCCCTGAGATCGTGGAGGGCGCGGACATCCTTTTTGTGCGCGAATTGCTTGGCGGCTTGTATTTCGGTGTACCGCGCGAGTGGAACCGCAGCGCGGGTGAGGCGTGGAACACCATGCGTTACACACGCGACGAAGTGGCTCGCGTTGCCCGCATCGCCTTCCAGTTGGCGTCGCAACGCCGCAAGAAGCTGACCAGCGTGGACAAAGCAAATGTGCTTGAAGTTTCGCAACTTTGGCGCGCCACGGTGAATGAAGTCGCGGCCGAGTTCCCCGGCGTGACCGTCGAGCATCAATACGTCGACGCTATGTCGATGCACCTGATGAATCAGCCACGCAACTATGACGTGGTTCTTACAGAGAACCTTTTTGGAGACATTCTCTCCGACGAGTCTGCTGTGATCACCGGATCGCTCGGCATGCTGCCATCGGCGACCATCGGCGGCAAAGTGAATCTCTACGAACCTGTTCACGGCTCCGCTCCGGATATCGCCGGCAAGGGGCTGGCCAATCCGCTTGGCGCGATCCTTACGGGGGCATTGATTCTGCGTCACACAGCGAAGCTCGAAGCAGAGGCTGCGGCAATCGAGGCTTCAGTCCGTAAGGTGCTTGAGCAAGGCTTCCGCACGCCCGATCTTGCCCGCTCGAATGCTCAGGGATTCACTGTGCTTTCGACAAAAGATATGGGCGCCAAAGTGCGCGAGACCGTCAAAACGATGCTCGTCAACGCATAAATGAGAATGAGCCCGAGGATTTGAGGATCTTTTAATGAGTTCCGAACCAAAGACATTATTCGAGAAGGTCTGGGAACAGCACGTAGTGGTTGAGCCGCAGGGCGAACCCACATTGCTCTACATCGACCTGCAGTTGGTGCACGAGGTGACTTCCCCGCAGGCGTTCGAAGGATTGCGCCTCGCCGGCCGCACGGTACGGAGACCGGATCGCACAATTGCTACGGTAGATCACAATGTGCCCACGACCATTGAAGGCCGGCTGAACATCGTCGATCAGATCGCCGCCACTCAGATCGCGACGTTGCGCAAGAACTGCGCGGATTTTGGCGTCGAGCTTTATGACGTGAATTCACGCGAACAAGGAATCGTGCATGTGATCGGTCCCGAACTCGGCATCACCAAGCCGGGAATGACGATCGTTTGCGGCGACTCGCACACGTCGACGCATGGCGCATTCGGCGCTCTGGCATTCGGGATCGGCACCAGCGAAGTGGAACACGTGCTGGCAACACAGACGCTGCCGCAATCCAAGCCCAAGACCTTCCGCATCGCGGTCGAAGGCAAGCTGCCGCACGGCGTGACCGCCAAGGACATCATCCTCGCCATCATCGGGCAGATCGGCACCGATGGCGCAACAGGCTGCGTGATTGAGTACGCGGGTTCGGCTATCCGCGCGCTTTCGATGGAAGGCCGCATGACCATCTGCAACATGAGCATCGAGGCAGGCGCACGAGCCGGAATGATCGCTCCGGACGCGACGACGTTCGCCTACCTGAAGGGCCGACGCTTCTGCCCGAAAGGCGCCGAGTGGGAGAAAGCCGTCGCCGAGTGGAGCAAGCTGCCGAGCGATCCAGGCGCGAAATTCGATCGCGAGCTGGTGATTGACGCCACCAAGCTCGTCCCCTACGTGAGCTGGGGAACGAGCCCGGGCATGGTTGCACCGGTGACAGACAGGGTTCCCGATCCTGCCGCCGCGCCGACGGAGCAGGAGCGCAAGGGCCTTGAACGCGCCCTCGAATACATGGGCCTGAAGGCCGGCACGCCCCTGAAGGAAGTGACTGTAGACCGCGTCTTCATTGGCTCCTGCACCAACTCGCGCATTGAAGACTTACGGGCTGCCGCTCGCATCTGTGCCGGCCACAAGGTCTCGTCCCACGTGAGCGCGATGGTAGTCCCGGGCTCGCAGGCCGTGAAAGCACAGGCTGAAAAAGAAGGCCTTGACGTGATCTTCAAGGAAGCGGGCTTCGATTGGCGTGAGCCGGGCTGCTCTATGTGCCTTGGGATGAACCCCGACATTCTTTCTCCCGGCGAGCGTTGCGCCTCCACCAGCAATCGCAACTTCGAAGGCCGCCAGGGACGCGGGGGACGTACGCACCTCGTCAGTCCTGAAATGGCCGCGGCGGCCGCAATTGCCGGCCGTTTCGTTGATATTCGTACATGGAATGTCAATGAGGAGGTGGCCGTCTAATGGAACCTTTCCGCACACTCACTGCACTGGCCGCACCGCTCGACCGTGCCAACGTCGATACGGATCAGATCATTCCGAAGCAGTTTTTGAAGCGCATTGAGCGCACCGGCTATGGCGAGTTTCTCTTTTTCGACTGGCGCAAGACGCCGTCGGGCGAGCAGGATCCAACCTTCGTTGTCAACGATCCGCGCTACAGGGGAGCGCAGATTCTGATCGCCGGGAAAAACTTCGGCTGCGGCTCGAGTCGCGAGCACGCCGCATGGGCACTGAGCGACTTTGGCTTCCGCTGTGTGATCGCGCCAACATTTGCCGATATCTTCTTTTCGAATGCGGGCAAAAACGGCATCGTACTTGTTCGCCTTCCGGAAGAACAGGTCGAGACGCTTCTTCAAAACGCACAAACGATTCCGGGCTATCAACTCATGGTTTCGCTCGAGGAGGAGACCGTAAGCGATGCGCGCGGATTCAAGGCATCTTTTGATTTTGACCCGTTCCGCAAATTCTGCCTGATCGAGGGTCTCGACGATATCGGTTTGACCTTGCGGCACGCGACGGCTTTGGATGCCTTTGAAGCAAAACACAACGAGGCTGGCTGGCTCACAGCGAAGAATAACTAAGAACATGAGAGACGAATGACCATCGAAGGTAAGCGCCAAAGCATTCCGTTAACTGAGGGCCCCAGCCGCGCAGCGGCGCGCTCGTATCTGCGTGGATCTGGATTCAGCAAAGACGATCTTCATAAACCGATCATCGGTATCGCCAATACGTGGACCGAAATCGGCACCTGTAATGTGCACCTTCGCGATATCGCTGAAGCACTGAAGGAAGGCATTCGCGAGGCGGGCGGCACTCCGATGGAGTTCAACACCGTCACCATCTCCGATGGCATCACCATGGGCACGCAGGGCATGAAGGCTTCGCTGGTATCGCGCGAGGTGATCGCAGATTCGATCGAACTTGTCGCGCGCGGCAATCTCTTCGACGGGCTCGTCGGTATCGGCGGCTGCGACAAAAATATGCCCGGTATCATCATGGCGCTTTGTCGTCTCGATATTCCCGGCATGATGCTCTATGGCGGATCGATTGCACCGGGCAAACTGAATGGCGTCGACATCACGATCCAGAATGTATTCGAAGGAATCGGTTCGTATGCTGCCGGCAAGATTGACGACGCCGGTCTTGAAGCACTCGAAGCCAATGCCTGTCCGGGCGCGGGCGCATGCGGCGGCCAGTTCACCGCCAACACGATGGCCATGTCCGGCGAAATTCTTGGTATCTCACCCATTCAACTTTCCGGCGTGCCTGCCACCTGGAAGGAAAAGCATGCCGCGACGAAGGAAGCCGGCCGCATGCTGATGGACGCAGTGCGTGCCAACCGTCGGCCCTCGCAGATCATCACGCGCAAGTCTCTCGAGAATACGATTGCCAGTGTTGCAGCGAGCGGCGGATCGACAAACGCTGTCCTTCACCTGCTTGCCATCGCGCGTGAATTGGGCATCGAACTCTCTATCGACGACTTCGATACGATCAGCAAAAAGACTCCGTTCATCTGCGATCTCGTACCGGCAGGAAAGTACATGGCCTCGCACTTTCAATCTGCAGGTGGCTCACGTGTGCTGGCAAAGCGCCTTATTGATGCGGGCCATGCCGATGGGTCCACACTCACTGTCAGCGGGCGCACACTGGCCGAAGAAGCAGCACTTGCCGTGGAAACACCGGGGCAGGTTGTCATTCACACATTCGACAAGCCCATCAAGCCGACAGGGGGGCTCGTTATTCTCAAAGGGAATCTCGCGCCGGAAGGTTGCGTGATGAAGGTTGCTGCTGCCGATCGAGTGGAACATCGAGGTCCAGCCCGTGTCTTCGATACAGAAGAAGCCTGTTTCGCTGCCGTCCAGGAAGGCAGAATCAGGCCCGGCGATGTGCTCGTGATTCGCTATGAGGGTCCGAAGGGAGGCCCTGGCATGCGCGAGATGTTGCAGGTGACCGCAGCCATCTCGTCCAACGCCGAACTGAGCGCGCACGTCGCGCTGCTTACCGATGGACGTTTCTCCGGCGCAACGCGCGGATTCACCGCCGGCCACGTCGCTCCCGAAGCATTCGTCGGCGGACCCATCGCCGCAGTGCGGGAGGGCGACATCATTCACTTCGACATTCCAAACCGCACATTGACGCTTGAAGTGAGCGACACAGAAATTGCAAAACGTCTCAAGGCTTTTGCCCCGCCTGCTCTTCGATGGCCGGCAGGCGTTTTTCGCAAGTATGTCGATCGTGTAACGTCGGCATCCATTGGAGCAACAACGTAAGAACAGCTTCTAGCTACTAGTAGCCTGCTAAAAGCCCGAACTAGACACAACAGAACCAAGCTGGCGCTACGCAAAGACAAGCTAGCGGCTAGAGGCTAAAAGCTAGCAGCTGAAAAGGAGTCACCCATGGGAAGCAACGCAAACACGCAGGATGCAAACGCCCACCTCACCACCCCCACGCGCCTGACAGGCTCGGAGATCGTATGGGCCACACTTGTGGGTGAAGGTGTTACGGATGTCTTCGGCTATCCCGGCGGAGCGATCCTGCCCGTATATGACGCACTGCGCAAGTTTCCCATTCACCACACGCTGGTCCGCCACGAGCAGGGTGCTGCTCACATGGCCGACGGCTATGCGCGCGCCTCAGGCAAAGTCGGCGTTGCGATTGCCACCAGCGGTCCGGGTGCGACCAATCTCGTCACTGGGATTGCAACGGCGATGCTCGACTCGATCCCGATGGTCTGCATCACCGGCAACGTCTCGAGCAAAGTGCTCGGCACCGACGCATTTCAGGAAGTCGATATCACGGGCATCACGCTGCCAGTGACCAAACACAATTTTTTGGTTAACCGCACAGAGGACATTGCGTCGGCACTACGTCACGCGTTTCAGATTGCGCGCTCCGGCCGACCTGGTCCTGTGCTCGTCGACATCACCAAGGATGCGCAGCAAGGCACAGCGATCTTCGACTTTGCTGCAGCCAAGCCGCGCCCCTATCGCCCCCATCCGATGCTCAACGTGGAAGACCATGGGCTCGAGCATGCCACCGAGCTTATCCGCAACGCAAAGCGTCCCATCATTCTTGCTGGGCACGGCGTGTCTGAATCCGGCGCCATGGAACAGGTACGCACGCTGGCCGAGCGTACACAAATTCCCGTGGCTCTGACACTGCTGGGCCTCGGCGCTTTCCCAGCATCGCACCTGCTCAACTTGGGCATGATGGGCATGCACGGAGAAGCATGGGTCAATCATGCTATTCAGGAAGCCGACCTGTTGATCGCGTGCGGCATGCGTTTCGATGATCGAGTGACGGGCACATTGGCCTCCTACGCCCCGAAGGCGAAGAAGATTCACATCGAGGTCGACCCCGCGGAGATCAACAAGAACGTCAAAGTCGATGTTGCGCTCATCGGCGATCTGCGCGAAGTGCTGGAAGAATTGTTGCCGCGCGTCGCGGGCCGCGACGGCAGCGCTTGGCTCAAAACAATTGAGGCAAGCAAGGGCGCGTGCGCGGTACGCGACATCAAGAACCTGCCCGACGATGGTCATCTTTATGCCGCTCATGTGGTGCATGATTTATGGCGCATTACAGAAGGGGAGGCCATAGTGGTGACCGATGTAGGCCAGCACCAGATGTGGGAGGCGCAGTATTTTCATCATGAGACGCCACGCTCGCTCATCACCTCGGGCGGCCTGGGAACCATGGGATTCGCGCTGCCTGCGGCGATTGGGGCTAAGACCGCATGTCCTGAGAAGGAAGTCTGGGTGATCGCCGGCGATGGCGGCTTCCAGATGACTGCTGCGGAGCTCTCCACGATTGTGCAGGAAGGGCTCAAGATCAATATCGCGATCATCAACAACGGCTATCTCGGCATGGTGCGCCAGTGGCAGGAGTTCTTCTACGAGCGCAACTA
>OBLW0100001368.1_pt1 | contig 20808 bp, 16 predicted proteins | sample 1520161 | NCBI WGS metagenome assembly OBLW01 (sample SAMEA3539309, study PRJEB22396) | soil metagenome | biome: tundra; feature: field; material: soil | place: USA | collected 2010-05 | depth 0.15 m | reverse complement strand
GAGAGAAACTGCGCATCATTCCTGCAGAAAACATTGCTCGCATGGAACGCGACCTTTCGTTGACGGAGACGAATACACTCGCCAGCGACACTCTGAAGCGTGTCCACAACTATCTGGGCAGTGACCTGATTCTGGTGGGTGGATATACCACCTTAGGGAAAGCTTCCGGAGGACAGCTTCGCCTCGATGTGCAGCTTCAGGACGCTGCTACGGGTGAAACGGTCGCATCCGTCGCCGAGGCGGGGAGCGAAATCAATCTGTTTGATTTGGTGTCGCGTGTCGGCTCGGACCTTCGTCACCGAGTGGGAGCCGGAGAATTGGCGACGGTAGACGCCGCGGGCGTGCAAGCTAGCTATCCAACCACTCCCGAAGCGGCACGCCCTTACGCGGAAGGGATTTCAAAGCTGCGTCTCTTGGACTCCCGCTCAGCTCTCTCCTTATTGCAAGCAGCGGTCTCCGCAGATCCCAAGTTCCCTTTGGCTCACTACGCGCTCGCGCTCGCATGGTTGGCGCAGGGCTATGACGCCAGAGCAAAGGACGAGGCAAAACTTGCATTCGACCTGTCGGGCAACTTGAGCCGTGAGGATCGCCTGCTGGTTGAAGGTCAGTACCGGGAAATGGCGCGAGAGTGGCCAGTGGCCATTGCGGTTTATAGCACTTTGGTGGGCTTCTTCCCCGACAACGCCGAATACGGTTTGAAGCTCGCCAATGCGCAATCGCGAGGCGGTAAGGCAAAAGATGCATTGCGTACCATCGCGGCACTCAGGTTGTTACCTCCGCCTCAGAACGATGACCCTCGAATTAACCTCTCCGAAGCTCAGGCCAAGAGGGCTTTGGGGGATGTCAAAGGGATGCTGGCGGACTCGGTAACAGCCGCGAATAGCGCCGCGACTCTGGGATCAAGATTCGTGGAGGCGCGCGCCAGGCTTTCCGAGGGCAGCGCGCATTTTCTTCAGGGCGACAAAGAAAAGGCACTGGCGGCGTGGGAACAGTCGCGCGAAATCTGGGCCGCCGAGGGTTACAGCGGTGAAGTTGCCAAAACGATGATCAACACAGGCCTGATCTTTTATCAAATGGGCAATATCCCGGAGGCGGAGAAACACTATCAAGAAGCTCTCTCCGTTTGGAAATCTACCGGAAACAGGGCCGGCGAAGGGACCGCACTGGCAAATTTGGCAAATATCCGAGTCGATCAAGGTGATCTCGCTGCGGCCAAACAGATGTTTCTGGACGTACTGGCAATCTCACGCGAACTCGGCGGGACGGATGCGCTGACGCTGGTCGAACTTGCGGATGCCCAACTCGACCTAGGCGAGGTCGCTGGAGCAATCGCTAACTATCGCGAGGCAATTGACCTTGCTCGTCAACAGAGCGATCGTTGGACGTTGGCGGCAGGTCTCGCGCACATTGCTCGCGCCTTCTATCTTCATGGAGAGCTTCGAAGCGCGAAACAATCGAGCGAAGAGGCGCTCGACATTACTGGCAAGACTAATGACAAGACTCATGCAGCCCGAACTATGGCCAACTGGGGAGAAATTCTGATGGCCGAGGGCGATCTTCCCCAGGCGCGCAAGAATTTGGAGCAGGCACTGCAACTCCGCACTGAGATTGATGAGACTAGCAACGCAGTCGGTACACGCCTCCAATTGGCTGAGCTATCGATAGAAGAAGGAAACGCCGCTGGCGCCGAACATACCGCGCGCGAAGTCCGCGATGAGTATCGCAAGGAAGGGCACGCGGACGATGAGATCAGCGCTTATACCGTATTGCTACTGGCTTTGCAGGCGCAAAACAAATTTGGCGAGTCCGAGAAAGAAGCTGGCGAGGCTAAACCACTCTTAGCCAAGTCTCAAAACGTTCCCAATCGATTGGCCATAAGAATTGTCGACGCCCAAATCCGGGCTGCTTCCGGCAAGCAGGATGAAGCTCTTCAGAACCTCTCAATAGCCGCTCATGACGCCGCAAGATACGGCTTCGTACCAGCCCAGTTGGAAGCTCGTTTTGCTCACGCGGATATCGAACTAAATTTCGGAAAAACAGCCTCTGCTTACGCTGAACTCGCCGCCCTAAGGACAGACGCTGCAGGAAAGGGATTTGGCCTCATCGCTCAAAAGGCGACGGCCTTAATGAGCAAGAAACCGCACGGGCGTTGACCATTCGATTGTGTCTGAAAGTCCGCCAAGCACTTAGTCTGCCCGTTTGCAGAGCACTCTCCTTCTGACTTTCCCTGGATAGAGGAATGCTAACTAAGCCGAGGCCGCTGAGGTCTCGTCAAGACCGGGCGAAGCCCGCCGCGGAACGCGGTCGCAGAGTCTTGACACAGACCGGGCCTCGGCTACGCTCTGGCTATCCGGGGAATGTCATTCGGGAATCCAGAACCTAAAGACCAAGGCCGAAACCCTGAGCAATGTCGTTCGTGTGCGCGGGCTGTGGCTCTACTTTTTGCGCCACCGGCTCTTGCTGAATCGCGGGGGAATGCTGTCTGCGCGGATCGTAGGTTCGCTCTGTGCCGTCCTTCAGTTCGACTGTCAGTCGGTTTTTCGGAGCGTCGATGCTCTTCACCTGCGCGTATTCGCCTTTTCCGATGCAGGTCTCCTTCGACGAGCGCGAGTAGCGCAGCACATTGCCCACGTCATACCGCTCGGCCCAGGTGCGGTCTGCGCCGGTGAGATCCTGACGCGGCACTATGCAGAGCATTTTGTGTCGTTGGTGATTTTGTGGCCGAGCATGCCCAGTGGCGCGTGGGGAAAGTTCCCGCATGTTTTGGACGAGTTGCGACCCGAGGCTGCAGTGAACAATCGGCGGAGACGGCAAATTTCACTTATAACTAGGTGGTCGGCATTACCCATGCCCAGCGAGCATCCAAATCCTGGGTAGTCGGCTAACCTTCCCTTACAAGATTAGGGAAGAGTTTCCCGTCTGCGAACTGAAAGCTGTTGGAATGATTGTCTGACAAGGAGGAAATTGATCAGACTGTGCGTCCCATCGCACACAGCCGACGAAGTTGGAGCGGCGAGGCAACCCCCCGTAATCTTCACCCGCAGCACGGTGAGCGCACGGCGTCTTTCAGTCCACCGTTCTCACGTCATCCGGCAGCATGAGCACGAACGAGCAGTTGCCGGTGGCTGTCGAGCAGGAAAGAATTCCGCGGCGGAGGATTTTCACCGGAGTGTCGTCCGGGAAGGTGACGGGGTACTCTGCGGTGCGAAGGGCGTCGGTGAAGCGCTTGAGCTTCTCATCGCCGCTGGCGAACTTCACGCCTTCAACTGTTGCGGCTGAACTGGCGCCGCGGCTCAGCAACAGGAAAAACTCAGCGCTCGCATCTTCTTTAGCAACTTTCCCCAGGTCGATGGTTCGTGTCCGCTGCAGGTCCGCTTTGTATTTCGCCACGGCAGCATCGGCCTTGGCGTCGCCGCCGCTCAGCGAGGCCAGACGTCCGCGCGTCTCAGGGTCAGGACGCAGCGCGTTCAGGGAAAGCGCGTAGGTGCGCAGGGCCAGATCTTTATCGCCACGCTTCTCATAAATCTGTCCGAGGTGATCACCGACCTCACCATGGCCTCCCAGTCCCCACGCGGCCGCTACATATTTTTCTGCCTTGTCGAGATTGCCTTTGCTGAAATAAACCCAGCCCAGCGTGTCCCAGTAGGCAACGAGGGAGGGCACCAGAGGCAACTCCTGCGGCGTGAGGCGGTCGAGGGATAAGTTGCGCAATGCCGCTGTGGTGGCCGAGACCGCCGACTCCGCATACTGTTGCGCACGGTCCAGATGAGATTTCTTCAGCGAGAGTTGGTAGGCGATGTTGTTCCAAACCAGCGGTGTGGCGGAAAGTTCGACCGCGTGGTCGAAGGTGGCCAACGCTTTGTCGTCCTGGCCAAGGTTGAGATAAGCGTCCCCGAGGCTGACCTGCAGCTCTGGATTGTCGGGGGTTAAAGAGGTGGCTTTCTCTAATTCGCCAGCAGCCAGGTCGTATTTGTGCCACTCGGAATACATGGATCCGAGCCCGGCGTGGGCAAACTTGTCGAGGGGATTGATCTCGATCTGCTTGTCGAAGGCGGTGACGGCGTCGTCGTATTTGCGTTCCTGCCAGAAGGCTCGGCCCAGAGCATTGTAGGCGTACTCATCGTAGGGATTGATTTCGATCTGCTTTTTCAGAGCGGCGATGGCATCGTCATTCTGGCGCATGCCCATGTAGGCGAGGGCCAGGGCGTACCACGCGTATCTGTTTTTGGAATCCACTTCCGTGGCGCGTTTGAGAAGCTGAACCGCCACCGGCAGATTGTTGCTGGCGATGGCCGCTCGACCGCTTTCCACGAGGTCGTCCGCTTTCATATCGGCGGGCGCGCTGGGAGTTCCCGCCACGGTATTCTCGACCGAAAGAAACTGACCTAAGTCAGAACTGACTGCACGGCGGAAGGCCTCATAATCCTCCGCGCGCGGAGCCGGCAGCTCGTCCTGACGCAAGGTGAGCGAGCGGCCAGCGGTGAAGGTGGTCCCTTCCAGTTTGTAAGTGGCTTGATATTCCGCGTAATCGCGCTTCAGGGAAAATGGCAGAGGCGCCCGCGCAGTATATTTCGCCGGGATTTCGAGCTTTATTTTATAAACGTATTCCGCCTTGGGACCGAGCTTCAGGGGCTCAGCATCGGCGTCCTTGTCGTCATCACCGAGATCCGGTAGGTTGAACTGGCAGAGCGGCAATATTAGATCCGATTTTTTCTTTGACCAATCGAGGAAATTCGGCCTCGCGACATCGTATGACATGGTGAATGCTTCGCGCGTGGCGGCCGGATCGCTGATCTTCAGGTTCGTGACATCGCCCCCCATTCCGGAGTTCACATTCTCGACGACCCGCTGCCATTGCGCCTCGGGCACGCGGCGGAAGATCGAGCGCAGCAGCAATTCTTCGTCGCCCCGAAATGTGTAGTGCACGTGCGCTTCGAGTTTGCCAATCGCATTGATTTTTCCATCGACCTCGGAAATCTCGCTGTCAGGCATGGGAGTGTCGGCCGGCGTTTCCTCAAGGTGCGGCGTGCCTGAGGCAGGGATCACCAAAGCCTGCTTCTTGCGCAGACTGTAGGCCAGCAGGCGGAATGGAGCCACTTCGCTGGTGGTATCCATCCAAACCTCTTCATGGGGCGTCGTCATGGGCAGCAAAGTAATGACATGATCGAACTGCGATGGTGAAGGCACGTCGGGATCGAGCTTGCGGCTGGAGTTGATCAGCACGGACGACGCATGCATGCCTTCCGCTTCGAGCAGCGAGGCCAGCAAGGTATGCTTGTCCTTGCAGTCGCCATACTGGTTGTGCAGCACATCGCTGGAGGCGTGCGGCTGATAGCGGCCTAGTCCGAGGGACAGGCTGACGTAACGGAAATTTTTCGCGACGAAATCGTAGAGGGCCTGGACCTTATCTAAATCGTTGTCGAGGCCTTTAGTAAGTTCTTCTGCCTTGGCACGGACCTCCGGCGAAGGCGCGCGCCGGTCTTTCTCCAGACCCGCATACCAGAGGCCTATCTGCTCCCAACTCACAAAAGAGGTTAACTGAATGTCAGGCCGTTCGTCTTCGGGATGCTTCTTTTTCTTTTTGTCGTTAGCTTTTTCTTTGTCTTTCTGATCGTCTTCGCGCTCCAGGTGCGAACTGGTCCAGTGGTAGTGGCGGCGTCCCTGCTCTTCCGAGATCTTCGGATCCATGCCAGGTTTGTTCTTCAACTTAATCGGCCGGGCGGAAGGAACATCCACATCAACTTCTTCGTCGAGGGTGATGTTATTCTTATCGAATTCGTAATCCGCCCAGAACTGCCCCGGTGCCAAGGCGGTATGAATCACCGTGACGATGTGGTACTCCAGCACTTCGCCGGGGCGCAGGCCAGGTACCGTGATGTGCTTCTGGCGATAGTCCGTATAAACCGGGGCTTGTTGCTCCAGGGGAGCACTCAAATCCTGCACGGCATCTTCCCCGGCCTTTACTACGTTGCCGTCGGCCTTGATTACGCGGACATAGTCCATTTCAACGCGTTCATTGGCGGAGTTATAGCCGACCTGAATCTGCCCCCACTGCTGGACCCCGGCCTCACTTTGCACCCGCACGCGCGCCACGGTTTCCTTGCGGCCTGTGCCATCGTTTTCGAAACGGTAGATTGACCGGTATTGCTCGACGACAAACGCTTCCGTGGAATAATCGTGCTTGGCTTCCTCAGGTTTGGAAGGTGGAGTCTCAGAAGGCTTGGAGTCGGTGGCCTTCGCGCCTTTTTTCGCTTTCGCTGGCAGGGTCGAGTTACTCGGCGCCTGATCCGATTGAGCGGAGCCAGCGAAAGTAGCGGCCAAGACAGAAAGAACAAGAAGCGGCAGAAAGAAACTACGCATTGGGTAATACTAAGGCCTTTGGCGTGTGAATCCCAAGGCCAGGCTTGGGGAGGCGCAATCATAGGTCTCACGCCAACCGGTACAAAGGGGAACTTTGGCCTGTCCTGTAGACCGCGGCCATGTCATATTGAGAACAAATTTCCCCACATTGCTCTCGATAAGATTTTCATTGTTTCGCCGGCAACAAACTTGTTCGCCAGCAACAAAACCGTAGTAAAATTCTGCCCATGTATTCTTGTCCGGCCTCGTCGCCGGGCAGGCGTGACGCATAATCTACTTGCGCCACGATCTTTCCGTTCGGAGGTTCCTGGTATGGAAGATCGGGCCCCAGCAGTCTCTTCCTCTGTCCAACAATCCACAGCCAGCAGGCATCGTGAAGGCCGCGGCGCTTGGGTTCTCACCGCTTACGGCATTTCTGGATTGGCTCTTTTCGGAATCCTGGCATATTTCTTTTCAGACTTCATCGCCCATTAGAGACATGTCCGGCAGTGACGAGCGGGCGTGCGCGTCCGCGGAAGAAGCGGGTAGTGTATTCACAGTTATTGGCTTTCCATCCTGGGGCTTCCCGGACAAGTAATCTCTTTCGAACGTGCTACAATGAGCGGCCTTAGAAGCTAAGGCTTCGCCGAGCAATCCAGCGTTTCCCCACAACCGAAGTAAAACGAGACTGAGAAAAGAGACTCATCAGGAACCCGTGGCTAAGAAACCCACGTCCGCAGGAACCCCGATCACCTACGCTGATGCGGGCGTGAGCATCGATCGCGCCAATCGCACCAAACAGCGCATCAAGTATCTGGCTCACAAGACTTTTACCCGAGGCGTGCTCAGCGAGATTGGCGGCTTTGGCGGACTCTTCGCGATCGACAAAACCAAATATCTAGATCCCATACTCGTCTCGAGCGTGGATGGAGTGGGAACGAAACTAAAGATCGCCTTCGAAATGGGTCTCCATTCCACTGTCGGCGCGGACCTGGTCAACCACTGCGTCAACGACATCGCGGTGCAGGGCGCGGCGCCAATGTTTTTCATGGACTATCTGGCGACAGGAACCCTGGATCCCTCGGTCGCCGAGCAGGTGGTGGAAGGCATCGCCGACGCCTGCAAGCACAATGGTTGCGCTCTGATCGGCGGCGAGACCGCCGAGATGCCCGGCTTTTATCCCGATGGTGAGTACGACCTTGCGGGATTCATCGTAGGCGTGGTCGAGCGAGACCGGATTATTACTGGCAAGGATGTGCAGATCGGCGATGTGGTTCTTGGTCTGGCCTCCAACGGCCTGCACACTAACGGATATTCGCTGGCTCGCAAGCTCCTCTTCGAGGTCGGCCATTATTCGCCAGACGACTACGTGAACGAAATCAAGAACAAAGTAGGCAATGAGTTGATGCGGACGCACAAGAGCTATTGGCCCGCATTGAGAAAGCTGATTGACGGCCAATGCGTTTCGGCGCTGGCGCATGTCACGGGGGGCGGCATCACAGAAAATCTGCCGCGCGTCCTTCCTCGCGGCACGGCGGCCTTGATTGACCTTGGTTCCTGGCCCGTGCTGCCCTTATTCGAGCACTTGCAGCAATTGGGGAACGTTCCGCAGGAAGAAATGTTACGCACCTTCAATATGGGTTTGGGCATGCTAATGGTGGTTCCCTTGGCAAAATTCAAGAAAGCGCAGACCGTGCTCGAACGGGTGGGGGAAAAAGCATACACCGTAGGCCGCATCGTAAAGGGCGAGCGCAAAGTAATCTACAGCTGAGAGCGCTGACGTCATGCACAACCTTGGTATTCTCCTCTCAGGGCGTGGCTCGAATTTTGTTGCCATCGCCGACAGCATCGATGGCGGACGCATTACGGACGCGCGAATAGCCGTTGTCATCTCTAACAAAGCGGACGTTCCTGGCATTACCACAGCGCAGCGGCGCGGCTTTGACGCTCTCGTCATCCCCTCGAAGGGGAAGCCCCGCGAAGAACACGACCGTGAGCTTGTCGCGGCGTTAAAGCAACACAAGGTAGATTTCGTCTGCCTTGCTGGTTACATGCGGTTGCTTTCGCCGTGGTTTGTCCAACAGTTCCCGCGTAGGATTCTGAACATTCATCCGTCATTGCTGCCCGCGTTCCCTGGACTCGAAGCGCAGGAACAGGCCTTCGCCTATGGGGTGAAAGTCTCCGGCTGCACGGTGCATTTCGTGGACGAGGAACTGGATCACGGCGCGATCGTCGCGCAGAAAGCCGTCGCGGTACTTGAGGGGGATGATGAGCGCTCGCTCGCTGCCCGCATTCTGGAGCAGGAGTACATTGCGTACACCGAAGCGATCAACATTGTGCTAGGCGGAAAGTTTGAAATCGTGGGACGGCGCTTGAAAATAAAAAACGCAAGTCCCTGAGTCTCCGTCGACCGGCGCACAAACTCAATGTGGGGACAGCCGCCCTCGGCTGTCCCGGCATGCGAAGCATGCCGGCTTTTGACTGTTAACGTCTCGCTGCGCTCGCCGGGACAGCCGAGGCGGCTGTCCCCACATTAAGAACTTCGTCGGAGCGGGGGCACGACTCTCTTTTCCATCTTCACAATTGGCAGCACTTCTCCGTTCCCCAGTGGAACCTCCTGATTTTCGATGGCTGCATATCCTTTCGCCTTATAAAAGGCCGCTCCGCTCAGAGTTGCGCCCATCTCCAAGCGCGTGAAGCCCGCTTCCAGCGCAGCGTTCTCGCAGGCTTCGAGAATCAAGCTGCCAATCCCGCGGCGCGCCCACTTCGGATGTATGAAGAACGCTCGAATCTTTGCCGCATGTTGCGTAGGGTCAAGGAGCGAGTCTTCTCGTCCCGCATATTGATCGCCACCATACAAGGTTTTGCGCTTGCTCCATCCACCACAGCCGACGAGCTCAGGTTTGCCCTGCGAGTCGATGGCCTCAGCCACCAGATAGGTTCCATCCGCGATCAGCTGGCTATCCACGCCATACACCGACTGCAGCGCGCCTTCAATCTGCGCAGGTGAATAATCGCCTGCCTGCAGGCCCCGGACCGAGTCTTCAATCACTTCCCGTAATCGGGGAATATCCGCTGCGATCGCCTTTCGTATCTGTATCTGTATCTGTATCTGTATCTGTATTTTTGTTTTTGTCGCGGTCACAAGCGTCATTCACTTCGCATCAATTCTAACTTCTGCATTCTGATTTCTGCCTTTCTTTATAATGACATTTCCCATGTCAAGCTTCGCATCTGTCGACGAACAACTCACGTATCTCAAGAAGGGCTCCGCGGAGATCATTCGCGAGGCCGACCTGCGCGCCAAGTTGGAGAAGTCGCGTGCTACCGGCAAGCCGCTGCGTGTGAAACTTGGCATGGATCCCACCGCTCCTGACTTGCACTTAGGGCACACCGTTGTTCTGCGCAAGCTCAAACACTTTCAGGATCTGGGCCACACCGCGATTTTTCTGATCGGCGACTTCACTGGGATGATCGGAGACCCCACGGGACGCTCGGTCACTCGTCCGCCCCTTACTCGCGAACAGATTGAAGAGAACGCGGAAACCTACAAAGCGCAAGTTTTCAAGATTCTCGATCCGCAGAAAACGGTAGTCGATTTCAATCGACGCTGGATGGGCGCGTTCGCCTCCGACGATTTCGTCCGTTTGATGGCGAAGTACACCGTCTCGCAACTGCTTGAACGCGAAGAGTTCCGTAAGAGGTTTCAGGATGAGAAACCGATCTCCTTGCACGAATTGCTCTATCCGCTTGTGCAAGGATACGACTCGGTCGCGCTTGAAGCCGACGTGGAACTCGGCGGCACGGATCAGAAGTTCAATCTGCTGGTTGGCCGCGAGTTGCAGCGTGCTTATGGCCAGGAATCGCAAGTGGTACTGACCACGCCAATTCTCGAAGGCCTCGACGGCGTGCAGAAAATGTCGAAGTCACTCGGCAATGCAATTGGCATTCATGAGCCGCCGCTGGAGATGTACGGCAAGATCATGAGCATCTCCGACGAAATGATGTGGCGGTACTATGAGCTGCTGACGGATGTTCAGGTAGCCGACATCGAGAAGATAAAGCGCGAGTCGCATCCGATGCAGGCGAAGAAGGATCTGGCGCGCAGGATTGTGGCGGACTTCCATTCAGCGGAGGCTGCGGGGAAGGCAGGGGAGGATTGGGCGAGGCAGTTTCAGAAGGATCAGGTGCCTGATTTAATAGAAATGATAGGCATCCGGCTTGGCGACGTCGGAGAACACAGCCCGCTGCCGGGATCTTCCATCAAGGTGGACAAGCTTCTCTTCAAAACGGGTTTTGCTTCTTCAGTTACTGAAGCAGGTAGCAAAAGAAAAGCAGGCTCTGTTAGGTTCAACACCGAAATCGTGAAAGATCCAGTGTATCTGGCCGGAGTCCCGCCTTTGACAATTGATGTTCGCTTAGGCCACCGGATAAAGAGAGTGCAGATCCTGCCCTGAGGTATACCGGTTTCTTTTCGGCGCGTTTTCCTCCGTTTTCCTCCGTGCCTCTGTGCCTCCGTGGTGGATTCTGCTACTCTCGACCGCCACATGCGCGCTGCTGCCATCTTCGGGCTGGGATGTTCTCCGAAAAACCTCAAGCCTTTCCAGACTGACGAGACTATCGACTGGCGGGTCGGGGTACCCTCGGCTACGGATCAGGTGGACATCATCCTGCTGTTCGGCGGCGATGGAACCATCCATCGCCAACTGAGCCAGTTGGTGAAATTGAAACTGCCGGTGCTGATTGTGCCGGTCGGCAGCGGGAACGACTTTGCGCGCGCGCTTGGCTTTCGCCGGGTGCGCGATTCGCTCGCGGCCTGGCGGCGGTTCAGTGACCGACAAAACAATGTGTGCGCCATCGATCTGGGAGTCATTACTCCAGTTTCATTAGAAGCGGGTGTGCCGCCCGCGCCAGATGAGCCTCCGCAATATTTCTGCAGCGTGGCAGGCATCGGCCTCGACGCCGAGGTCTCTCGCCGTGCCCACAAGTTGCCGCGCTGGCTACGTAGGCACGGCGGGTACGCGCTAACTCTGGCTCCAACAATCTTTCGGTTTGCGCCGTTCCCCACGAAAATTATGCTTGCGGGCGACGAAGGCATTTGGGCAATGCGCAGCAATCAGCCCACCATCCTGGCGGCTTTTGCCAACACTTCCACTTACGGCGGCGGGATGAAGATTGCTCCTCACGCGCAAATGGACGATGGCCATCTCGACGTGTGTGTGATCGGCGGTATTGATCCTTTCAAACTGGCCTGCATGTTTCCCACAGTCTATTTTGGCCGCCACCTGCGCATCCGCGAAGTGGATTATTTTCAGGCCACGCGCCTCCGCGTGCAAACCGAAGCCCCGCTCGAAATCTACGCAGATGGCGAGTATGTGTGCCGCACGCCGGCTGAAATCGGAGTTCATGGTGGAGCACTAAAAATGCTTACACTCTAGTCCGGTGCTAAACTTTCTTCATGGCTGAACGACGTTCCCGCACCTTGCTCTGGATCTTGATTGGTGGAGGAGCATTTTTCCTCTTCGTGCTGGCCGTATTTTCGCTGGTTTACCTGACTCTGCACGCGGGCGGCAGCGAGAGCTCTTTGGGGGGCTTCGGCGACCGCATTGGCGTGGTGGATCTTGACGGCATCATTCTCTCGCCTCAACCGGTGGTCGGCCAACTTAAGAAGTTTGGCGACGATTCGTCCATCAAGGCCATCATCCTCCATGTGAACTCGCCCGGGGGCGGTGTGGCTGCGTCGGAGGAGATTTACCGCGAGGTCAAACGTATCCGCGAGGAAAAGAAGAAAAAGATTGTGGTTTCGATTGAAACCGTGGGAGCGAGCGGTGCTTACTACATCGCTTCCGCCTCGAACAAGATTTATGCCGACAATGGCAGTATCGTGGGTTCGATCGGCGTCATCGCGGAGTGGGTGAACTATGGCGATCTGCTGAAATGGGCGAAGCTGAAAAATATTGTGCTGAAGACCGGCGAATTTAAAGACACGGGCAATCCCGCCCGGGACCTCACTCCCGCCGAGCAGGCCTACATGCAGTCGCTGATCGACAATATGTTCGGGCAGTTCGTGCAGGCGGTGGCCGATGGCCGCGGCATGAAGTTTGAAGATGTGAAATCCATCGCCAATGGCAAGGTGTGGACCGGAGAGCAGGCATTGTCCATGAAGCTGATCGACAACGTTGGCGACTTTGAAGCCGTCGTCAAGGAGACGGCGAAATCGGTGAACATTTCCGGCGAACCCACGCTGGTGCATCCGGAGAAAGATCGTAAAACCCTACTCGACCTATTGCTGGGGGACGTTTCGCGATATATCCCCAACACCGAGAAAATGCTGGAGCAGCATGTCGGATTTTATTATTTGTGGAAGTAGGGTGGCGTGGCGCGAGACGGGAGAGAATTCGGCCCCAAGGCTGTGACTTGCATACAACCCCTGAAATTTGAGAAGGTTATGCAGGTTGCCCGACCTGAACCCGAGATTCACGCCAGCGATTGGCAGCATGTCGGCCACCCTCACCGCTAGGAGCGAAGAATCACTATGACGAAAGCCGACCTGATCGATGAAGTCTCGCGTTTAGCGGAACTCACGCGCAAAGACAGCGAAGTGATCGTGGAAACGATCTTTGACAGCGTGGTGCGTTCCCTGCGCGCGGGCGACAAAATCGAAATACGCGGCTTCGGCAGTTTCCGCACGCGACAACGCAAACCGCGCGTGGGACGCAATCCGAAGACCGGTGAAAAAGTCGAGGTGCCGGCCAAGAAGATCCCTTTCTTCAAGCCCAGCAAGGAGTTAAAGGATTTGGTGAACGAAGGAGTCGGCGAGGCCGCGGCGCTTCCCACACCGCCTACCGCGCCGCCCATGGCTTAAGGATTCAGAAGGTAACATGCAGAACATGCGATCAGATTCTTACACTCTGACTTCTGCCTTTTGATTCTTGCGGTCGGCTCGGATCCCCACCACTCCCATCATGCGACCCGTTCTGCCTTTTTCAGCGCGATAAGAGAACAGCAAATCGGTCCGGCAGTACGTGCATAAGGGGGAAGCTTCGATACCCTTCGCGGGCAAGCCAACAGCCAACAGTTGTTGGCGATTCGCTTCCACCAGGTCGAGAAAAATCCTCTTCGGCAAATCGCTATGGCCGGGGGCGCGTGCCGTGAGAAACAGCATAGGATATTTTTCGCGCACGGGATCGGTCTCCTCTATCTCGCGGAACAATTTCGCGGCATAGGCGAACTGGGAGGCGAACTGGTCTCGAACCTCTTGCCCTACCTCGTAACAGCAACGGTGAATGCCGGGGCCAATCGCGGCTTTAAGATCGCGCGCCCGGCTGCCGAAGTAGCGGCACATCTCGCCCACTCCCTTCTCGACGATCCTCTTGAGCGTCCCCCGCCAGCCTGCGTGAAATACGCCGACGGCACGCTGCTTCGGGTCGATAAGGATGATAGGGAGACAATCGGCCGTCTGGATAGCCAACAACAAACCAGGTGTGGCGGTAATAAGCCCATCGCCTGCATGCTGCGATTCCGCGGGTGAATCGACGAACCGGATTATGTCGGAGTGAACCTGGCGCAGCGTCACGAGCGGCCAAGGGTCGGACCCTGTTCCGGGCTCGCCCCTAACACCGAATGTTGCCAGGAACGCCACACGGTTACGCTCGACCGCAGCCTCTGAATCGTCTTTGGTGAATCCCAGATTGAGCGCGTTCTTCCCATATACGCGCGAGAATCCGCCCACGCGAGTGGAAAATCCGTGGACGAGCCCGGGAAGTTGGCTCAGATGCGCGGCGTGAAGAATGTTGAGTTTGCTTTGCGCGAGATTCCGATTCAGCACCCACCCATGTTACCCGAGGCTGCGATAATGGGCCGACCGGGCTCTGCTGAATCGCGTTCTCGCACTCCATCTAGGAATTTCTGTTTTCTCGCGTAGGATCGAGCCCACGAGCGGCTGATTGCCGGTTTTCTGGCATGCAGCTTCCAGGCAAGCCTCCGTCAGTACCTGAGCTAACCAACCTAAGTCGTGCAGAAACCTCGCTCTAGAGCCAACTACATTTTTTTGCGTGGACTGTCGATTTGGGCCCCAGCCGTTCGACCATACAGTAGAGAGTAGGTCTGAACCAAAGAAGGTCATGCTTTGGGCAGACGGACCATCAAGAACGACGAACTCAAAAGAATAAAAGGAGAAGCAAGACTATGGAAACACGACCGACGCACGAACAAGCTCAACTCCATCTGCAGATTTACGAACAGCGCCGGGAGGCACGTCTGCGCCAAGCACGCGACTGGTTCTTTAAGAGCTATTTCGTAGAGAATCTTGACGACGCCATGCGAATCGCGGCTCCCGGAACCGAAGGCGGAACATTCGCGATGATGGTGCTCACTTACTGGGACCAGGCCTGCGCGTTGCTCAACTACGGCCTGCTTCACGAGGATCTGTTCTTTGAAACCACAGGGGAGTTTTTTGGCGTATGGGAAACGGCGAAATCAATGGTCCCGCAGGCCCGGGAGAAATTCCAGAACAAGCAGTTTCTTGCACACTTGGAAAAGGCCGCACAGCGGTATGAAGCCTGGATCGAGAAACGATCTCCCGGCCACGTCGCCGCTATGCGTGGATTTATGAAGCAGATGCGTAGCCAGCCCACCGCGAAGGCAGCTTAGAAACCGCGGGGAGAGCCTGCGTCGACTTTCACGACGGTGCCACGACGCAGGCTCGCATTCCGATCTTAGGGAGACGAAGAGTTTGGGACGTTGTAGGATTTAATGCGCAGTGAAATGGAGGAGGAAAAAGGAATGAGCAGCGTACGAGTTCTGGTAGGGACACGCAAGGGTGCGTTCGTTCTGACCTCGGACGGCAAGCGCGATAAATGGGACGTCAGCGGTCCGCATTTTGCTGGCTGGGAAATGTATCACGTGAAGGGATCGCCCGCGGATCCTAACCGGCTGTATGCGTCGCAGTCCAGCGGCTGGTTTGGGCAGATCATTCAGCGCTCCGATGACGGGGGCAAAACATGGCATCAGCCTGGAACACCAGCGGGTGAAGCGCCCGCCTCCGGTCCTCCGAAGCCAGCAAGCAACAAGTTCGTCTACGACGCGTCGGATGAAAGCGGCAAGCCGCTCACCACTCATCAGTGGTATGACGGGACGCAGCATCCTTGGGAGTTCAAGCGCGTGTGGCATTTGGAGCCATCGCTCCAGGACCCCGATACGGTTTACGCCGGCGTGGAAGACGCCGCCCTCTTCCGCTCGACTGATGGCGGACAGAACTGGACGGAACTCCCCGGACTGCGCGGCCATGGCACCGGCCCAAAGTGGCAACCGGGCGCCGGTGGTATGTGTTTGCACACGATCATTCTCGATCCCAGCAATCCTCAGCGCATCTACATTGCGATTTCTGCAGCGGGAGCATTTCGTACCGACGACGGTGGCAAAAGCTGGAAGCCGATCAACCGTGGTCTGTATTCCAAGTACATTCCTAACCCGACGGCTGAGGTCGGGCACTGTGTTCACCACGTCGCCATGAACCCATCGCGTCCTGGCACACTTTTTATGCAGAAGCACTGGGATGTGATGCGGAGCAATGACGCCGGCGATTCCTGGCAGAAGATCAGCGGGAACCTTCCCACAGATTTCGGTTTCGTGATCGACGTTCACGCGCACGAGCCCGAGACGATTTACGTCGTGCCCATCAAGAGCGACTCGGAACACTTTGTTCCCGATGGGAAGCTGCGCGTGTTCCGCAGCCGCGCAGGAGGAAACGAGTGGGAGGCGCTCTCCAAAGGTTTGCCGCAAAGCAACTGCTACGTGAACGTGCTGCGCGACGCCATGGCCATCGATTCGCTGGACGAGTGCGGCGTGTATTTCGGCACCAGCGGTGGACAGGTCTACGCTTCGGCCGATGCTGGAGATAATTGGGCTCCCATTGTTCGTGACCTTCCGGCCGTGCTTTCGGTGGAGGTTCAGACGCTGCCGTAATTTCTCGAGAGGCGTGTACACTCTTCTGTGAAAGCGCAGGAGGTCTATGCCCTTCATCGATACTCGCACGCTCGATGTGATTGAACGCTTGCCCGGCTGGTACGGACGTTATTTCCACTCGCCGAGCATGACATTCGCGCACTATGACTTCATACGCGGCTCGTCCATTCACGAGCACTTCCATCCTCAAGAAGAAGTCTATGAAGTGACCGAAGGCGAGCTCGAGGTAACCATTGACGGCGTGGCGCAGATCGCCCGAGCAGGTATAGTCGCGATTGTGCCAGGAAACGTCCCTCACTCGGTCAAGGCCCTCACTGACGGGAGGGCCATCATCATCGATTATCCCCTGAGGCGAAATTTCGCATAAGCATGTTATGCGCAAATAGTTGTTGATTTCGAATTCGACGGGGCCGGCAACCGCCCTGGCAATCTAAATATCTTGAGAGATGCGATGCGAAGAATTTACAACGTGATAGCGGCGGTATTGGCTTGCGTGGAATTGCTAAGCGCAGCCCACGCACAAACTGCAGAAAAACCCGATTTGAGCAAGCAGCCGACGCTTTATGTGGTTGGCTATGCCCACCTGGATACGGAATGGCGGTGGGAATATCCCCAGGTGATCGACGAATACATTCGCAAAACCATGGAGAATAATTTCAAACTTTTTGAGAAATATCCGCACTACATTTTTAACTTCAGCGGCGCGAACCGCTACCGCTTCATGAAGGAATATTTTCCCGGCGATTTCGCACGAGTGAAGAAATATGTCGATCAAGGACGTTGGTTCCCGGCGGGCTCTTCCATGGAAGAGGGCGACGTGAACACGCCCAGCGCCGAAACTATCATTCGGCAAATTCTGTACGGAAATAACTGGTTTCGCAAAGAGCTCGGGAAGGCCAGCGCGGAGTACATGCTGCCCGACTGCTTCGGATTTCCGGCGTCATTGCCGACAATTCTCGCGCACTCCGGAGTGAAGGGATTCTCCACGCAGAAGCTGGTATGGGGATCGTCGGCGCCTGGCGGGGGCGTGGAGTCGCTGGAGAAAACGCCGGAGGGGACACCGTTCAATGTCGGCGTGTGGATTGGCCCGGATGGCGAAAGTGTGCTGACCGGACTGAATCCGGGCGATTACAGCGGAGGAATTTACAGCGATCTTAGCCAGCCATTGCCGCCGCTCCCGCCCAATGCGGCTCTAGAAGACCTCAACAAGAGGCTGCAGCCGCTACAACAAAAAGTTCAGAAGGCTGAAGAAAGTGAACAAACCCTGGATGTGAAAGACATCGAGGAGTTCCTCGACTTTCGGAATCAGCAGAGTGCGTTCTCCAAAGCCGAGCAGGATCGGGAACTGAATCGACATCAGGGTGACTGGGCGGCACGGGTTGAGCTGAATGGGAAGGTCAGCGGTGTATTAACGGACTACCACTATTTCGGCACGGGCGATATCGGGGGAACTCCGGACGAAGAATCAGTAAAGCGGCTCGAAGCCATCGTGACTGAAGGCGCGGCAAGTTTCCCTTCCGGCCGGGATCCGCTCTTTTCTCGTCTCTCGCATGCTCAGGGGCCGCCGGTGAAAGTCGGCGATGGGCCAGTGCATGTGATCTCCGCGAATGCCGAGCAGATGTTTCTCGATATCACGCCAGACCAGGCCGCGGGACTACCGCGCTATGCAGGAGAAATGGAGCTTACCAATCACTCTGCTGGGTCGCTGACCTCGCAGGCATATCAGAAGCGCTGGCTTCGGAAAGAAGAATTGCTGGCCGATGCCGCCGAGAAAGCTTCCATCGCAGCAGAATGGCTGGGAGCGCGGCCCTATCCGCTGCAGCGGCTGAATGATGCGTGGACGCTGGTAATGGGCGGGCACTTTCACGACATCGCTGCCGGCACGGCTACGCCCAAATCGTACGAGTTCGCCTGGAATGACGATGTGATCGCGATGAATCAGTTTGCCGGCGTGCTCTCAACCGCTACCGAAGGCGTTGCTGCGGCCCTAAACACCGAGACGAAGGGCACCCCCATCGTTGTCTTCAATCCATTGAACATCGCGCGCGAAGATTTGGTGGAGGCGAGTGTGAGCTTCCGCGGTGGCGCACCGAAGTTTGTGCATGTGACCGGTCCAGATGGGAAAGCCGTTCCCGCCCAGATTTCGAATGACAAAGTGGTCTTCGTCGCTAAAGCGCCATCCGTCGGCTACGCGATTTACGACGTGCAGCCGGGATCAGGACCTGCCGACCAGTACCGTATGAAAGTGTCGGAGAATTCACTCGAGAACCAGTATTACCGCGTCAAGTTGAACGCCGATGGTGATGTCGCCAGCATCTTCGACAAGTCGCTAGGCAAAGAGTTACTGAGCGCTCCGGCCCGGCTGGCGATTTCCTACGACAACCCGGAGCACTGGCCCGCGTGGAACATGGACTGGGATCAGGAGCAGGCTGCACCGAAAGCGTATGCCGGCGGTCCGGCGAAGATTCGGGTGGTGGAAAGGGGCCCGGCGCGTGTGGCCGTGGAAGTCTCGCGAGAGGCTGCGGGCTCCAAGTTTGTACAGACCATTAGCCTATCGGCTGGCGATGCGGGACAGCGGGTTGAGTTCAAAGACGTGATTGATTGGAATACCAGAGAGTCGAATCTGAAGGCGACGTTTCCGCTGACGGTTTCGAACGAGATGGCCACTTACAACTGGGATATCGGCACGATCGAGCGACCGAGTGCGGAGCCGAAGAAGTTCGAAGTGCCGACACATCAGTGGATTGATTTAACCGACGCGGGCGGCGAATTCGGCGCAACGATCTTGACCGATTGCAAGAATGGATCGGATAAGCCGAACGATCATACGATTCGATTGACGCTGATCCGAACACCCGGAACTCGCGGAGGTTATGCGGACCAAGGCACGCAGGATATTGGACATCACGAATTCGTTTACGGAATCGCCGGGCATGCGGCCGGCTGGCGCGACAGCGGGACCGACTGGCAAGCGCAGCGGTTGAACGATCCGATGATTGCCTTCGAAACTTCACAACATGCTGGCGCGCTGGGACGGGAATTTTCTTTACTGCAGGTCAGCAATCCGCGAATTAGAGTTCTGGCGCTGAAGAAAGCGGAACTGAGCGACGAGATCATCGTGCGACTGGTGGAACTGGATGGTAAACCGCAGGTAGATGTCCGTGTGGCCTTTGGAGCACCGATCGTCGCCGCACGTGAAGTCAATGGGCAGGAGCAGCCGGTGGGAACGGCAAGGGTGAACGGTGGCGCTCTGGTTACTTCGTTCTCAGCTTATCAGCCGCGCACGTTCGCAGTAAAGCTAGCTAACGGGTCAACCAAAGTACCGGTAGTGCAATCGGTGCCGGTCCCATTGAAATATGATCTCGCCGCTGCGAGTAATGACGGGACACGCTCAGTGGGAGGGTTTGACGGCAAGGGAAACGCGCTGCCTGCAGAGATGCTGCCGGAGCTGATCACGTTCAACGATGTGCAGTTCCAACTCGCCCCAGCGAAGACGGGCGCGCCCAACGCAGCTATAGCGAAGGGGCAAATAATTGATCTGCCATCGGGCCAATATAACCGGGGATACGTATTAGCAGCTTCGGCGGATGGCGATCAGAAAGCGATATTCGAAGTCGGCGGCAAGAAGGTAGAACTGAATATCCAAGACTGGGGCGGATTCATCGGCCAGTGGGACGACCGGCAGTGGAGTTCGAAAGATACTTCGCACGACGATTATGGCGAGATGACTGGCATAAAGCCGGGCTACATCAAGCGCGCCGACCTGGCGTGGTATTGCTCGCACCGTCACAACACCACGGGACAGAACGTGGCTTACCGGTACTCGTATTTGTTCGCGTACCCGATCGATCTTCCGGCCGGCACCAAGAGCATTCAATTGCCCGACAACGAAAAGATTCGCGTTTTGGCTATATCTGTGACCGAAGAGAATCCGGAGATTAAACCGGCGCAGCCGCTCTATGACTTGCTTGCGACGCCGACCGCTGACTCGGCAACGCTCAGCCGAGTGCAACCATAGGAAGGCATGCGTCCGGTCGAACACTTCGGGGGCTGCGCGGCGCCAGAGTTTTAATTGACCGTCAGAGGAATGCTTAGCACAGAATCAGGAGTCCCGCTCGTATTGCTGACGGTGTAGGAACTGACTGTGACGGCATAATTTCCGGGACTGGTTCCGTTGCCACTTCGGCCTTTAGGCAATCCCGGCGTGTTGGCGATGGTCGTCAAGTTTACGGTGGCGGAGCCACGGCCGGTCTTGCTGAAGTCTACGGTATAGGTATTCAGGACATCGCCAGAGTTGATCGAGCAGGTCGCCTTGGGAGCCGTGGTCGTACAGGAGAGATAGACGCGCCCGGTGCCATTTGTCGAATTCAGGCTGATCGTGGCGCTACCTGCGCCGCCAGACTTCACGCTGATCGGGGCAGCGCTCATGGTTAGCCCTGCGACCGCCGACGGCTTGTACCAGCGAACATAGTCCACCGCCATTACGGCAGGGTTGGGCGTGTT
>OBLW0100001367.1_pt1 | contig 20816 bp, 11 predicted proteins | sample 1520161 | NCBI WGS metagenome assembly OBLW01 (sample SAMEA3539309, study PRJEB22396) | soil metagenome | biome: tundra; feature: field; material: soil | place: USA | collected 2010-05 | depth 0.15 m | reverse complement strand
CACGGTCACACGAGCTAAAGGATGGCGGATTCTCAGCGGAGTTCTCCGTCGAGGAGCATGATGCGGATGGGGTCATGGAAACTGAATTCTACCTACCCGACACATTCCCCACGCGGGAGTCCGCGATTGAGGCAGGAATTCAGGCTGGGTGGCAGAAGATTGACGCGGGTTTCGAGCGGGGATCGGTAGTCGTGAACGGCTGAACGGGACGACCGTCAACTGAACGCCTGCTTTGGAGACGCACGGAACTCGACCATCTGCACTTTGGAAAGTCGTTCTGGCGGAGAATGTTCTCTGTCCCGCCCCTCTCCGCCAAAAAGCTACACGAAAGCTACAAGAAAGCTACAGACAGGCGTATATTTATTTCGCCATCAACGATGGCAAAATCGCTAGGTGCTCTGAGCAAGTCGTTTGAAATCAGTGCTAAGTGGCTTTGGATTCAACGCAAGAATCGAATCCCTTCCTCTCCGCCGCTGAACGATTCAAGGCAGTTCAGAGAAATCCGGCCGCATTACTCTCACAATCGCGCGAAATCACCGCAATTTCACGCATTTCCGCTATCAAATCGGACCGGAGAAAGCATCCTACCAATCGTCGCTGGCACGCTTTGCAGCTTTTTTCTCCGGAGGGCATCCGAGCAGTCCGGTTTCATTTCTATGCCATGCAGCAGCTTGTTCATGCTGCCATGACCGTTCTATCCTGCTGAGCAAGCGACTATACTCCACCCTCGTACTTTTCTTTGCGGATTGTCTTCGGGAAGGCAAACTCGACTTAGAAGACCTGCGCGGTCTAGAGGACGAAAAGTTGCGCTACATTCTCCAGCACGCGGCGGAACCTGCGGCCTGACATCGTCCGATCTGACAGCCTCGCTCAGGGCTGGTGTGGTCCGCTCTGGGCTGCCAGATCGGTTGGGGAGCGGAACGACCCCACCCCACCACCCTAAGTATTCAGAAGGCAGGAGGGGCCATGCCATACACCATTCACCGTAGTGCGTTTCCCGCTGCGATGCCATGCTTGGCGGCAGTGTGAGCGCGTACTTAGTGAAATCGCCTGTGACTGTTGAAAAACTCGCTTAGCAGAGCAGTTTTTTGGGGTGAGCGTCCCGCTCTTCGCGCTTTCTTACTCCCCACAGCTACGCGGCGGCGGGCAGGACCGGGGTTGTCGGTTGGCTGAGGAATCGCACCAGACGATTGATGTTCTGCGCCGCCGCGGCCAGGAAGAACTGCTCCCGCACAAACTTCAATCTCCGCAGGCGCAGGCGACGGAGCCCGATCTGGTTCTTGAGTTCCGCAAACAAAGCTTCTACTTTTTTCCTCTGCCGTTGGGCCAGGGCGAACTCGGGTGTGTGGTGTTCTCGCCATTGTCCAGAATGGCGCAATATGCCAGCGCCATTTGTTTCGTTCTCTTCGCGAATGGAGAACTCTCCGTCACTCCTTTTCCTTCAACTACGGTGTAAATCGAGTCGGCTGACAGATTCGAGAGAGTCTCTTTTACTCCGCTCGGCCAAAGAATCTCTACTTTGTCAACCGTCACACGAGAGCCCAGGCCAAAGTGCAGCCGAAGATCGTTTTGCGAAAGATAACTCGAACCAGCTTGAACTTCGCTCATTTGCTTGAGGTCGCCGGACTTTACGGTAACTCGCGCTCCGATCGCGGCCTTGTTGCTCTTCTTTCCAATTAGCCGAAACATGACGGCATGGTTGGGCGAGACGGTGCGGTTCATGAGCAGCACTGGCGGGCCATCCGCATCCATTACCAGAACGTCGATTTTTCCGTCGTTGTCCACATCGCCGGCAGCCAGGCCCCGCCAGGATGCCGATTGCAGCTTGTCTAAGCCGGCTGACTTACTAACATCCTGAAAGGTGCGATCTCCATTGTTACGGAATAAAACAATGGGCTGGCGGTAAGGTGTTACTCCCTTGATCATATCCGCCTGCGGATATACGTGGCCATTGGATACTACGAGGTCTAGCCACCCGTCGTTATCGACATCGATAAAAGCCGCGCCCCAGGCGACATAGGGAAGGCTGGCCCTGCCCAATTCCGAGGCGAAGCCTATATCGGTGAATCCCTTGTCCCCCTGGTTGCGATAGAGGGTGTTGGACATGGTACTGAAATTGGTGATGAAGACGCCGAGCCACCCGCTGTGATCGAAATCGGCGGTACTGACGCCCATCGTGCTTTGCGCTTTCCCGTTGGCGTCAACCGCCGCTCCGGAGATCAGACTTACATCCTCGAATGTGCCATCGTGATTGTTGTGGTAGAGGTACTTGGGCACGATATCGTTCGCGACATACAAATCGGGCCAACCATCGTTGTCGTAATCGAACCAGATCCCCTGCATGCCGTACGCATGCACACCGTCGTCCACGCCCGCCTTCCGGGAAACATCTTCGAAGGTGCCGTCGCCTCGATTTCTGAAGAGATGGTCGGGCTCTCCCGGCAGGCCGATTGGGCCACACTGAACTTTAACGCCCATTACTGTGCACGATCCCTCCGGGCTCCCGAATTCGGGGAGTTTGTCCATGTCCACGTGGACGTAGCCTGGGATAAATACGTCCACGAACCCGTCCCGATCGAAGTCGGCCCAAGCCGCTCCAGTGCTGAAGCCGCCGAGTTTCAAACCAGATTTTTCGGTCACGTCTTCAAATTTGCAATTCCCGAGATTGTGATAGAGCGCGTTGCCACCGTAGCCAGTCACGAAAAGGTCCTGGCGTCCGTCGTTGTCGTAGTCAACGACGGTTACGCCCATTCCCCAGCCTTTTCGAGTCAAGCCCGCAGATTGGGTAATGTCGGAAAACTTTAGATCGGCATCCTGATGGTAGAGGGTGACCATGGGGTCGCCGCCTCGGCGGTAGCGGTCTACTGTGGATCCGTTGGCGATCACGATGTCGAGCTTTCCATCTCCGTCGCAGTCGATGAAGCCCACACCACCGCTCATGGTTTCCATGATGTACTTTTTTTCCGGGGTGGAAATATGTTGAGCAACCAACCCGGCTTTTTTGGCGATGTCTTCAAATTTAGGAGCCTGGGCGGAAGTGGAGGTTGCGAACATGCAGCCGGCGAGCAAGAGAATTATGGGGCCGCAGAGTAAACCGTCGACGGAAGGAGGCAATCTCATCATGGAGGTGAGGACTAGTTAGTGAGAGCCGGCTCGTTGCAACTCCTGCTCTAACTTCTCTTTTCTCTGGCGGACATTGTCGCTGATCGGGCCGCTGGGCTCGAGTTTCAGGTACTCATCGTAATCTTGGACCATGGCGGAATAGTTTTGCTCCAGCATGTGGGCATTCGCGAGAGCCAGGTAGACAGGAGCGTTATCCGGCTTCAAGTCGCGGGATTTAATGGCCGCGGCCGCGGCCTCCGAGCCCCGTTTCAAGCCAACCAGCGCGCGCGCCAGTTCGAAATAGCCGTGCCATGAGGAATCGTCAAGAGTTGCGGCTTGGCGAGCCAGGGGCTCGGCTGCGCCATAGCGCTGCTGGTTGTTATACAAGTCCGACAACAGAAACGCGGCGTTGAAGTCTTTGTTCGAACTCAATTGAACCGCTTTGTTCAGGGCTTCTTCGGTCTCGTGGAATTTTTTCAGGTTGTAGTTGGCGACGCCAATCTCGGTGTAGGCCTCGTAGTAGGAAGGAAAAACATCAATAGCTTTTTGAAACTCCGGGATTGCCTTTTCGGGTTGAGCTTTTTCTTCCAGAAGCTTGCGGCCCTTCTCGAAGTAATCCCGCGCCTTCTGCGGGATCGCCAACTGGCGGGCGGTCGTCAACTCGCCGGGGCCGTGCGCTTTCTCGGCAGACTGTTTCCGCAAGGAAATCACAACCACGGGAGCTCCGCCGGGGAACACCATTACGCCGGTGGTGGCCGTCTCATATCCTTCTTTACTGGCGGTAACGGAGTATTGCCCCTCCGGCACCGAGGCAAAGGAAAACTCCCCCGAACTTCCTGAACGGACGGATGGCCGAAACTGGCTTCCCGAACTAGAAAGCTCAAGGTGGACATCTTGCACCCCCGCATCGGTCACTGAGTCGCGAACTTTTCCGGTCAGAGGATGTCCGGTAACACCCATAGACTGGGAAAAAAGCCTGAGAGAGAAGAAGAGCGCGACCGCCAGAGTTACAAGCAGGGAAGATTTCACAAGCCCCCGTTTCCCGCCGATTCTAGCACCCGCAGGCGGGCAAGCATTCGAATGGGCAAGCCAAGTTCCGCGCACGCGAAAATCGGAATGCGCGGGTAGCTTGCGCCAGCGCATTCCTTGTTTTCAAATAAAATCCACCGAGAGAACCTTGCCACAACAAAGTCTCTCGATGGTCCCAGGCTGCGTACAGGAGCGTCTGGCCTTAGAAGGAATACCGTACAGACAGGAGCATGATCCTCTGGTTGGGCTGACCGACTTTGGTATCGTAAGAGCCCCACGTGGATGATTTTGGTGAAGGCGTAATCGCTCCGGTCATGAAGTCCTTGGTGTAGACCAGTTGCAGTTGATTGGTTCCGCTGAACGTCACCAGCGGGTGATTCAGCCAGTTGGTCGCCGAGGCCCGAATCTCCAGGGACTGTCTCTCGCCGAGGTGAATCATCTTGGCGAGGGAAAGGTCGCTATCGAAGTACGCTGGGCCCTTAATGTAAGGAAAGTTCCTCGGGCCGTTGCTACCAATGGCCGGGGGTGCGAAGCAGGAGAGCTTCGCGGCCTGGTTCGTACCGAGTCCTGAAGTTGGATCGCAGGTCAGGGCGGGCATAATTGCCTTCGCAGCGGTCGTTCCGAAATAAGTTGCGGAGGTAATGGATGACGTATCGCCGTCGGTGTAGTTGTAGGTAAATCCAAAATTCGCGGGTGTTCCGTAGTTGGCCTGCATGTTTGCACCCGATTGCCAGGTGGTGATTCCGGCGATCATCCAGCCGCCCAATGCACCCCTTACGACCGACGAATCCCCGTGATACAGAGTGTTGGTGGGGATGCGGTAGGAATAGGAAGTGTTGATGACATGCGGGCGATCGATCCCCAGCACTCCGTAATTGCCTCCGACGGAAAAGGGATCGCTTGCGAGGCCGGTGCCCAGCGACTTTGACCAGGTGTAGTTCAGGTCAAAAACGAGCGCCCCAATCGGTTTCGCCCATGAGATCTGGAGGGCATTGTAATTGGAGTAGCCGGTATGTTCCGGCACAATGACTCCATTGGTTCCATAGGATTTCCCGTAGGGTGTGTAATCGGAGTAAGCATTGCACACGCCCGCACCATTGCAGGTATTTCCGGGGTGCTCGGGATCGGCGGCAATGAGGCCAGTCACCGGATCGGGCAGGAAAAGCGCACCGAGAGGCATCGCGTTGCGATCGATAATGCTGCCGTTGCCGCCATTATTAAGGTTGCCGATTCCGTTTTGGCCGCCGAACAACAGCTTGCTGGACTGGCTTCCCACATAAGCAATCTGTACCACCGACCGCCACTTGGTTTCCTGTGAAATGGTCAGGTTGTAGCTCGTGGTGAGCGGGATTTCGTTATCGAAGGGATCGGCGGCGTTGATCGAGCCGTTGACAGTACCTGGCGTAACCACCCCCGGCGTGGGAGCTGGCAAATTGCCGATTTCGCTCAGCCGGACGTTGTTTCCTCCGGGTAAGTTGTAAGTTAATAGCCCCTGCGAGGTTGCGAGAGTGCCGAGATAGTCGTTGACCTGATCGTTCCAACGATACTTGCCCCAGCCTCCGCGCACGACCGTCTTACCCGTGCCAAAAACATCGTAGGCAATGCCAAAGCGGGGAGAGACAAACGCGGGTCTCACCGGCGAGCCTCCGTTGGGAACCCCCGGGTCGATGCCGTGATAACGCACTCCGGGATTCGATTTTCCCGTCGCCGTGTCGATGGCGACAAGGTCGGGGAAGAAGGCTGCCATGCCCAATCCCTTGCGGTCGTACCAACGGCCAATGTGATCGAAGCGGAAGCCCCATTGCACGGTGAGCCTCCGGCTAACCTTGTAAGAATCGTCGATATAACCCGCCAAGGTGCGGTAGGCCATATCCTGATAAGGTTCGCCGCTCGCTTCCTGGTATCCAGAAGCGATGCCGGTGGTGAAATCCGCCACCGGGTTGACGGCCGAACCAATGGGAAGACTCGGCGGACCAAAATAGTCGGGCTGTAGCTTGCCAAAAGAGAGAGAGCCATTGGCGAAGTTATACCCGGCTTGCAGGTTGCCGGTGTCTTCGTAATAGCCGCCAAACTTAAAGGTGTGGGTGCGCCATACTTTGGTGAAATTATCGGCAAACGAGGGCATTTGCTTTTTCGAAGCCCAGGCTCCGCCAAATTCAAACAAGTCGGGCTGCGAGAAGTCCGGGAAGGTAAAGTTTCCCGCACTACTGTAGGACGGGATCATGGTGATGCCGGCGTTCTTGAAAACCGTCCCGTAGGGATAGCCGAGGGTCGCTTTTTGCACGGCGCCCAGGTTCGCCGTTTGGGGACCATTCCCCCAGCCCCAACTGGCGACGAATTCATTCGTCATGGATGGACTGAAGACGTGGACAAAGTGTCCGGTGGCGATTTTCGACTGGGTGATTCCCTGAACTCCGCCTCCCGGAAAGGGGATGGCATTGCCCGGCGTGTACCAGACGTGGGCGCCGTTACCGTTCACGGGCTGCGCGTCGCTGCCGTATTGGTAGGAAACGTAGAATTTATTGGAGTCGTTCAGGTCATAGTCGTAGCGCATGCGATACATGTAGCCGTCGTGGGTGGCGGGAAAAGTCTGCTTGTAATTTCCGTTATTGGCAGCGATCAGGGCGGGATCGGTGATGTTCGCGGCCGGCCAGATCTTGGCTAGTACGGCGGCGCCGGGATCTATGAACGAAGAGGGGATCATGCCGTTGGCAACGACGGAGCCGTCGGGCAGAACCATGCCGTTGATGCTGGCGCAGGCCGTTCCATTGTGATTGCTGTTAGTGTCCGTGTTGTTGCCGTTCGCGTCCAGATTGGGGCACAGTGCCGAGACTCCCGCGCCCGAGGAAGTAAAATTCCCGGCGAGCATTCCCGCGGAGGGAATAAAGGACGTGAGCGGCGCCGAGGCGCCCAGGTTTTGCAGAAAGTGTTCGTACCCGAACCAGAAGAAAACTTTCTTCTTGGTAAACGGCACGGGACCGCCGAAGTTGAACCCGGGATAATAGTAGTGGGCCGACCCTCGGGGAAATCCCTGATGGTTGTCCGCCCAGTCATTGGCGTTCAGCACATCGTTTCGGGCGTCGAAGTAGCCTTCGCCATGGTAGGACTTCGTGCCGGACTTGCCGATCGTGTTCACCACCACGGGCCCCTTCTGGACGTCGGCGCCAAAGTTGGAGGTTTGCACCTGGACTTCCTGCGTCATCTTGGGATTGACGATAGCAACGGACCAGCAATTACAGCCCGGATCGATGATGTTGGCTCCATCGTTGAGGTAGCTGGTGCCGCCGCGGTACGCCGCCCCATTGATGTCCAAGCCCACGCCGATGGCGCTGCCCGAGGCGCCGGCATTGAGAAAGCCCATGAAGCCCGCGCCATTGGCGATGCCATTACTGGTGGAGGTGACCCCGGGAAGAACTTTGACGAGTTCGGAGATATTGCGGCTAACGAGCGGGAGATCCTGAATATCGCGATCGGAGAGCAAGTCTTCGCGCGCGCCGGAATCAACGGGAACGAGTGCGCCAACAGAGGTTACTTCGACAGTTTCGGAAGTCGCGCCAACCTCCAACTGAAGCTTGGAGAGCGTGCGAATGTCGCCGGTATGCATCTCGATGCCAGACTGCTTCAAGGATTTGAAGCCCTTGGCCTCTGCCGACACCGTGTACGATCCTGGGGTCACAGCCGAAAAGGTGAAGTATCCGGAACTGTTGGTCACGCTCTCGCGGACTTCTTGTGAGGCCTCGTCAACCAGCATGACCTTCGCGCCCGCCACTACCGCGCCTGCGGAATCCAGGATCGTTCCGGAGATCGAGCCGGAAACCTGGGCGAACGCGCACGAGGAGACAAGCAGTGCCGCCGCCAGAACGGCCACTAAGCGGAAATTCGAAAGTTGAGGGACTCGCGGACCGGACAAGAATCGCATTGATTTCTCCTTGAGCCCATCCTGGGGCTCATTGTTCGGATCACCCGCCGTACGACGAAGTGCGACTTCCAGTGGTGTCCGTGAACGTTTACGTTGAAAAAGGCGAATGGACTCCTTGCAGTGCCTCTGTGCAAGCACAGAAGCACCGTAAACGTTTCCACAGTTACAGCTCTGAGTTTGTAGAGCAACAATAATCTGTTGTCAAGGTCTTTTTTGTAAAATTTGGTTTTCCAGATTGCGGCGACGGTCGCGGGGACCAGAACTCTAGAACGCGATTCGTCGTTGTGGCCGGGGTTGCGTATGCTGCGAAGGCTCGGACCGATTGTCCGCGCTTCATGACTTCGTCAGTTGTGTTTTCTGGTTCCGGAGTCCGACTGGCGGCTTGCAATTGCCTTGGCCCGCTTTTTTTCGCGCGCTGCTTTTTCGTTCTGGCCAAGACTGGCGTAGGCTTCGGCCAGCGCCTCGGGAATGGCGGCGATCTCGGGATTCGCTTTTTCCAACTCCTCTAAGGTTTGAACTCCAGCCGCGGACTCCCCGCTCTTGATCTCCGATACCCCGAAGATGTAGTTGAGCTGCGGGCGGTCACCGAGCAAGTCTTTCATCGGCCGCAAGGTTTCGAGCGCTTCCGCATATTTCTGAAGCGAAAAATAGCTGGAACCGAGGGCGGCTCGCGTCCAGGTGTCGAATGGGTCGCGTTCGAGTTGACGGCGCAATGGGCCGACCGCTTGCTGGTAGTCTCCGGCGGAAAACGCAGCCCGGCCCCAGTTGGCATCGAGGCCTCGAACGGAAGGGTCCCAATTCGCAGCCCGGGCAAAGGCGTTAAACGCGCTCGGAAAATCGGCGGCGCCGGCTGCGATGACGCCCAGGTTGTTATAACTGTCTGCGACTGCATGCTTGATTTTCGATTCGAATGCGTCCGCTTCACTTTGGGCTTCTGGGTTCAAAGGCGGTGTCTCGGTTTGGGGCGAATGCGCGTTGGTCGGTGCCGCGGATAGTCCCTGTGTCGCGGTCGTTCTTTCTTTCAGCAATTGATCCGCGGTTTTCATTTCAAGCTTGGCCTCGTCGTGACGGCCACTCTGCGTCAGCAGCCGCCCCAGTAAGTAGTGCGCACGCTGTACCTGATAGTTATTTCGGGCAACGTCCCGCGTATAAGAGATTGACCTTCTGAGCGCGGCCTCCGCCTCGGCGGAACGCCCAGTTTCATTGTAGATTTGCGCCAGCAGCAGATTCGTGTCGGGATTGCGCGGATCGAGGGTTTGCGCCTTGTTCAGGTGTCCTTCCGCAGCCTTTAGTTCATGACGGTTGAGCTCGAGGTTGCCCAGTTGATAAAGGCTGAGAGGATCGTCCGGATAATATTTCAGTTCCTGGCCAAATTCCGCCTCGGCCTGGCTTTGCATGACGTTGCCGAGACCAAGAAGATATGCGGCGCCAAGTGAATAATGTCCGCCGCGTATTCTCTCGTTCCCGGCCAGCGCCAGCTTGAACTCCGCAATGCCACGCTCGGGATAGCCAGCCTCGCTATAGGCCCTGCCGAACTCGAGGTGAAGGGCGGGAGAATCTCCGAGCCCAGCCTTCATCTCGGCGAATATTTTTGCGCCGCGCTCGGGATCCCTGCGTTTCAGATATTCCTTCGCCAGTGCATAACCGTTCTCAAAGTTGGGATCGAGTGCGGCGGCCTGGTCCAGGTGCTCCGTCGCGGCGAGGTCTTCGCCCAACGCAGAGAGAGTGCGGCCCAGTTCCAGATGCAGCTTTGCAAATTTGGGTCGCGCGGCCAGCGCTCTTTCAGCGGCGGTTTTTGCCTTAGGCAGCTCGCCGGAGTCACGACAGGCGCCAAGGTAGTCCAGGACCAAGTCGAGGTCATCCGGCGTGAGCGAGATGGCTTCCTCCAATAACGCAATCGATCTTGACAGATCGCCGGCGGCGGCGCGACGGCTGGCAAGCCGCCGAAGAGCGACCGAGATAAATTGCTGATATTCGCTCTTGGCCACCGAGGTACCGCTGTAGGTAAGCGCCTTCTGGGCGGCCCGGTAGTGCTCGGCCATAGCGTCGCCCGAAGCACTGTCTCGCGTGGGCTGTGTGAATGCCGCTAAGACAAGGAGCGCCGCCCACAGCGGGATCGCGATCGTTCCCCGGAGACTTCGGGGACGATGCGAGTCAATCGGTTCTCGATGTTTTGCCTCTCTGGTCATGGTCGCGTCACGAACAGCGTTTGCTTCTCTCAACTGACATTCATTTACGAAACTTTGACAACAATCTTATTGACAACAAAGTACTTCCAAGTTAGGTTCGTTAACGTTTACGGACTTTTTACGCTTTTTGCGGTACTTCTTACCAAAAATGGAATATCCTAGCCGAGTTCGACCACGATAGCAAAGCCGTAACGGCGCCGCAATGATTAGAAAAACCAAGCTCCTGGACATCGCGGAAGCGCTGGGAATTTCGACCGGCACCGTCCATCGCGCCCTGCACAATCATCAGGGCGTCAGCCCGATGACCAAGTCCAGAGTCCAGCAAATGGCCAAGACCCTGGGTTACCGTCCGAATCTGGCTGCGCGTTATCTATCTTCGAAACGAAGTCTGCGGGTTTCGGTGAATACCTTGCAGGGAACGACCTCATTTTGGGACGAAGTGCGCGCTGGCATCAATGAAGAGGCGCGGGCTCTGCTGATGGAGAACGTGAGTATTGAGTTTCGAACCAATCCGAGGTTGGGCGAAGGCGAAGAGGAGGCGTTCGAGGCAGCCCTCAAGGCCGGAGTGGACGGTATTATTACCTTTCCCAGCCGCCCTCAGAATTTGAATTCGTGGATGAGGCGAGCCTCGCGCAGCAATATTCCAGTTGTGTGTGTGGCTACCGACGCGCCCAATACGGGCCGCCTGGCGGTGGTCTCGATCGACACCCTCGCGAGTGGGTCTTTGGCGGCCGACTTGATGGGAAATTTTCTCGACGGCCAGGGAAAAGTAGCCGTCACCATGAGTTCGATGGCGATTACCGAACACTCCGAGAAGCACAAGGCCTTCGCCACCACCCTTTTGCGTTTGCATCCCGGAATGCAATTGCAGGAGACGATTGAGGATCACGACATCGAGTCCGAGGCCTACGACAAAAGCCGCGCCCTGTTTGAGAAGCATCCGGACCTCGCTGGAGTCTATGTGACGACCGAAGCATCGATCCCGGTGCTGAATGCGGCGCGCGATGCGGAAATGCTGGACAAAATTACTTTCATCACGACCGATCTGTTTCCCGCGCTCGTGCCGGAAATCCGATCGGGAGCGGTGGCGGCGACCATTTATCAACGGCCCCGTACTCAGGGGCGGATGGCATTTCGGGTGCTCCACGAATTTTTGGCCGAGGGCGCGTGCCCATCGTTTCAGGTAACGCTGGCGCCGCACCTGGTGATGCGCGGCAACCTTGACTTTTTTCTGCAGCGGCAATCGCTGGAGTCCAGTCCGCAAAGGGCGATGCGCCTGCAGAGCTCGGCGCCGGACATGGTCGAATACTTCGGCTAGCGTTTTGAGTCATGAAAATGACTCATGGGACTGACGGATTGTGGCGTGACTGGGCTTTGCCCCGGCCAGCTCTGAATGGAGGGCGTATCAAGTTCCTCGGGATCGATATCGGCACCGGCGGAACCCGCGCCCTCATCATGGACGAACACGGGCGCCTGGTCGCCTCGGGTACGGAAGAGCACGCTGCCTTCGCCTCGCCGCTGGTGGGATGGGCCGAACAGGATCCGCGCGATTGGTGGCGCGCCTGCAAGGTGGCCATTAAGGCTGCGCTCGACGCCTCGGGAACCCGTCGAGATGAAATCGCCTGCATCGGATTCTCCGGGCAGATGCATGGCGCGGTTCTGCTTGATGCCCAGGACGAAGTCGTGCGGCCCGCGCTCATCTGGTGCGACCAGCGCACCGAGCCGCAGGTTGAGCAACTTTCCGATCTGTTCGGCGTCGATCGTCTGATCCAACTCACCTGCAATCCTCCGCTCACCAATTTCACCCTCACCAAGTTGCTCTGGGTACGAGAGAACGAACCGCGAAACTGGGAGCGGGTTGCGCATGTCATGTTGCCGAAAGATTACGTGCGCTTCCAACTTACGGGCGAGCGCGCCATCGATATGGCGGATGCTTCGGGGACGCTGCTGCTCGATGTGGCCCAGCGCCGGTGGTCGGGGGAAGTTTTGAGCCGCGCCGGAATCGACCGGCACCTGCTTCCGTCATTGTTTGAGTCGCCAGAAATCTGCGGGCGCGTGTCCACCATTGGAGCGGCAGCCACGGGCCTGGAAGCGGGAACACGCGTCATCGCGGGCGCGGGCGATCAGGCCGCGGGAGCGGTCGGCATGGGCATCGCTCGACCGGGAATGGTGAGCGCGACCATCGGCACATCGGGCGTGGTGTTTGCGGCCACGGACTCGCCGACGCTCGATCCGAAAGGGCGAATTCATACTTTTTGCCACGCGATTCCGGGACGCTGGCATGTAATGGGAGTGACTCAGGCCGCCGGACTTTCCCTGCGCTGGTTTCGCGATCAGTTCGCGCGAGAAAATTCAGGCAAAGGTGGGTGTGAGCCGGTTTCCTACGAGCGCTTGTGCGAGGAAGCGGCCGCCGCGCCGGCCGGTTCCGACGGCGTGTTGTGGGCGCCCTACCTGATGGGTGAACGCACCCCGCATTGCGATCCGAACGCGCGCGCCGCACTGATTGGCCTTTCAGCCACACACACGCGCGCCCACGTGATCCGCGCCATTTTGGAAGGCATCGCCTTCAGCCTGCGCGACAGCTTCACTATTTTTCGCAAGATGAAAGTGCCCATTGAGCGCATTCGCCTTGGCGGCGGCGGCGCGCGATCTCCCCTGTGGCGGCAGATTCAGGCCGACGTTTACGGACACGCCGTCGAAGTCGTTCAGGCCGAAGAGGGCGCTGCCTATGGAGCCTCTATCCTCGCGGGAGTGGGAGCGGGCGCCTGGCGGTCGGTCGACGAGGCTTGCGAGGCAGTCGTGAAAACCGCGCTAATGATTCCTCCCGATGCGGCGAATGCCGCAATTCTTGACCAGGCCTATCGCACTTATCGCAGGATTTATCCGGCGCTCTGCGACATATCAGGACGTATGAGAACCGACTACGCTGTGCCAACAGCGTTATCGTAGCGGGCCCGCCCCAGCGTAGCTTGGAAGGAGCACCCTCGTAAGTTCAGACGAGTCCGGGTCGTGCTGGCCATCCCGCTTTCAGCATCCCACTCCACCCCGCCCGTGCCAGTAGGTGGCCCACCCCAAATAGCGCGTAGCGGCTTCGTGCGTGGCGGCGGCTACGGTGGAGAAGTTCGCGGCCACGTGATGCTCGAAGCCGTTTTCGCAGATGTAGTGCAGAAGCTTTTGCAGCTCAGGAATCTCCACTACTCCGGCTCCGCCGAAAGTGTTGAGCGCGTCATTGGTGAATGCGCCTTCTCCGACATAGCCGCGGATGACTCCCGCCTGGTCGTCGGTCGAGAAGCGGGCAAAACTCATCGCGCCCGCTTTCACGCGGCCCACGCACGTGCCAAAGGTGTTCTCTTTGCCCACAGTGCCGGCAATGATTTCCTGGAAGTCCATGCGCACATCCTGGAAGAAATGCTTCGGTAGATTGCTGCAATGGAAGCAGACGGCCTTGTTGGGGTCGTCGCCGTAGTTGTTGTTCCAGTCGAGCAGCGCGCTTGGGGTTTCCGAGGCCAGGCGCAGAGCGTGCATGCTGATCGTGCCGCAGACGTCCACCTCGCAGGCACTGGGGATCAGATCATTGCTCATCATGCTCATGATCGTGCAGGGAACAACGCCGAAATATTCTTCGAGCGCCGTCCAGCACTGCACGGCGCTCACCGTGAGGTCGCGCGCTTTCATCCAGCCATCGATGACCGCGCCTAGCTTGGCCATCTTGAGGAGCGCCGCTTCCGGCACGCCACTGGTCGGGACGTACTGGAGGATCTGGGCGAACTTCGCTTGCACGCTGGCTTCGGCATCGGCAAGGCGCGCGATGCGTCCCAGAATCTCGGAGAGGTCGATGGTCTCGACCGTGATGCCATTCGCCTCTAGAAGTTTTTCGCTGTAGCGCACGGTGTTGAAGGCGGCGGGACGCGCTCCGATGCTGCCGATGCGGAGATTGCGCAAGCCGTTGACAATGCGGCAGACTGCGGCAAAAGATTGCAGGTCGTGCCGGAATTCCGGCGAGTCGGGAGCGACCGTGTGCGAACTGGTCAGCGAGTACGGGATTCCGTACTGGCGCAGATTGTTGCAGGCCGACATCTTGCCGCAGAAGCTGTCGCGGCGAAAAGCGATCGTCATCTTCAGCGGATCGTCTGGAGTTGCCTGCACCAGCACCGGTACATCCAGGCGCGCGAGGCGCAGCGTATCGGCGATGGCACGCTCATCCCCGAAATTGGGCAGGCTGACGATGACGCCGTCGATCCGGTCCGCATTCTTACGAAACAAGGCGGCGCAGCGTTTTGCCTCCTCGTAAGTCTCGACCGAGCCGAATTTGCCTTCGTCGGAACCGAGAGCTACCGCGTCGATTCCGGCGAGCGTAAGCGCCGCCAGCATTTCCTCGCGGCCAGACTTCGCCAGATGGTCGGGAAAGAAGCCGCGGTTCCCGACGATCAGGCCGAAGGTCATTAACCTCTTTCCTTTGCGATTCTGGTCTTCGTCACGTGACATGTAAATCCTTTGCCATTGGGTGATCGGGTCATCGGGTGATCTGAAAACCTCGGGCTTGTGGGTTTTCAGATAACCCGATCACCCGATTCGCATTCACGCTTCCGGACGAAAATAGTAACAGTAAGCCGCTCCTGCCATTGCTAACACTGCTCCCCACCATAGATTGGCGTGGAGCGAAAACAAAACCACCGGTTGAACTGGTGGATGCGCCCATTCGTAAATGCCCGCTCCCAAAATCAGCAAGCCATTGCCGAGCAGGGAGATGCCGATGAAAAACCAGATCGAGATCGAACCTTCCGAATGCATGTCCCCTCACCAGAACAGAATATTCAGCGCGATTAAAACCACCGCGACCAGGGCCGCCCAGAATATCGGGCGCTGATAGAAGGGTAGGTCCCCCTCTGATGGTATGTCGGTTTCGCCGTATACCAATCCCTTAAGTTCGCTGGCCGGCTTGGGAGTCGTCGCCAGGCTGACCACCACCGTGACCAGGGCGCAAAGCAGGCAAGACCAGAGCGCGCGATACATGTTTTCAGCCATGTCTCGGGCGTTGGGAGACATCGCTACATAACGTAGCGCCGAGGGATCGACCTTCACCCACGCCCACATCGCGATCGACGAAAGCGTACCCGCGAGCAAGCCCCAGAAACCTCCGGCGGCGGTTGCGCGTTTCCACAGCATTCCGAGCAGCACGGTCGCGTACAAAGGAGCAATGAAAAAGCTGAAGAGCGCCTGCACGTAATCCATGATGCTGAGGAAGTGGATGACCAGGTAAGCGGTCCCGACGCTGATTGCGACACCGCCGATCGTGGACCATCTCCCCATGCGGACGAGTTGTTGATCGTCGGCATTCTTGTGAAAGAGGGCGTTGTAAATGTCGTAGGTCCAAACCGTGGAGAAGGCGCTGACGTTTCCTGCCATGCCCGACATGAATCCGGCCATCAGCGCGGTGATGACCAGGCCGAGCAGGCCGGGCCCGCAATAACGCGCCAGGAGCAGGGGCAGAACTTCGTTATAGCTATGGCCTCCGGTCGCGACCGCCGCGCCTTCGCCTACCAATTTCATCGGCAGCACCGCAATACCGATCAGGCCGGGAAGAATCACAATGAAGGGAACGAACATCTTGAACGCGGCGCCAATCACCGGCGCCATCTTGGCCGCACGCAGGTCCTTGGCGGAGAGTATGCGCTGCACCACCAGGAAGTCGGTCGTCCAGTAGCCAAAGGAGATGATCGCGCCCAGGCCAAACACGATGCCCGTCCAGTGAATGCCCATGGGGTTCGAATTGGACGATCCCAACGTGCTCCAGAGATGGACGTATTCAGCGGAGGCGTTGCGCGTAATCTGCGCCCACAGGTTGTGCCACCCGCCGGCTTCGATCAAGCCGAGGATGGGGATCAGCAGAGCTCCCGCCCAGATAAGAACGAATTGCAGCACTTCATTGAAGATGGCGGAGCGCAGTCCGCCGAGGCCAACGTAAATGGCCACCGTGATCGACGAGACGAGGATGCTGAAGTTGATGTCCCATCCGAGCACTACCTTCATGACGAGCGCCATCGAATACATGTTGATGCCGCTCATCAACACCGTCATAAAGGCGAAGGAAATGGCGGACAGGGCGCGACTCGACTCTCCGTAACGAAGTTTAAGATAGCCCGGGACGGAATGCGTTCTGGAGATGTAATAAAACGGCATCATCACCAGTCCGAGAAAGAGCATGGCTGGGATTGCGCCGATCCAATACCAGTGCGCGGCGAGGATTCCGTACTGGTAAGCGGCGCCGGCCCACCCCATCAGTTCGAGCGCGCCGAGATTGGCGGAGAGAAAACTGAGGCCGGCGATCCAGGCGGTCATCTCGCGTCCGGCGAGGAAGTAATCTTCGCTGGTATTAGCGCGCCGCTTCAGGTAGAAACCGATGGCCAGGACTAATACAAAGTAGAAAACGATGATGACGGCGTCGACGGTCGAAAGATGTACAAGATGAGGCGTAACAAAGAGCGCCAGGGGAACGTTCATGGATGGATTTCCCGTTGCATCGTATCACCGAGACTTCCCTTTGCCAAAATGGACGAGTAAGAGCGTAAACGTTTACGTCACCGCCTTGTGGTTTTACGCCGGGACTTTAGCTTTGTCAAGCCGGTTCTGGGGTCAGGTTGTACCCAAAGCAGGACGCCAATCTACTTTTAGCGCACCGAAAACTTGTAGATCGTGCGGCTGCTATAGACCTCTGGGGGGCGCAAAATCACGGTTGGAAATGAAGGCTGATTTATTGCATCGGGAAAGTGCTGGGTCTCGAGACAGAAACCCGAATGTTTTCCATATACGAGTCCCCGCTTGCCAGTAATGGTTCCATCGAGAAAATTTCCGGAATAAAATTGCACGCCCGGCTCGGTCGTCCAAACCTCCATCTCTCTGCCTGAGGACGAGTCGAAAACGCGGGCCGCCATCTTCAGCTTGCCCGCTTCCGAGTTCAGCACGAAATTGTGGTCGTATCCTCCCGGGTCTCCCTTCATCTCCGCAATGTGTGCGCCGATGGCCGTCGGATGGGTGAAATCAAGTGGCGTTCCTTTCACCGGAGCCAGTTCGCCGGTCGGAATCAAGGTTGCGTCAACCGGCGTGTATTTCTCGGCGTTGAGCAGAAGCACCTCGCTTAGGATGTCTTTGGAGGCACTGAGATTGAAATAACTATGATTTGTAAGGTTGACGGGAGTCACCTTGTCGGTTTTCGCGCTGTATTCAAGCTGGAGTTCGTTCGCGTCGGTCAGGCGGTAGAGCACAGTCACATGAACGCGTCCGGGAAAGCCCTCGTCTCCCTCCGGACTATCGCAGGTAAACCGTACCCCGGCCGCATTGTGTTCCGGAACTCGCTCCGCATGCCACACCACGCGGCTTAAATCTTTCGATCCGCTGTGCAGATTGTTAGGCGGATCGTTAATCTCCAGCGAATATTCTTTTCCGTCCAGGGTGAACTTCCCTTTTGCGATTCGATTCGCCACTCTTCCAACCGTAGCCCCGAACCATGGATGCTTCCCCACATATCCCTTGAGATTATCGAAACCGAGAACGACATCGCCCAACTTGCCGGATCGATCGGGCACCCACAATTCGGTGAGGGTCGCCCCGTAAGTAATAATCTTCGCAGTGCTGCCCTTCGCATTTTTCAAGACGTAAAGATCGACTTCAGTACCGTCATCCAGGATTCCAAATTTGCTCGTTTCCACGACAGCCTCCGAATTTGATCCCCATGACTTTGCGGCAGAAACGGCAATCGCACTGCAAATCAGGATCGAAACTAGAAGGGCCTTTAAAGTTGCGCTTCCCATTTTCATCGCGCCTCAATTGACACGAATCCCGGATAACGTAATCGTTTTCGCTTCCATAAGCAAGCAGTGACAGCGAGTCCGCCTCGAAGATCGCAAATTCCCAAGCCCGCGATACTAAGTCAGAAAGAGTGCTTTGCACTTTCTAACCGGTTATCTGTAAAGAGATTAAGCTAAGGGCCACTATCCGTCTTCAATATCCTCCCGTTGACAATTTCAGTGCCGGGGTGCCACAGTGTCTGGCGGCAAATGTTATCTCAATCATCGAAATCGATTCCGTACCCACTTTTAACCAAGTGCGAAGAATCGGCGGATCCGAGAGGATGGTCGAACTACAAATTGCATGTCAAGAACATGCTGAGGTCTTGGTGATGGGAAAGAGAAAAACATTGACTCGCTTCTGCCTGGCCGCCTTCTTGCTCTTCTTGCTCGTATCGGCGGCGAAGGCGCAATGGAAACCAATGAACCCGGTGGTCTCGATCCAGCCCCAGGCCGATGGCGTGCTCTTCAGAATGAAGGAGGGAACCCTTCGACTTCAGGTTTGTTCGGATTCGATCATTCATGTTCTCTATTCTCCGGCCTCTTCTTTTCCGCCTGCCCGTCCCGATCCAGTTGTAATCAAGACGAGCTGGCCCGCGATCAAGTTCGACATGCAGACGAACGAAGACGCGGTTACGCTTAGGACGTCGAGACTCTCTGTGATCATCACGCGCAAGGACGGCGCGATCAGTTATCGCGATAGCGCCGGACAGTCTCTAGTACAGGAGGCGACTCGCAGCCTGATTCCGGTAAAAGTCAACGGCGAAGACACTTATCGCGCCGAATCTTTCGTGAATATTTATGGTTCGCACGAGGCCTTCTACGGACTCGGCCAGCACCAGGCGGGCGTGTGGAATTATCGCGGCGAATCGGTCGATATCTCGCAGGACAATAGCAATATTGCGGTTCCGTTTCTGGTTTCGAGCAACGGCTATGGAATTTTCTGGAACAACGATTCCCGCAGCCGCTTTAATAACCGGTTTGCGAATTATCTCTACATCAGCTCCGAAGTCGCAGACGTCATCGACTATTACTTCTTCTACGGTCCTGAACTCGATAAGGTGATCGCCGCTTATCGCGAACTGACCGGGCAAGCGCCGCTGTTCGGCAAGTGGGCGTACGGCTTCTGGCAGTGCAAGAACCGCTACAAATCGCAGGAAGAAATTCTGGGCGTCGCCCGTAAATATCGGCAGTTGCACGTTCCCGTCGACAATATCGTTCAGGACTGGTTCTGGTGGAATCGCAAGGGCGAATTCACCTTCAACAAAAATTATCCCGATCCCAGGGGGATGATCGACGAACTGCACCAGGATAATTTTCATCTGATGATTTCTATCTGGCCCTTCTTCGAACCAGGTTCGGCCAATTACGACTTCATGGAGAAGAAGGGCTGGTTCGTCGACAAGTTCAAGTTCGCCAAACCCCCTTACCATACCGATGCCATGGCGCTTTATGACGCGACCAATCCGGAGGCGCGCAAATTTTATTGGGAGCAGGTGAACAAGGGCCTGTTCAGCCTTGGGGCGGATGCCTGGTGGATGGATACGACCGAGCCCGAGACCGAGGGCCAGGAAGAAAACATTCAACTGGGGCACAAACTAGCCATGGGCAGCGGCGACCGATTTGTCAACGTGTATCCAATGCTGGATACAGGGGCCGTGTATGACGGGCAGCGCGCCACGTCGGATAAAAAGCGCGTATATATTCTTTCCCGCTCGGCCTTCGCTGGATCGCAACGGTATGGCGTAACCGCCTGGTCAGGCGATATCAATTCGGATTGGTTCAGCTACCGGCGTCAGATTCCCGCCGGATTGAACTTCGCGCTCTCCGGCATTCCCTACTGGACGACCGATATTGGCGGCTTTGTCTTCGGAAGCCCCACCGATCCTGCCTTCCGCGAGCTTTTCGTCCGCTGGTTTCAGTACGGGACGTTCAATCCGATCCTGCGGGTGCACGGCACGCGCAAGCCGGACGAAAATGAGCTCTGGTCGTACGGGCCGGACGCGCAGAAGATTCTGGTCAGCTTCGACCGTTTACGCTACCGCTTGCTGCCCTACACTTACTCGCTCGCATGGATGACGACGAACTCCAGTTACACCCCGATGCGTCCGCTGGTGATGGACTTCCGCAGCGATGTGCGCGCACAGAATACCTGGGACGAATTCATGTATGGACCGGCGTTTCTCGTGAATCCGGTGACTGAGCCCGCGGCCGTGGAGCGGCAGGTCTACCTTCCCGATGCGAAGTGGTATGACTTTTGGAGCGGCGCGGCAAGCAGTGGCGGGAAGCAGATCACAGCGGACGCTCCGCTCGCCCGGTTGCCGATTTACGTTCGGGCGGGGGCGATCGTTCCTTTAGGGCCGGAGGTCGAATGGTCCACGGAAAAACAACCGGACCCGATCGAGGTGCGCGTATACCGCGGTGCGAACGGCGAGTTCACGCTCTACGAAGATGAGAACGATAACTACAACTACGAGAAAGGCATTCATGCCACGATTTCTTTCCGCTGGGACGAGGCGCAGCAGGTATTGACGATCGGGGAGCGGCAAGGACAATTCCCGGGAATGCTCGCAAGCCGGACATTCCGCGTCGTCTTTGTCGGAGAACACCACGGCGTGGGCAGCGAACCAGCGGACTCTGTCGATCGAGTTGTGAAATATGACGGAAAAGAGGTTCGGGTGCGGGCCGATGCCGGGGCGTAGCGTACGCACGTGTGGTGAACGGGCTCCCCGT
>OBLW0100001366.1_pt1 | contig 20820 bp, 14 predicted proteins | sample 1520161 | NCBI WGS metagenome assembly OBLW01 (sample SAMEA3539309, study PRJEB22396) | soil metagenome | biome: tundra; feature: field; material: soil | place: USA | collected 2010-05 | depth 0.15 m | reverse complement strand
CGTGTCGCGTTGCCAGGCGGCAATGCCGGCAGCTTGCTCGGCGGCGTAGTCTAGAAGCCAGCGCATCTGCTGCGCGTTCAGATTCGCGAGGCAACCGGCAGCGGCCGAAGCGCCGAACATCCCTGCGATGCTGTGCGTGCTGCGATGGGTATTTGTTTCGAAGCTGGGGCCGCCGAGGGTCATGATGACGCGAGGGCCGAGCCAAGATAGCCGGCGTGGTGACTTCCCGGTAACACGGCGTTACGCTCGCGCCACAAGCAAACATCGCGATGCTATGCAACCAACCGGAACGACGCCCAAAGTTGTGCGGATTCGGAAGCTTGAGGTAGACCTGCACACCGGCAATCTGTGGAAGAATGGTGTGAGAACCAAACTTCCCGAACAGCCGCGACAGATCCTCGCCATCCTGGTAGACAATGCGGGAAAACCAGTAACGCGCGAGACAGTGCGGAAAACGCTGTGGCCCCGAGACACATTCGTCGACTTCGAACACAGTCTGAATACCGCGATGATGCGTCTCCGCGAGGCTTTGGGAGACTCTTCGGAACATCCTCGTTTTATTGAAACGTTGCCGCGTCGGGGGTATCGCCTTGTGGCGCCCGTGGAACCCGTGGAACCTGAGGTGGCTGAAGGCGCAATACCATTGAACTGGAGCCAAATTTCGCAGTTGCCCATTTGATCTTGGGGCAGTCCTACGAGCAAAAGGGCCTGCATGAACAGGGCATTCCGGAACTCCAAAGAGCCGCCACAATTTCTGGTAACACCCCGCGGACTGGGCCATGCATACGCCAGAATGGGTAGAAAAAATGAAGCCCAGGCGGTCTTGACACAGTGGCTGCACCCGTCCAACAAGAACTACGTTTCACCGTTTTACGTCGCCGTTGTGTACGAAGGATTGGGCCGGCAGGGAGAGGCGATGGACTGGCTCGATAAGGCTTTCGAAAGTCATTCGAACGGTTTGATTTTCTTAAAGGTCGATCCACAATTGGATGGCCTGCGCGGCAACCCCCGTTTTCGCGCCCTGCAACGCAAACTAAATCTGCCTGATTAGACCTCAAAGTTAGCACTCATTTTGCGATGCGTTGTTTTAGCCCCCGAGGGGCTGACCTGTGATGGCCGTCGAATTGGCGCAGGTTTGAGAGTAAGGGACAAACCACGGCCTAGTGAGCAATCTCGGTTTAGCTGGGGTTTAGGTTTGTGAGCGCATGGTTTGCTGTGTGATTGCCAATGGATGTTATCCCGCCGGGCGATGGGCTGCCAAGATTTGCGGCGGGTTCGTATGGCACCGTCAAACTCAGCGCGAAAGCGAATGGCCGTCATTTTGAATCGAGATAGCAACGGGGTGGGAGGATTCGGCGCCGGCTTGGTTACCTACAGGCGGTGGCGATCTAAATCAAGCTTGTTGCCTAACGATTCGTTGCGTAGGTGCTTTTTCCTTTGTGTCGGTACGGAGTCCAATCGATGATTCGTCGAAATCCAGCACTTCCACTCAGTAAGAATGATCACCTGCTGAGGTGGGTGCAAAAAATGGCGGAACTGACCAATCCTGGCACCATCCATTGGGTCGATGGATCTCAGAACGAGAACGACGCTTTGTGTGCGGAGATGGTTCGGTCGGGAACATTCATCAAGTTAAATCAGAAACTCTATCCGGGCTGCTACTACAGCCGGTCAGACGCAAGCGATGTAGCTCGAGTCGAAGACCGTACCTTCATCTGCTCCCTATCAAAGGACAATGCCGGGCCCACGAACAACTGGGAAAATCCTCACGAGATGCGCAAGAAATTGAAAGCGCTCTTCAGCGGGTCGATGCGAGGGCGCACGATGTACGTGCTTCCCTTCAGTATGGGCCCGGTTGGTTCACCCATGTCCCAGATCGGCGTTCAGTTGACCGATTCTCCCTACGTGGTCGTGAACATGCGGATCATGGCCCGGATCGGACTGCGGGTTTTGCAAGAAATTGATACCGGGATACCGCGAGTCGTTCCCTGCATGCACTCGGTTGGTGTTCCATTGGCGGCCGGGCAGCAGGACGTTCCCTGGCCGTGCAACAAGGAAAAATACATTGTCCACTTTCCGGAAACTCGGGAGATTTGGTCCTACGGTTCTGGGTACGGTGGAAACGCCCTGCTCGGGAAAAAATGCTTCGCGCTGCGCATTGCCTCGAACATTGCCCGCGACGAAGGTTGGATGGCCGAGCATATGCTGATTCTCGGCGTGGAGGACCCCGCGGGGGAAAAGACATATGTTGCCGCGGCCTTTCCGAGCGCGTGCGGAAAAACAAACTTCGCCATGCTCATTCCGCCGATGGGATTCGAGGGGTGGAAGATCTGGACGGTCGGTGACGATATCGCTTGGATCCGGGCGGACGGCGATGGCCGTTTGCGAGCCATCAATCCGGAAACCGGGTTTTTTGGCGTGGCACCAGGAACTTCTTGGGAAACCAATCCCAGCGCGATGACGGCACTTTCTAAAAATACAATATTCACCAATGTGGCTTTGACTCCTGAAGGGGGCGTTTGGTGGGAGGGAATGACTCCGAAACCTCCGGAAGAGTGCCTGGATTGGCAAGGCCATCGCTGGACGCCGGAGATTGCCAGAACCACGGGGGCGAAGGCTTCTCACCCAAACGGCCGCTTTACTGCACCGGCTTCACAGTGTCCCGCGATTGATCCCAGTTGGCAGGATCCTACCGGTGTGCCCATCAGCGCGATTATTTTTGGAGGGCGGCGGTCGACCACCATTCCGCTCATCTTTCAAGCGTTTAACTGGAGCACTGGAGTCTACATCGGTGCCACGATGGGTTCAGAAACGACTGCCGCGAGTGCAGGCGCCGTTGGGAAAGTGAGGCGCGATCCAATGGCCATGCTGCCGTTCTGCGGATATCACATGGGCGATTACTTTCGGCATTGGATGAAAATGCAACGATCTCTCAGCGAAACACCCCGCATTTTCCATGTGAACTGGTTCCGAAAGAATTCTGCCGGAGAGTTTATGTGGCCTGGCTTTAGAGAGAACATGCGCGTCCTCGCCTGGATCATTGGGCGGGTCCGCGGCCGAGCTCTGGGAAGGGAAACGCCTATCGGTTGGATGCCCCGTTATGAAGATATCGAGTGGGAGGGCCTTAATTTTGCCAAGAATTCGTTTGACGACTTACAGAGGTTTGATCGGGAAGCCTGGCGGAAAGAAGTCATCGAGCACGAGGAACTGTTTCTCGATCTGCACGACCATTTGCCGAAAGAAATGATTTACGAACGAGAGTTGCTCATCTGCAGGTTGTAACGCGAACATGGGCATCCGATTTGCGATAGAGGCGAACGCTACACGCGTCGGACGCTTTGATCTGCCGTACCAGACTCCACCTCTCCGATATAAGCCGCCTCCATTAGACCAAGACCCGTCCCGGTTTCAGTTCTGTGCCCGAACAGTGAAAGCCGTACACCAAGCCTATCCTTTCCGATGGCCCCTGCAACTTCTTCCACAATCTCAAACAAAAACCGAGCGCGGTTCTCTTTCGACTCCGTTAGCATCGGTGCGCTGGTGTGTTCCATCTTCCAGGAACTGCTCTATCTGTTGTTGGCAAGAATTTTGTTAATACGCGGCTCCCCACTTTCCCCCAGCAATGCGAAAAGACGATTCCGGTTCTCTTTTTTCCTCGAAAGCCTTTATCTCCGAGGTGCCCTGCTGCCGCTGCGATGCACGGTCTTCAACTCACTCTCCAGCGCGATCGCGAGCTCTACCACGCCGACTACGACAGCGAGTATCGCTACGCGGGCGCACCGCTGGTCAGAGCGTGAGCTATCGTCCTGTTGACACCATTCGTTCTTGAAGGCTAATAACCGGCATAAAAAGCGTGCAACGGCGCTTTGCTATTGGCCAATGGAAAGGGCTGCGTACCTTTGATCATGGTCCAGAGAATCTGGTTGAATATCGCATCATTGACGCGGTCGGGCGCGCTGAAATCCAAGTTCTCAGACATTGTTGCCGCGATGGTTCCATGGGAATTTATTTCGTCCCGGTCTACCTTGGGAACAATGGCAGTCCAGGGAGACAAGTCCGGTGTCACGGCAAAAATGTCCGTCAGCGGCCGACTGAAGTAGTCGTATTTGGAGAGGCGACCCAGACCGAGAATATCTTCAATCGCCGCGACCACGTCTGTGGTGTTGGCAAATCTATGAATCGTTCCTGGCCGATTGTAAGCCGAGATGGCGAAGAACGGCGAGCGATGAGAATCGACATGGTCCGGACCAGCTTGCGAGTCATCTTCGAGTACAAAAACCACTGTGTTCTTCCAAAAATGGGACTTGGAAAGCGCTTCGACAATCCGGCCAAGAGCGAAATCGTTATCCGCCATGTACGCGCGAGGGGTCCGGTATCCGGCGCGCCCGCCCGCCGTGTGATCGCTCGGTAGATGCATGATTTCGAGTTCAGGCATATCACCGTCTCGGGCGAATTGCTCGAGTTCTGCGATCCAAGCATCGGCACGAACCTGGTCGGTCACCTTCAGATCGAATGCGGGATACGTTGGGCTAGCGTCCGGCGCCAGCTCTTTTTGCGTTACCGGCCATCCCTCAGGCGCCTTTATCATTTCACCGTAGTCGCGAAAGCTGATTTTCTTTTTCCTGGCCAACGTCCAAAGAAAACCGTTCAGTGGTTCGTCGACTTCTTCACCGTCCACACCCTCTCGCCGGTCAGAATACGCCGACGGAACGGTTTTTTCTCCGAAGTCGGTGACGTAGGCAGCCGTTGACCAGATATGCCCCTGCGAACTGACCTCCGCGTTCGTGAAAAACCGATCGAAGAGTCCAAATCGCAGAGCCAGCCCATGATGGTTCGGAGAGACGGTTTGCCCGAAAAAGACCAATGCCGGGTCACCATCGCCTTCTTTGAGATCGCCGAGAACCTGATCATAGGTTCGGTTCTCCTTAATGATGTAGACGACGTGCTTGAACGGAGGATACCCTCTGCGGGCCGGCGGAGAGTTCCAGTTATTTGCATCGGCGACGCGGCGCGAATACTCCGCCAAAGTGCCTGAAGAAAAACCGTCGGAACATATTCGCAACGTGCCGTTGAGTTGCCCCAAGTCGTAGCCCAACGGTCGCTTGATTCCTTCACCGGGGGTTGGGCCGTCGCGATTTGCGTGGCTGCCGTGGCCCTTGCCGGTAAGGATTAGCAGCTGCCCGGGCAAATCGACAACCGCGGTCGGATACCAATCGGTAGGGACGCGACCTCGCAAGACAGATTTTTCGCGACCAATCTGCTTTGATGTATCGAACACGGCTATGGAGTTGTCGTCGGCTTCTGCGACGAACAGGCGCGATTCGTCTTGCGAGAGAGCAAGTCCATTCGGCGTACTACCTTCCGACGGACCTGCGGGCGCCGCGTCGCTTAAATAACCCAGAACTTTGTCGCGGCCCGTATCGATGACGGCAATTTGATCGACACCGGCCAACGCCGCAAATAAACGCGATCCGCTGCGATTGGAAAGGAGCGCGGACGGTCGAGGTCCCACCTTTACTTTGCCATTAGAAACCAGCAGCCCGTCAGATTTTGGCTTGAATTCCATTAGTGTATCTGCACCCCAAGCAGATACATACACCTTGCCTGCCGCTGTCGTTTCGACAGCATAAGGGTAGTGATCGGTAGGAAACCTCTGTACGACCTGCGAGGTTGCCAGATCAACCACAGCAAGGGTGTCCCCGACGTTCTCCGCAACATAGAGATATTGGCCAAGCCGGGAAACGGCAAGGCCGGCCGGGTATCGTGCGCCCGGTTTCCCAGCTAATTTTCCGGCGAGCACGATTTTATTTTTGAACGTTGCAGCTCCGTTTTGCCAAGAGTAGCAAAATATTGCGTCTTCATTGCCCCCGGACACGAACAGATCTTTTCCATCTCTCGAGAACACAATACCCAGGAATGCGGAGGGTTGAATCAAAGTCTGACGGACGCGACGTGATTTAAGGTCGATAATCTGCAGGCCTTGTTCGCGCCATCCGCTGAGAACGACAGCAAGTTCCTCCCCGCCGGGAGCCAGTGCCATCGCAACGGGCATACTCCCCAGGTCAACAAAGTCTCCGATCGGATCAAGGCGTTCTCCCGTAGCCAAGGGCTGAGTGTAAGCTGGCGACACTTGTGCCCGCGATTGGGCCACCGGAACAATCAGCAGAAGCCACAACGTGGCAATGCGGTTGAAGCCCTGAGGGTCGTGGAAAGCCTTAGCTGCCTTCATGCCATAAACCTCCGAGCGGCTCCGCATTAACGGACGCACACAGATCGTAGCGGATGACGATTGTCGGACGCCCCACTTTTTGTTGCTCGCGGCTCCATTTTCTGAGCGCTTCATTGAACCACAACCGTCCAACCTCTAAAACACGAGCCGCCAAGGACGGGGAGCCAGTCGATCAGACTATTGTTTCCCGATGCATTTTAGTTGCAGCATCGGCAGAGGAACAAGCGTGGAACGCAGAGCCTTTTGGACCTGTCAAAGCGAGTAGGATATCTCCCTATTTAGCTAGCGCCTCGCGATTAGTTTTAGCCCAGGCGCTATTTCGCGCTACTGCCTTCATGGGCGGCCCACCGGCGGTCCCGCAGGCGCAGGGACCCTCCGTCTTGGCCTCGGTCATGCAGGAGCAGGACTTTGTTTTCAGGCAACTGCACACGTAAACGACCTTATCCTTATCATCCTTCATCTGCTGCTCAGGCATGGACCGATCCTGAGTTCCGGCACTGGTCCCGATCAAGGCCAGCGAAAACAACAGAGCAAGAATGGCTATGGTCTTCTTCAATTTGGCCTTAATTAGGTTCCTCATCGGTGGTCCTTTGAGTGCTAGTGCTGGATACGCCTGCTTCCAAGAAATCAGCGACAGAGACGCCCATGCGGATCCCAGAATGCGTCCGAAAGCGGCGGTCGGCAATAGCCACTCAGTTGGCTTCTAACATAGCCATTATGATTTGCAGGATGCCCAATCTTTTTAGAGAATTTCGCCCAATGAGACTCGCTGAGACAGGAACAGCTGCGATACGTCATCTTTCAGCCGGAGGTCGCAACTTTGCGGTGCCTGTTGTCGTCCCGCTTACATCGACGGGCAAGATCTCGCTTCCGCCAGTTCGCTTAGTTTGCCACAAGAGACGTCGTCAAGCCGAGAGCCGCTAAACAATTGTTCGGAGCGAAGTGTCATTTTCCATCCACAATATCTTTACCGGAGCCGTCAGAGACCTACTGCAGACTTAGTTAGAAAGCTAAATATCATTTCGCTGAAGTCAAATGGCTATACGAGAAGACCGTGAAGTGGATATTGCATGCATCCACCTCAGGTGTCGTGGTTCTACCGCGAACCGAACACAGTCTGAGGACACCTCCCACTGCGGTTTGCCCACGGGAAAGGTAGGCAGAATTTCTCTATGTGTATGACGCCTGCGATCTGGGTGAAGCAGCCCCCCTGCGATGTCTAGGGCAAAATACGGCGCCGCTTTGCATCGACACTCAATTGACCAGAATTGCGTCGGTCGTCCGAAAGAGGGCTACTGGCCCACGATTTCGTTCAAGCTGAGGGGTTAGTCCTGCAGACTATGTTTTTTGCATCAACGCCGACCAACAAGAGCTCTGCTTGATCTGTGTAAGCATGTCCCACCCCAATGAAACTTCGTAAAGGGGTTGAGACGTGGTTTGGGTTGAAGTTGAAAAAAAATTCAACATCGTAGTAGAGGGCGCTCGCGTCTGCCAGTGCTGGCCGCCAAGACCTTCAAATCCATCAAATTCTTTGATCTGGCCGAGACTCCGAAGACCTTGGCGTATCCTATTATTAGGTAGTTTGAGATGGGTTCCGATTTACGTTTTGCCTCGTCGGTTTTACAGTTAAACCATCTATCATCAATAACTTAAACTCCCTATCTTGGCGGAGGGCCAGTCGGAACCCGTCCGACGCGGTGAGGCCGTGCAAAACGTGCTCAAACGAACGGCGAACCAGGACGCCGGTCCGTTTTCCTCAAGAATGTCTCGACAGTTCAGGGAATGGAAAAGCGACTCGTGGAGCTGCCGTGTGCCTTTTGCAGGTGTACGCCCGCCCGACCAAGCTGTTTTTGGGCCAGATCTCTAGCGGCCATAGACCAGAACGTGGGCTGTCCCCTTGATGGCTTTGCGAGCTTCGGTCGGTTCACTGGGTGACGTAAAGTCCGAGGAGACCAGAAACAAATTCTGGGTCTTGGGATCAAGGGCCATGGTCTTGGCACCGTATTCGGTCTTGATCTCCTCTACCGGGGTCAGTTTGTCCGGCGAGTCTTCGCGGAAGACATGGATAACACCCGCGCGCGTGGAGGAGAACACGAAGCGGGTGGTAGGGTCATAGATATTGGCGTCGACTCCTGCGGTGATGGGGAATGACTGGAGTACTTTTCCGTTGTCGGCGTCCATCATCACCAGCGTCGTGGGATTGCGTCCAGCGGAGAAGAGGCGATGATGCTCGCGGTCGAGCGATAGAGCGACAGCTTGTCCAGCCGGACTGACTGACCACCGCGTCTTGACCGTCAGCGCGTGCGTGTCGATGACCACCACTTCGTTGGTCTCTTCGTTATTGTCGTAGATCGTTCCTTTGCCATCAGAGGCCGGCTGCTCGGGACCCCCGCCCATATCGATGGTCTTAATGAGGGTTTCCTTCACCGGATCGATCACCGATGAGTTCTTGCTGTCACCATTGAATGTGAACACTAGCTTCGACGAAGCGTCGTAGGTTATAGAGTCGGTGTCAGGATACGTTTTGATTTCACCGGTAATCTTCAGCGTTTTGATATCGAAGACTACGACTTTGGCGCCATCGCCGTCAGTAATAAATCCCTTGCCCAGTTCCGGCACCAGCGCCACGCCGTGGCATCGCTTCAACCCCGTTATGGAGCCCACCACCGAGAAATTATCTGCGTCGATCACCTTAACCTCGGTGCCGTGGGCAACGTAGACGCGGCTCCCAGCCACATCGATCGTGACGTAATCGAAGTACTCGGCGTCACCTGGCGCCGCCCCCAGGGGAACGGTCTTCACAAGGTGATAGCCGCTCCCGGTTGGACTCGCCAAGGCAACGGTTCCAACGATTAATAAGGATAGGCACGCCGTGAAACGCCCCCCACGCGAGACATTCATCGATAAGCTCCTTCGAACGGTCCATGCTTACTGAGCGGCGAGGTTAGCAGCCTCAAATCCTGGCACAGCCCGCCGACCATCACGCTCAAGCTGACACTCTTGCACCAGGAACCTAAACCCTGGTTAAATCACCTGCGAGTCGTCGCAACAAAGAGCGAAATGGATGCCATCTGAACTCACAAACAGGTTGTTAATCTGGAAGCCCTTTCCGTGAACGCCAACGGCGCCGAACTGGATGCGTTCCTTTGTCCTTTACCTTGCCGGCGCAGGCCTTTGTGAGTGCAAAAAAATCCACACCTCGAACAGCTTCCGATAAAGGGATCCTGCGGAGAACAACGTTGAGAACAATTCTGCTGGTTCATATTGCTCGTTTTGGGCGCGCTACCAACCTGGCCGTACAGCAGGGGATGGGATATTACCCAAGCGGCGGACTTGGTTTGGTGCTCCTGATTGGTGTGATTCCAGTTCTTGCAAAGAAAATTTGAGCCTTAGTTCTCGCTGGCCGACCGAAGATCGACGAACCGCCCTTCCGTCAATCTTCAGCGCGAACGCAACGAATTTATGTGAACTGCTCGACCCCTGACGCTATCCAAGACTTTTGTAACCTTGGCAACAACTTAGAGCCGAGCAACCACCGTTCATCCGCCGTGATTTGTTTAGGCGTAGACCATGGGGTTCTTCGGCCTCCAAGGAGATGCTAAATCCTTGACAGGCTCTGGCGATCGTCTCCGACGAGCACCGAACTCTAGAAATTGAGAAACGTTTGAAGAATTCGGATATCTTCATCATCTTGGTTACGTTTTTCTGGGCATCAAAATGTCAGGCGGTAATGCGTGGTTATTCATTAGCGTCGCCGCGGTAAGCGCCGAATCAAAACTCGTAGCGCAGCGCCACCTGCATAATGCGCGGATTAGTTAGCAGCCCGGAATAGTTTCCGAAGCTGCTGCCACTTCCCAATCCCAACGAATTCGACAGCAAAGCCGACTGCACGTCAAATCGCACGGAATTGGTGATATTGAACACTTCCCATCGGAACTGCAGGCTCTGTCGTTCGCTCCAGGGCATCGTCCAGCGTTTCGCCAAGCCCATATCGAGGCCAAAATAGCCGTCACCGCGAATGGTATTGCGCTGGCCGGACTCCCCGGCGTACGCCGGGGCAAACGAGCTGATCGCTGCCGGACCATTGGCAAAAATATTTGGCGTGCCGGTGTTGAAGAAAACGCCCGTCTTCACCGGCCCGACCTGGTCGGCATTCCCTTCCATCTCAAAGTTTGTCGGAAAATTGCTGAACCCATTGTCGACAGTAACCGGGAAACCACTGGTCAGCCGGAACAAGCCAGAAAGCTGCCAGCCACCGATGAACGCATCCACAAATCGGTTGGCATCTTTTCCGAACGCCCGCCCTCGGCCGAACGGTAATTCGAAAATCCAATTGGAGTTGAACTGGTGCGTGGCATCAAAAGACGACACACCCTTCTGCGCGTTCGGATTCCACGCATTGATAATGTTGTTGTTTAACCCGAGCAAACTCCCGTTGCTCGCCGGGCCCACCCGTTCCGCATCGGAAGAAATGTCGATTGACTTCGAAAACGTGTAGTTGAAGTCGAATTGGAATCCGTGCGTCATATGATGGCGCACCGAAACCTGCAGCGCGTTGTAGTTCGACCAAGCGATTGAGCGCCAGGCGTACAGCGAACTGTATTGCGGCGAATAGTACGAGTATTGGCCGCCCGCAGTGAAATAACTCCGGCTGGGATCGTTGAAGTCCGGGATTCCGTTGTAGTCCAGATTATAGAGCGCCAGCGAATCGTTAAAGCTGGTCCCGCAGAAAACGTCGAAAGCGAAAATGACCGGGTTGGTCGTTGGCATCACATTGGGATTCCCAGAAGCGTCCGCGCCGGTGCAACCGCTGAGCGTATACGCGCCCCCCGGTGCCAGGGGTTGAATCTGGTCCTTCCAAAACTGCTGCACGTTCGCGGGTAGCTGGTTGGGATTGAACGTCGAAGTGGGGCTGGAATCTCCCGCCGTTAGTTGTGGCCTAAAGACCTTGGCCAGAGCGGTCTCCGCGGTGAAGTAGTCGATGCCCGCCTTCTTGTCATAGATATCCAGCGGCATCGCCAGGTCGTCTTGTGCCAACAAACGATGAGATAAGCGGCCAACGTATGCGATGTCCAAAGTAAAACCCGACTTGAATTCGCGGCTGACCGCCAGATCCAGCGTGTACGAATAGGGAGTCTTCAGGTTCTGGTCCACTCCCCAAGTGATCGCACCGGTGCCGACCGGATATGTTTGCGGAAAGGTTGCCGCAGGCGCTGGCGGAAGAATCGGATTCCCGGAGTAATCTATCGCAGGAATGATGTTCATGCTCGTCAAACGCGGTGCCGTCAGCGACGTTAAGGCATCTGACGGATTGTTGAGCGACGTGGCCAGACCGAACGAGCCATTCTGATCAAAGGTATCCACCAGGCTCTCGCCGACTCGGTCGTAAACAATGCCGAACCCCGCGCGAATGCTGCTCTTCCCTTTCCCGCCGAATAACGAACCAAAGAGGCCAGTCGAGAAGTCCGGAGACCATGCGATCGCAACGCGCGGCCCCAGGTTGTGATAATCCCAATTGTAGTAGCTCGGCTTACCATTGGCCGGCCCCGCGAAATCGTAGCTGACCAGCGGCTGCGCATTCGACGGGATTCCCTGGAGCATTCCCGATCCGCGCGCGTCGAACCATTCGCCAAGATTAATGTTCGGCCCCACTTGCAATCCGTTGGTTTCCCACGGCGGAGAGAACAGTGAATAACGCAAACCCAGAGTAACGGTGAGGTTGGGTTTCACCTTCCACACGTCTTGCACATACATTTCATACGAGTCCTCGGCAAAACTACGGGCCACCGGAGCGCCCTGGGGAAGAGTATTTCCTTGCCGATCATAATTATAAACGGCGTCGCCCAGGGTGATCATGCCCAGCAAACTGGTCATGGAGTAGTCGTAATTGCTGACAAAGCTGGAATCCACCTTCGGGTATCCATTCGCCGGATTACTGGGGTTCAAAGGCGAAGGATTCGCTGGACCCGACAAGCCCGAATTAAGAAGCCAGTCCGGATTGGCCTGGCCGATACTGTACGAATTGTTCTGATTCGTTTCGTGATCGCGCAGAAAGCCGAATTGAAATCCGATCTGCCAAGTATGTTTGCCGCGAATCCATGACACATCGTCGGTGAAATTGTGAATGGGGCGCTGGAACGCGGACGAATAAGTAATACCCTGATCAAATGCTTGAAGGTAGTTCCAGGTCTGGTTGGAATCGCCGACGGTGCCGACGCTCTGACGCACCAAGCCGTAACGGAAACTATTGACCAGCGAGGGCGAGAGCACCGCCGTATAGCCCGCGACGATTCCCTTGTTGTAATTGACGATGTCCTGTTCCGGCGATGTACCCGGTAGAAATGGTGCGCCCCCATTATTTTCATTGGCCAGCGCCCCGCTGACATACAGCCGGTGCTTGCCGTCGGTCGTTATGTTGTAGTCGAGTTTCGCGATGTACCAATTCTTTGTATTGTCGGTCGGCGCCCGAAAGCGAAATCCCGCGGTATTTACGCCATCGCCCACAGTTGAATCGTTCGGCAACGGATAAGTGGAGTTCATGTACTGGAGAACGGCAGGATTCGGTCCATGAGGACCGAGGCTGGTGCCATCCATCGCGGTGATCTGTGCCGGCGAAAGAGCAAAGTACCCTGCGGGAGCCGAGTAGGACGCACCGCTGATCCCCTGCACGGTGTTACCCGGACAAACACTCGTATCCTGATTCAAGCAGGCGTATTGAATGACGCCGTCACGCATCGCCGCAGTGGGCACGGTGCGAACTGCGCTAACCGCCTCCGCGTCGCGATATCCCTCAAAATTCGCGAAGAAATAGAATCGATTTTTAAGAACCGGCCCCCCAAGCGATCCGCCAAATATATTGCGGTTAAGCTTTGGTGGCTCATTAGCAGCGCCACTTTGGAGCTGCGCTGCTTTAATGAAATAGTCGTTGGCGCTGACCGCGGAATTGCGGTTGTACTCGTACGCCGACCCATGAAATGCATTCGTGCCGCTTTTCGTGATTAAAGCAACCTGAGCGCCACCGGCAGCTCCCTCATCCGCGCCGTAATTGGAGGTTGTCACTCGAAATTCCTGTACCGAATCGAGAGTCACAGGGAGAACCGAAGTAAACGAATGACCGCCCTTGTCGTTCACCGACACGCCATCGAGAGTAACGTTGCTCTGATCGCTGCGCGCACCGTTCACCGCGCCGCTCCGCGTATCCACGTTGTTATCAATATCTGGCCGGTTCCCGGTGTAAACGACCCCAGTTTGCAGGCTGAGCAGATCGGGAACATTGCGGCTCTCCAAGGGCAGTTGTTTCACCTGATTTTCGTTGAACGCAATGCCAATCGACGCGTCCGCGGTGTTGATGGTTTCCGCTTGCGCCGACACCTCCACCTGGGTATTGACCGACCCCACCTGCAGATTAATGTTCAACGTAGCAGGCACGTTGACCAGCAATTGCACACCGGTCTGTTCGTAGCGGCGAAAGCCATCTTTCTCAACGACCAGGCTGTACGTCGCAGGAGGCAAAGCCAGAAACTCAAATTCACCGGCAGCAGATGTCGTCGTTTCCAACTGCAAACCCTTCGCCGGATCCAGCAGCAGCACTTTAGCCCCACCAATCGCCGCGTGAGACTTGTCGAACACCGTGCCGCGTAGTGAAGTAGTTCCGACCTGGGCCAGACTCATCGCCGTCGCTAGCAACACCAAAGCCAGCATCGGGAAAAATTTACGCGTAAAAGACAGAAAAAACATGGTAGCTCCTTCTACGGAGGACCGTTCGCGGGGGGAATTGGTCAAGCGAGAATTGCGGCCATCCCTGATGACACCAGGCTTTGAGAAACACCCGTTGCCCACACAAATAGGAATATCTTTAAATCTTCCCGGACACCCTCACGCCCTTGAACACTTCGCCAAAATCTGCCGCAGCGTAAACTTCGCTGCCGCGTCTTGTCAAGACGATTCCGATATACGAGCGAAATTTCACCTCAATTCTTTACATCGTCAAGCAAAAAACGGAATATACCTTGACGCCACACTTTCTTTAATAGACCTGTGAACGAAACAAATGTTTCTAACACCCATCCGGCTTTCCCTGTTCTCGTTATTATTCGTCGCAACTGCATCCCTTCCGTACGCTTCCCGCCCGGGCGCGCCTCAAGTGATGACGCAATCCGGCCTAGTGGAAGGCTCGTTCGATGGATCATCCGGGAACGATGCCGTTTTCTTGGGCATTCCCTTCGCAGCACCACCTATTGGTGATCGGCGGTGGCGGCCGCCTCTCCCAGTGCAACCGTGGTCGGGCGTTCGAGCGGCGAAACAATTCGCGTCCGCGTGTTCGCAACTCTCCTCCTCTTGGTGGCCAGAAATGGCCGGTCGCGAACGCTTGGACACCGGCGAAGATTGCCTCTATCTGAACGTCTGGACGCCCAATTTGAATCACGCCGGAAAAATTCCAGTGATGGTTTGGATTCACGGCGGCGGCAATGTCGAAGGCTCCAGTCAAATACCTCCGCTCGCGCCCGCCCTAGCACGCAAAGGTGTCGTCGTTGTGAGCGTCGACTATCGCTTGGGCATACTCGGTTTCCTGGCTCACCCAGCACTGAGCGCGGAATCGCCGCGGCACGCTTCTGGGAACTATGGCTTACTCGATCAGATTGCGGCGCTCGCCTGGATACAACAAAATATCGCTACTTTCGGAGGTGATCCACGCAGGGTAACTGTCTTCGGAGAGTCGTCCGGCGCGGAGGACGTATGTCACCTGCTGGCGTCTCCTCGATCGAACGGAATGTTTCAAGGCGCCATTCTTGAGAGCGGCGTTTGTATGGATTCCCTTTACTCGGACTTCCGTCAGCCTCAGAACTACTACCACAATCACGGTCCGGGTGAACGTCTCGGCTTGCGCATGGCCGCGGCCCTGGGCATTTCGGATGGTTCGCACGCGTTGGCCTCGCTGCGTGCACTTCCTGTCGATGACCTTCTGAAGGGCGCGCGTGACACCGAGGGTGCAGACTTCGGGGTCGTCGTCGATGGTTGGAGCGTGCCGCTTCAGCCGGTGCTAACTTTTGCAGACGGAAAACAAGCGCCTGTTCCTTTGTTGGTCGGCAGCAACTCGGATGAAACGACCGTGTTCGGAAAGGCTTCGCCACTTGCCACCGAAAATTCGCGTCCAGGGACGATCGCCCAATATCGAGCGTGGTTAAAACATGAGTTTCGCGAATTTGCGGAAGATGTTTGGAAGGTATATCCGGCCGGCACGGATGAGCAAGTTCCTCGGATTTTCCTAAGAATGCAAACCGACTATGAGTTTGGGTTTGGCGCTCACCGGCTGGCCGCCGCAACCGCCGCGCAGGGCCAGCCGGCGTATCTGTACTACTTCACTTATGTTGGCCGCGGCCAATTTGCGGCCTTGGGCGCGTTCCACAGCGAAGAGCTGATGTTTTTGGGCAATACTTATTGGAAGAGTTGGATTCGCAATGCACGTGACGAACGCCTCGCCGACGTCATGAGCGATTACTGGACGCAGTTCGCGAAGACCGGAAATCCGAATCGGGGAGATCAGTCTAAATGGCCGCCGTATCTTTCCGAAAGCGCACTATGCATGGAACTCGGGAGGGTCGTCGAAGCGCGCGCAACACCGAATCGCGCAGGATACGAGGTCTTCGAACACATTTTGAAAGCGCGACTCGGTGAAATCGCATCATTCGAGAAATAGTGGGCCTATGGCATCTCTACGTCTAAAATCCTCCTTGTTCATCGCTTCCTTTACGCAGCTCGGCGGCGAGTGGTTGCAGGTGATCGTAGATCCGGCCGGTGAAACCGTAGCTTGTATCGCCGGAGTCCACGGCTTTGGCAATGTTTTCATCAAAACGCGGGGCGGGAATCGTACCCTCCCTTCACGCAACAGCTGATCGTCTTCTCGCGATCCGCTTAACTATGTGAACCTGGCTTTTAGACGCAAAAACGGATTCTCGAACCAACGTCTCGATAAGTAAGCAAGTGCAACACTGGCGCTGGCTGCAATAACAAAGCGCAGCATGAGGGTGGCGAATCCCCTTGTTCCTGTTAGAGCTGGAAGGTAACGCTTAGCCAATGAATCGTACGCATTAAAAACCAAGATATGCACCAAATACAATCCATAGCTGATTTCTCCGAAAAAGCGCAAGTGGCGGTTGGTAACCATATAGCTGCGAGGGCTAGTTCCGAGCAGCAGGAAAACAACCAATAATCCAACAAAGGTGATGTTCCACGCGGTCGCTTGCAGCATTGCCCCGAGTAGCCGCTGCGTCGTCCATATTCCGAACGGCAGGCACACAGCCCACATCAACATTCCAGCAGCCACGCTTGCAATCGCTATGCTCCAAAGTTCACGGCGTTGCGGGCGAAGGTGCCGCAAGCAGATCGCTAACAACGCTCCGCAGGCGACTCCATCTGACGCGTTCCAGGTGAATTCAGTGAAGACGTAGTCCACGAATCCGCTGTGACGGAACCAAAAAAAGCTGACAAGTCGACAAAGCGGCGTGAGGACAATGATCGCTATTGAACAGATGGCAAGTCGCGTCAGGGACAGACTGCGAACAAATGCCGGCCACAGCAGATAGAAGTGTTCTTCAACCGCTAGAGACCACAAAACTGGGTAAGCCATCCCAATTCCAAACAGCGGTGCCAGGTTCGACAAATAGATCGCGCTCAAGCCAATGAAAGGCCACCGGGCAAGGTGTAATACCAGGAGGAGCATGAGAATCGCATAATAAGCAGGCAGGATGCGAAAGGCGCGGCGAATATAGAATCGTTTGTAATAGTTCTCCTGGTCGCGAGACTCGATTAAAATTCCGGTAATCAAGAAACCGGATAAAACGAAAAACAGATTGACACCCATGCGTCCACACCACATCGCCGAGACAAACAGTCTCTCCGGCGTCGTGAAATGTTTCGAATCCGTTAGCCAAAAGAAGCCGTGATAAAAGAGCACGCCTAGAATTGCCAGACCCCGCACGGAGTCGAGTTCCGGCATGTTGGTCCGTAGAATAGGTTCTCTTTGCCGTGACGGATCGGTCAAAAATTCGCTATGCTGCGTTCCAGCGATTAAACCCGCTACCGAAACTGAAGAGTAATCGTGGAGCACAGTTCCTCTTGTCTACTTCTTACGGCTGCCCCAGAAATCGCACGCCAAACTTTACCAGCGACAAATTCAGGCCGGCGCGTCGCGAGACCTAGTTAAAACTCCGCCAACCTGCCGGTGCTAAGCGTTGGTGCGCTCGTTGTGGATCAAGGGTCGCCAGATAGCTGGGATACATGTCATAGGGGCGAAGATTCTTCGGCTTGTCGCTTGGCGCGATGATCTTTGGTCCTCGAAGGTGCTCTTCAAACCAAAGGATAGTGTAGCCAGCGTCGAGAAGAATCCGATGACTCGGGGCCGGGAACGGCGCTTCCTCCTCGAACACGATGTCACGAATCGTGCCAGCACGAAGGTGCGCGCCGAATCCCTTGAGTACAGCTTCCTCGTGCCACTGCGCATCGATTTTCATTAAACCGATACTTCTATTTGCCATGAAACGGTCACCTCGCAGCAATTTTACGTTCACGCTGGTGCTGGAGGATTTGTCCGTCAAGAAAGCGTAGCTAGTGTGATTTGTCCGTTCGGGAAGGATGTCAAGAGTCCCATCGCCATCTGATTCACTGAGACCGACGTTGTAGGCGCAGATTGGACCGCAGCATGGCCCCTGCAATGCTATGTTTCGCTGAAGAAATGGAAACGTGGCCGGATGCGGCTCGAAAGCCAATACCTTTCCGGCCGTACCGACTCGATGCGCCAAAAGGCTTGTGAAGTATCCTATGTTCGCGCCAACGTCAAAGGCGGTGTCTCCCGACTGGGTGAGCCGCCAAACTACCTCCGTTGTTACGATATCGAAAAGGCCGCTTTGAGAGGCGAGCGCATATCCAACCGGGTCGGCCAAATCAACCTCTAGGTTCTCGCCCCAAGGAAGCCTAACAAAGTTCGGCAACTCGAGGATATGCAATTCGACTAGAAATCGCTTCAGAGCACAGCGAGGGCGAAATAAGTACTGCGGTTTCCCGAGTGGTGTGAGGAGCGACATCTATCTTCGATTTCGCAGCAGTCGTTCAGTCTCCCTCGTCTCCTGCTGCCATTCTCCGCTTATCGCCATCCTCATTGCCTTAACGGTGAACCCAAGAAATGGCCGCGATTCCAATGATTGTCGGTACCGACCCGAGCATCATCCACAGCAAGGCGGATATCAACGGCTTCCTCGTAGCGAATACAACAACTTAACATAAAGCATGCCCAATTCGGATTGTCGACGGCTATTGAAGCCCGATGTCGCTCACCCTCGACATAGCCAATTTCGAGAGTTAACTGGTACGGAACTTCCGTAATACCAATCCACATATAAATGGAAATGGACAGGGGCGGTAGGACTCGACGCCAACGCCGTCGGTTGAGTTATCGCGTTTTTATCACCTATGGCCCCTATGGGCGTGGCCTTCTAATGCCAACGTCAAATACATTGCAATGAATGGGATAACGGGTGGGGCTGGGAAGGCTTGAACTCCTGACCTAGTTTTGTCTTCGTTGACTGCTTTCAGAGCCCCACCTAAGATGAGCGCTTGATGGTGGACTAAAAAGCCCTGTGGGAGACGGAGTTTCAGTTACCAGATGCAGCACGTCGAGATGTGAGAGAGGCTCTGGCAAATGAGCCAACCCGCTATGTCCGAGTTCTGGCGGCGCTGGCGCTGGCTCGTGCGGGGGAGACTGTGGCAGCGGAAAGACTCGCTATTGAATTCGAGAAAGCGTATCCACCAGATTCCCTGTTTCGGACATACTGGGTTTCGTCGATTCGCGCTTCCTTGGAACTAACCCGAAACAATCCAGCTCACGCCATTAGCCTGTTGCAGCCGGCGGATGCTGTAGAGCTAAGCACAGATTATCTGTTCTTCGGTGCCACCATGTATCCGGCGTATCTCAGAGGCCTGGCGTACCTTGCTTTGAGGCAGGGGCCCGAGGCGAGGGCTGAATTCCAGAAAATCCTCGAGCATCGAGGATTGGTGGCAAACTGCCCTCTGGCTGCGCTGGCTCATCTCGGGCTCGCTCGTGCCTATGTGTTGCAAGGCGACTCCGCGAAGGCCGCGACAGCGTATCAGGATTTCCTCACGCTCTGGAAAGACGCTGATTCTGAAACTCCTATCCTGATCGCTGCAAAGTCTGAGTACGCGAAACTCCATTAGTTCCGATGTAACCTAGTGAGAGCAGGCTCGGCGAGCCTCGCGCTGTCAGTGGATGATACCTGGATGACTCGGTTGAATCACCCACACGAAGTGAAACCGAAGTGGAATGGCCGGGTCCAGACGAGCTGTTTACGATTGGCTTTTTATTATAAGAACGTGCGTTGCATTTTTCCCGGACACGGTCTTACGGGGCGTGAAGCCGAGCTTTGGAAGATTGACCCCTGAAAATAGATGTTCACCTTGGCCCAACAGGACCGGCGACACCGCTAGGTGCATTTCGTCAATCTGAGCCGCACACAGGTAGTGGCGAATGACGGACACGCCGCCGCCAACTCGCACGTCTTTGCCTTTGGCCGCTTCCCTCGCTTTATTTAAGGCAGATTCCGGTCCATCGGTGATGAAATGGAACGTGGTGCCGCCTTCCATCGTGAGAGGCGATCGCGCGTGATGCGTGAGCACAAACACAGGCGTGTGGTACGGTGGATTGTCGCCCCACCACCCTTTCCAAGAATCATCTTTCCAAGGACCCCGAACCGGCCCGAACATATTGCGGCCCAAGATCCAGGCGCCGACATTCTCGAAAGACTGGCTGGCAAAATCGTTATCGACGCCCTGAGTCCCTCCGCTTTGGCCGTGCATCTTCTTGAATAACTCGGTATTTTGAAACCACGCATGCAGTTCGAATCCGCGAACTCCCAAGGGGTTGTTCAGATCTTGTCGGGGCCCGGCGCCGAACCCGTCGAGTGAAACCGAAAACGCAGCGACCCTGACTTTGCTCAAAACGTGCTTCTTTCTTCGATATTGCGATTACAAAAAGGTGCCCGCAACCGAAAAACGCGAGGCGACGCTCCCACATAACCGCGAGCCTGCCATCTCTCACGCATTTATGTTGCTGCCTTCCGTCGTGGGATTACAGGAAACTGACCTACTAACTGTACGCGAACTGCTTGCCCCACACTTCCCGATCGACACATTCCTAGTTGCCACTGGCACTACGGAATAAGAACAGCATTATTAGAGAGAGAAGTAAAAGCAGTGCCGCAGCGATGATCCATACTCTGGTGGGTGTCGGCCTGTCGCTCAATAGCGGAGAGCCGGTTGCCACCGTCCGGCGAATATCTTCTTGGTTTTCATGCTCGACTGCGGTACCTGGGTCGGCAATCGGGATTGGTTGTTCAGCAACCGGAACGGGTTCCTCGTGAACGACCGAGGTTGGTTCTTGTTTCGCGATTGGACTTGGCAAGATCGTTGGTCGATCCAGTGACCCGCCGATGATGGGTTGCCCACCGTTGCTGGCGTCGAAAATCATCAGGGCCGCGAAGGATTTTGCGACGCCTTTCAATCCGGCAATGGTACCGGGGTAA
>OBLW0100001364.1_pt1 | contig 20833 bp, 21 predicted proteins | sample 1520161 | NCBI WGS metagenome assembly OBLW01 (sample SAMEA3539309, study PRJEB22396) | soil metagenome | biome: tundra; feature: field; material: soil | place: USA | collected 2010-05 | depth 0.15 m | reverse complement strand
TCGGTCTTGTAGCCGCCGGTTTCCGTGTTGGCCAGATTGTTCGCCAGCATGTCCAGCGACTCCATGCGAGCCCGCATGCCGCCAGCCGCCGAAATCGTCAGGGTATCCATGGAAGGTTCACAGCAGCCTCTTATGCAAGCCGGGAGCCGAAGGGTGGAAGCACAAAAAGAAGGGTTTGGCGTCCCGCGCCAGGACAAGTTTCCGGCGGAAGCGGCCTTACCGCCAAGATCTTGGCGGCCGCCCGGTGCGCAAGTGCTGGGAATCCAGCGCCAGAGCTTTGGTTCCCCGAGTGCATTTGTGCGGGACGTGATCGCCGCCTCTTCAGAATTACCGCCTGCCTCCGACGCCCGTTCCATGCCGGTCGCCGGCGCCGCTGCCAGGGGTGCAGGAACGGCTAAGGCTGCGGTGGCGGGCGGCGGTTTCCGGTCGTATCTGGATGGTTGCCTGGCGGACCACGGCGGCGGGGACGAAACGCCCGCGTCAGAGCCACGCCCGACGCCCAGCGGGAAAAAGCGAGACTCCGGCATGGCGGCTCCCGTTGGCATGCCGGTTGCGGCAGTCGCGACCGCCCCCCGGGCGCCCGGCTTGGGCCTGGAACCATGGGGGAGTCCGGGAGAGACAGCGGCCGCCGTGGCCCTGGAAGTCGACGCCGTGAATACCTTGGAGCTCTCCGGCGGTTGCGGCTCCCCGCCCGCTCCCGCGCCATTCTCCGGCTGGACGGGCACGGCGGGTCGCTTGGCTTCGGATCTCCCCTTACCGCAGGACGATCCGGCCGCGAAGGACGATGCCGACCAAGGGCCGGGCGCCACACCGGCGGCTACGCCCGAGTTGGCGTTCGGAGCTCGCTTGTTCCCGGCCGAACCAGCGACACCCTCGCGCGGAGCCGCAGACTGGCTTCCCAGTCCTGCGGACGCCGCGGCTTCGGCTGCCACATCGGCAGCCACAAGCCCCGGAACCGGTCCCCGGGACCGGAGCGCGCCGGCGAACAACGAGATGGCCCAACCGAACGATACCGGGATTTCCGGACCGTCGCATGGCGCGCGCACCGCGCCTCTCGACGATGGGCAAGCCGCAGCGCCGAACACCGCCATCCCCGTAAATACGCGCAGCGCGTTCCTTGCGACCGAAGCAGGGCAAGCCGCCTCCGCTCCGGACCGGCGGGCTGCCGGCCCGCTCGCCGGCGCCGCTACGAAGGGTGCGGCGCCCTCCAGTGAACACCCAACGGGCGACCATGGCGAGAGTGCGACCGCCGGACAGACGGATATTGGTAGCGCAGGGAACCCAGGAAACGTCGCCACCCCACTTCCCGCCAGCCGGGAGGTTCAGGTCCCCGTTCCCGCGCAGGAATCCGGCGCCGCGCGTCCCGCCGAAGTAGAGCCCCCCGAACCGGCGGCGCAGCCGGTCTCCCGCGACGTTTCCCTGCATCTGGCGGATGGCGAAAGCAGCGTGGACATCCGCATGGCCGAGCGCGCCGGAGAGATTCGCGTGACGGTGCATACTCCGGATCGCGATTTGGCCAACTCTTTGCGCGCCGACCTGCCGGATCTGGTGGGCAAGCTGCGGCAAAGCGGATTTCAGGCGGAGGCCTGGCGCCCCGCCGCCACACCATCGGATGCGGGCCGCCGCGGCGGTTCCGACGGCTCGCCATACCAGGAGCATTCGCCGGGCGGCCGCAAGGACGGCCGGCAACAGCAGCCGCAGCAACAGCAGTCGAAAGATCAACCCCGCTGGGCCGGGGAATGGCAGTCCAGCCTCGACCCGGCACAGGAGACCCTCATATGACGATCGAACCTTTGACAACCTTGCCGCATAGCCAGAACAGCGTCGCGGCTGCCTCTACCAGGGATCAAACGAGTACTTCTGGAACGAACGCGGCCAATTCGGCTGGCGATGTCAGCGAGACCGCGTTTCTGCAGCTTTTGGTGGCTCAGATCCAGTATCAGGATCCTAGCAATCCGACCGACAGCACCGCCTTCGTCACACAACTGGCGCAGTTCAGCTCACTCGAACAACTCATCGGCATTCACGGCGATCTCGACAGCCTGACGCCCGGCGCCAGCGGCACCACTTCCACGCAAGGAGGACATTAGCAATGTTTGCAGCATTCAGCACCGCACTTTCCGGTTTGGACGCCAACGGCGTGGCCGTCGACGTGATCGGCAACAACCTGGCCAACATGAACACCACCGGTTACAAGGAAAGCGTCGCCTACTTCCAAAACCTGGTCAGCGAGTCGATGAACGGCGGCCAGACTCAAGTGGGGTTCGGCGTGGCCCCGCCTCTGACCATCACGCAGTTTACCCAAGGGGCGATTAGTGCCAGCAGCGGGTCTCACGACGCGGCCATCCAGGGGAGCGGCTTCTTCGTGGTAAACAACAACGGCGTGACCCAGTACACCAGGGCCGGCAGTTTCCAGGTGGATCTTTCGGGCAACCTGCTCACTCCCAGCGGGCAGCAGGTCCAGGGCTGGATGGCCACCAACGGACTGGTCAACACCGGCGGGGCGGTAGGCAACATCACCGTGCCGGTGGGCTCCATGCAAGCGCCAGTGGCCACCCAGAACATGACCCTGAGCGCCAACTTCGACGCGGCCGCCACCACGGGTGCGGCATCCGACTGGTCCGCTCCAATAACGGTCTACGACTCCCTGGGGGCTACGCATGTGTTGACCCTCAACTTCGAACAGACCGCCGCCAACACCTGGTCTTGCCAGGCGACCGTCCCTGGCGCGGATGTGCAGGGCGGCACGGCGGGCACGCCATCCGCCGTGGGGAACCCCATCGCCCTGCAATTCAACGGCAGCGGGCAGTTAACCGGCACGACGCCGGCCGAACCCATCAATTTCGGCTTTCAGCCCGCCAACGGCGCCGCGGCCATTAGCGTCAACTGGAATCCGATCGCCGCGGACGGCACCAGCACCCTCACCCAGTTCGACCAGAGCTCGGCTACTTCCGCGATCACCCAGGACGGCTCGGCGGCCGCCCAGCTCAACGCCGTGACCATGGCCAACGGCGGCCAGTTGCTGGCTACCTACTCAGACGGTCAACAGACCGTGGTCGGCCAACTGGCCATGGCTAACATTCAAAACCCGCAAACTCTGCTGAATGTGGGAAACAATAACTTCCAGGTGACTGCCGACACCGGCGCGCCGGCCATCGGGGCGCCCGGCACCGGCGGACGCGGCACGGTGGTGGGCGGCGCCCTGGAATCCTCGAATGTGGATATGGCTACGGAACTCACCGACTTGATCGTGCTGCAGAGCGCCTACCAGGCCAACGCCAAGGTGGTGACGACCGTCAATTCGCTGGCGCAGGCCACCACCAACCTGATCGCCTAGGAGCTGCGCGGATATGACAGCCATGGAAGAGATCGCCGCCTTTGCCGACGTGCCGGTGGACATCGAGGCCGAGTTGGACCGCCGCATCCTGAGCGTGGGGCAGATCCTGCAAATGGAACCCGGCAGCCTGATCGGCATGAAGCGCTCGGCGGGGGAAAACATCGACCTGTACGTGGGCGGAACGCTGATCGGTTGCGGCGAAATCGTGGTAGTCGAAAACACCCTGGGGGTCCGCATCACGGATTTCAACGGCGATGCGTAAGGCGGCCCGGGGGAAGAGGAGCACATGGAACCGATCCGGCAAGTGTTGGCGGTGAGCGCGGTGCTGTTGCTGCTGGCGGCCTCCCTCTGGTGGCTACGCCGCAAGGGACTTGCCCGCCATTTCTCCGGCGGCTCCCGGAAACACGCCCTCCAGGCGGTGGAGCGGCTGATGCTGGGACCCCAGCACTCGCTGCACCTGGTGCGGCTGGCGGGCCGCGGATTGCTGGTGGGAACCTCACCGGCGGGATGCGCGGTGCTGGAGAGTTTTGAGTGGGCAAGTCTGGAATCCCGGCTTCCGGCCGGGACCCCGGAGGCCCGTTGATGTCCCGCCGGCTGGCGCGTGCGGGTGGCCTGGCGCTGTTCTTTCAACTGGCCGCCTGGGCGGCTCCCGCCGCTTCGCCGTCCTGGTTCGTAACCGGCAAGACGGGTTCGTTGAGCGCGCCCATGCAGATTGTCCTGCTGCTGACGGCGCTGACGCTGTTGCCCGCGGCGGTGGTATCGGTGACCCCTTTCTTGCGGATCACCATAGTGCTGCATTTCTTGCGGCAGGCGCTGGGCACGCAGACCGCCCCCTCCAACCAGGTGCTGGTGGGAATGGCGCTGTTCCTGAGCCTGCTCACCATCCAGCCGATGGCCAGCCAGATCTACGAACAGGCCTGGACCCCCATGGAAAACGGCCGGATGACGGTCCCACAGGCGGCCCAGGAGGCCGCCAAGCCGTTACGCCAGTTCTGGCTGCGCTTCGCCCGGGAGAAGGACATCGCCTTGTTCCTGGAGGTATCGCATTCACCGGCGCCCCGCACGCCGGCCGATGTGGATCTGAAAGTCCTGATTCCGGCCTACATCCTGTCGGAGTTGAAGGCTTCCTTTCAAATTGGCGCGGTGCTCTACCTGCCCTTCCTGGTCATCGACCTGGTGGTGGCCTCGGTAACCCTGTCGGTGGGCATGGTGCAGTTGCCGCCCGTCATGATCTCGGCGCCCTTCAAGATTCTGCTGTTCGTGCTGGTGGATGGCTGGAACCTGGTGATCGGATCGCTCATGAAAAGCTTTGCCTGAGGACCGCATATGACCACCGACGCCGTCGTCGAGCTTCTGCGCCACGCGCTGCTGGCGGCATTCTGGATTGCGGCGCCGCTGATGGCCATCGCCTTCGCCGCCGGCGTGGTGATCAGCCTGGCGCAGATTGTGACCTCCATTCAGGATACCGCCTTCAGCACTATTCCCCGCCTGATCGTGTTTGTGCTGGCCATCCTGCTGCTGATGCCCTGGATGATCCAACGCATAACGGTTTACACCACGGCTTTGTTGGGCGATCTGGGGCGGTATGCCCGCTGATCTCACCCTGGGCCTCTCCACGCTCTACGGGTTTCTGCTGGTGCTGGCACGGGTTTCCGGAGTCTTCGCGTTGGTGCCCATTCCCGGCTTTCAAAGCGGTCCGCGGCTGGCGCGCATTGTCCTGTCGGTATCGATTACCATGGCGCTGTTTCCCCTTTGGCCGCGGATCGACGCGGCACGGGCGGATGCCGCGCGCATGCTGTTGTGGGTGCTGCCGGAAATCGCCGTGGGGGTCACTATAGGCTTGGGCGTGGCTTTCATCCTGGAAGTCTTCCTGATGGCCGCGCAAATCCTCAGCCTGAACGCCGGGTTCAGCTTTGCCCAAACCATCGATCCAACCACGCAGGGCGAGTCGGGCGTGCTGCTGGTGTTCGCGCAGTTGGCCGGCGGCATGGTTTTTCTCTCTCTCGGCTTGGACCGGGAGGTGATCCGGACGCTGGCTTACAGCCTGGAAGCGCATCCGGCCGGAGCCTGGATCGCAAGGCCCGCGGCGGAGGCGCTGCTGCGCCTGGGTGGGGACATGCTGGCGCTCGCGGTGCGGCTGGCATTGCCGGCTATCGCGCTCCTGGTGCTGGCGGACATTGCGCTGGGGCTGCTGGGGCGCCTCAACGCCCAACTGCAACTGTTGACGCTGGCTTTCCCCATCAAGATGACCGCGGCGCTGGTGCTGTTGGGTTGGATCACCGTTCTGCTGCCCAGGCTCCTGGCGGCCTACGGCGGCGTGGTTTTCGGAACGCTGCGCCAGGCGCTGCGCTTTTGAGTGCGGAAACTTCGTGGCGGACAACGGTCAGAAAACGGAACAGCCCACCCCCAAGCGCCTGGACAAAGCGCGCAAGGAAGGACAGTTCCCCACTGCGCGCCAGTTTGTTTCGGCCATGCAATTCATTGCGTTCGTGGCCGTGCTCGAAGCCTGGGGCGGGCAATGGTTCGCCGAATTGCGCCTGCTGATGCGGCATGCGCTGGCGGCGGCCTTCTCCGCGCAGCAGACGCAGATCGTGGAGACCAGCCGGTACCTGCTGGTGGACCTGCTGCGGCTGCTGGCGCCCGCCGCGGGCGTGCTGCTAGTGGTGACGCTTGGCATGCAAATGGCCGCCTCGCAACTCGGCGTGAGCCTGAAAAAGCTGGCCCCCGATCTAAAGCGGCTGAACCCGCTGTCGCGGCTGCGCGAGTTGCCAAAGCAAAACCTGCCCGCGCTGCTGCGCGCGTTAGTCATGCTCCCGCTGTTCGGTATGGCGGTGTACGGAATCATCCGGGACAACCTGTTCGCTTACATGGCGCTTCCCTTTCAGGGTGTCGAATCGGGCTTCCGCTTGGTCTGCGGTTCGTTCGGAACACTGCTCTGGAAAGCCTGCGGCGTCTTCCTGGTTTTCGGCGCGGTGGACCTGTTCCGGCAGCGCCGCCGCTACCGCAAAGACCTGCGCATGAGCAAGCAGGAGATTCGCGACGAGTTCAAGGAGAATGAAGGCAACCCGCAAATGAAGGGGCGCATTCGCCGCATGCGACGAGACCTTCTGCGGCACCAAATGATGAAAGAAGTTCCCAAAGCCACCGCCGTGATCGTCAATCCGACGCATTACGCGGTGGCGCTGCGCTATGCCCTGGATTCCATGGCCACGCCGGTGGTGGTGGCTAAAGGGAAGAATTACCTGGCGCTGCGCATTCGCCAGAGGGCCGTGGAACACCAGGTCCCCATCATCGAGAATCCGCCGCTGGCGCAGGCGCTTTATGCATCGGTGGAGGTCGGCCAGGAGATCCCGGCGCACCTGTATCGCGCCGTGGCCGAGATCCTGGCCTATGTTTATAAACTCATGAACGGTCGATTACCTGGGTAAGGGGACGCGGGGACAGAATCGGGAGATAAGCGGAATGGCGACAGCGACGGCAATAGCCAAAACGGGTTGGAAGCCGCTGGAATTCTTCTCCGGCGGAGGCGCGGCGGACCTGGGCGTGCCGGTGGCCGTACTGGCCATCGTGATGGCCCTCATCACTCCGCTGCCGCCCTTCCTGTTGGACCTGCTGCTGGTGGTGGACATCATGATGTCGGTCATCGTCATGATGACCGCCATGTATATACAGCGTCCGTCGGATTTCAACGTCTTTCCCACCACGCTGCTGTTGTTGACGCTTTACAGGCTGGCTTTGAACGTCTCGTCGGCGCGGCTGATCCTGCTCAACGGCAACACGGGGACCTCCGCCGCCGGGCATGTGATCGAAGCCTTCGGCAGCTTTGTGGTGGGCGGCAACTACATCATCGGAACGGTGATTTTCCTGGTGTTGATCGCCATCCAGTACGTGGTCATCAATCACGGCGCGGTGCGCATCTCGGAAGTCACGGCGCGCTTCACCCTGGACGCGCTGCCAGGCAAGCAGATGTCCATCGACTCGGACCTGAGTTCGGGACTGATCGACGAATCCGAAGCGCGCCGGCGCCGCAAGCAACTGGCGGCCGAAGCGGAGTTCTACGGCGCCATGGACGGCGCCTCCCGCTTCACCCAGCGCGATGCGGTGGCCAGCATCCTGATCACCAGCATCAACATTATCGCGGGCTTTCTGATCGGCGTCCTGCAGCACGGCATGGAGCTGCGGCATGCGCTGGAGACCTACACGGTGCTGACCATCGGAGACGGCCTGGTGACGGTTGTTCCCGCCCTGATGATCTCGGTTTCAGGCGCCCTGGTCATCACCCGTTCCGGTTCGGAAGCGCGGCTCAGCGCGGATTTCCGCAAGCAGATCTTTGGCAGCCCGCAGCCACTGCTACTGGCGAGCGGCGTGTTGCTGGTGCTGGCGTGCGTTCCAGGCATGCCCGGAATCCCGTTTCTGCTGTTGGGCCTGGGGCTGGGAGCGGGGGGCTGGCGCATGCGCTCGCGGCCGGCCGCCAAGGGGCAGGCGCCCAGCGCGGCCAAACCCGCCCGCGAGAATCTGGAAGGTCTGCTGAAGGTGGAGCCGCTGGCGATCGAGGTGGGGCTGGGGCTGGTCAAGATGGTGGAAGGCGCCCAGAACTCCCCGCTGCTGAAGCGCATCTCGGGCATCCGGCGGCAACTGGCGGCGGATCTCGGCTACCTTTTGCCGCCGGTGCGGGTCTCCGACAATCTGGCGCTGCGCGCGAGGGAATACACCATCTCGCTCAAGGGCGCGGAAATCGCCCGCTACGAATTGCCGCAGGGGTGCCAGTTGGCCATCCCTTCAGGTCGAAACGCTGCGGCGCTCGAAGGCACACCCACGCGCGAACCGGCCTTTGGATTGGCGGCCTGGTGGATTCCCGACCAGCGCGTCGAGCAGGCCCGCGCGGCCGGATACACGCTGGTGGATGCGGTCAGCGTGCTGGGCACCCACATCGCGGAACTGGCGCGGCGGCACGCGCACGAGCTGTTCTCACGCCAGGACGCCAAGAAAGTGCTGGATCTGGTGGCGGTCGACCAGCCCAAGGTAGTCGAGGACCTGGTGCCCAAACAGCTCCCGCTCTCGGCGGTGCAGCGCGTGTTGCAGAATCTGTTGCGCGAGCGGGTTTCCATCCGCGACACCGGCTCGATTTTGGAGGCGCTGGGCGAGGCGGCGCTGTCCACGCGCAACCTGGTGCTGCTCACCGAGTACGCCCGGCAGGCGATCCGGCGCACAGTGGTAAAGCGCTATCTGGATGCGTCCGGCAACCTGCCGGCGTATTTCCTGGACGCCTCGATCGAGCAAGCCGTGGAGTCCGCGGTGCAGCACGCGGAGCAGAACAGTCACTTGAGCATGGCGCCGCAAACCATCCGCGAGATCCTGGAACGGATCCAGCGCAAGGTGGGCAGCCCGGAGGGACCGGTGGCGGCGGTAACCACCGCCGGCGCCCGGCATTTCCTGCAGCAAATGGTGGAGCCGGTCCTGGCGAACCTGTTCTTCCTCTCGCACAACGAGATTCCGGCCGGAGTGAAGGTGGTGTCCCTGGGAGTCATTCAATAAGGGAGAAACATGCGAATCAAGTCTTTTTACGCAGCCTCGGTGGAAGGCGCGGTGGCACTGGCCCGCCGGGAAATGGGGGCCGAAGCCATGCTGGTGGAGTCCCGCAAAGCGCCGCTCGAGGCGCGCCACCTGGGCGAGTACGAGGTGGTGTGCGCACTGGTGCCGGAAGCCGAACCCGGCCCGCCGCAACCGCCGGAGGATGCCGGCGCACACGATGCCCGGCTGGCCGGCGAACTGGCCGAGATGCGCCGCCAACTGGACCTGATGGGCAAGACCATTACGCGCTCGGCCTGGAGCGGAGCGCGCTGGGGGTCCGCCAGCCCGGAGATGTCGGAGTGGCACGCCCGTCTGATGGCGACGGACATGGACGGGGAACTGGTGTACGAAATCCTGAGCGCCGCCGAACGCCGCGCGGGGCCGGGGTTGAGCGGGCTGGAAGACGCTGTAGCGGCTGAACTCGAACAGCGCATCCTGGTGGATGGCACGTGGGAAGCGCCCAACGGACCCCGCGCGGTGGCGTTGGCCGGTCCCCCGGGCGCCGGCAAGACCACCATGCTCGCCAAACTCGCGGTGATCCGTGGCTTGGCGCAGCGGCGGCCCCTAGCCCTGGTGTCTATGGACGATTTCCGGGTGGCTGGAGCCGACCAGTTGCGGTCCTATGCCGCCATTCTGGGGATCGGTTTCCAGGCGCTGGACAATTTGGGGGCGCTGGCGCAAGCTCTGGCGGAGCATCAGGGGAAACGGCTGGTTCTGATCGACACTCCCGGCTACGGTCCGCACGATATGGACCGCGCGGCGGAATTGGCCCGTTTTCTGTCCAGCCGGGCGGACACGGCGACGTCTCTGGTGTTAACGGCCTCCATGAAATCAGCCGATCTAATCAATGTGGCGGAGCGCTTCGAGATCTTCCGTCCATCCAGCCTGCTGTTCACCAGGCTGGACGAGACCGCTTGCTTCGGCACGGCGTTCTCCTTGTCCGTGCGGCAGGGTAAGCCCATCTCGTTTCTGGGAACCGGACAGGAGATCCCGGACGACGTTGCGCCAGCCACCAAAGAGCGCATCTTGAGTCTGCTTTGGCCGCAGACGCTCAGCGCCAGGCGCTTAGCGGCATGAAAGGAAACCAGTGATGCGCCATGTCTAACCCGTATTGCCACCCGGACGCCGCTGAGGCGGACGCCGAGGAACGCGAGCGCCTCATTCTGGGGCATTTGCCGCAAGTCCGGCTGATCGCCCGCCGCATCCGCGACCGCCTGCCCGACAACGTGAGCCTCGACGACCTGGTTTCCGCCGGCATTGTCGGACTGATCGCCGCCGTGGACCAGTACGATCCGGCGCACAACGTCAAGCTGAAAACTTACGCCGAGCACAAGATCCGGGGCGCCATCCTGGACAGCCTGCGCGGACTGGACTGGGCGCCGCGGCAAAGGCGCAAGAAAGCCAAGCAAATCGAGTTTGCGATCTCCCGCGCGGAGCAGCGGCTGCACCGGATTCCGGGCGAAGACGAGATTGCCGACGAGATGGGTGTGGACCTGAAAGAATACCACCGCTGGCTGGTGGAGGTGCAGGGCCTCAACATCGGCAGCCTGGAATATACCTCGGAGGACGGCGAAGGCAAGGGCCTGCTCGAATACCTTAGCGACGACCAGGAGCAACTGCCTTCCCGCGCGCTGGAGCGGTCGGAGCTCGAACAACTGCTGTCGGCGGCCATCCGAAGAATACCTCCCATGGAGCGGACGGTGCTGGGCCTCTACTATCTGGAAGAGCTCACTTTGCGGGAAATTGCCCAAGTGGTGGACTTGCACGAGTCGCGCATCTCGCATCTGAAGTCGCAGGCCATCCTGCGGTTGCGGGCGGACATCGAGAAGGTCTGGCCCACCCAGGCCGGAGGTGTGGTGTGACCCAGGACCAGACCGGCCCGGGGCGCTGGTTTGCCGAGGAATGGACGGCGCTGCTCGGTACCGTGCTGGAATCCCTGGCGGGAGAGCGTCCCAAGCTATCCTGCACCGCGCCCGCCGCGGGCGCCACGCTGGCCGCCTGCAGCGAGGAAGTCGGCGGGCGGCACGGCGCCATCCTGTGGTGGCAATACAGCTTCCCGTTGCCTGGCGCGCCGGCCACCTGGATAGGCGCGCCGCGGGATGCGTGGACTCAGCTTGCCGAGCGCGTATTGGGCGCCGCCGGGGTGGAGGACGATTCTCAGGCGCGGGAAACCTATCTTGAAATCCTGCAGCAGTCGTTGGGAGAGTTGTCGCGCAGCGCGGGCGGCCGCTGGAACCGCCAGCTCGACTGTTCCGGAAATGAAGGGACGGCCGCGCCGGACACCCCCGAATTCTACATGGTGGAAGCGGCCTACCCGGACGCGGCGCTCGCGCCCCTGATAGTAGCCATCAGCGGCGCGCCGCAAGATCCGCCCGCGGAGGCGGATGCGCCCGCCGGGCTCCCCGGCGCTGCCAGTCCCGACGCCGCAGATGCGGAAACTCAGCCTCCCGTGCGGTCCAAGACGTTCAACCTGCTCATGACGGTGGAGTTGCCCGTAAGCGTTTCGTTTGGCCACGTGCAACTTCCCTTGAAGGACGTCCTCAAGCTTACCGCCGGATCCATCATCGAGTTGAACCGCACGGTGGATGAACTGGTAGAGGTAATTGTCAACAACTGCGTGGTGGCTCGTGGAGAAGTAGTGGTAGTGGAAGGCAACTATGGCGTGCGGATCCATCAGATCATGACGCGCCAAGAACGCCTGGAGACCCTGCCATGAGCGCCATGCCGGGGATCGCCTGGAACCCGGAATCCCTGCTGCACCCGCTGGTCTCCTATGTTCTGCTGGCGGCGGGTTTCGGGTTGTGCTTGTATCTGTTCGCGACCCTTAAAGCCGAAATCCACGGATTGCTTCGCCGCTCGCTGGAGGAGCGGCAACATCTGCAAGCCGTGGAGAGGTCGCTGGACGACGCGCGCCTCGCGTTGCAGTCGCTCGAAGCCGATCTGCGTGAAGTGGAACGTCAGACCGGCATGCTGGTGGCGCCGGCGCCTGCCCGATCGGGCCTCAACCTCAGCAAGCGCACGCAGGTACTTCGGATGCACCGCGCCGGCCAGGATAGCGCGGGGATCTCGGCCGTGCTGTCGCTGCCGCGCAGCGAAGTGGAACTATTGATTAAGGTCCACCGCCTCGTCGTGGGGCAGATCTGATACGGCTTCCGGCGAAGCCGGGCTAAAGCAGGGCTAAAGCCTTTGTCCGCACCTGCCGATTGTTGCCATAGCCATGGATATTATCGAACCAGCCCGGGTGTTATGGATTGCAGCGGAAGATTGCCTGGCCGCAGCGGCCCGCGTCTCTGAAATCGGCGGACTTGCGGTGGAGCGAGCCGCCGGGATACCCGAAGCTTTGGAGTACCTGAAGCGCTCCCGGATCGATGCGGCGGTGGTCTGCTTTCCCCTGCCGGAATACACCCCCGTCGAAGCGCTGGAGGAATTGCAGCGCGCCGATGGCGGCGTTCCCATAGTCCTTTGGGATCCGTCGATGGGATTGCAGGATGCCGTGCGCTTAGTCAAGTTGGGCGCCTTCGACGTTCTGGGCGGGGAAGCCGGACCCGAGCAGCTTGCCGCGGTGCTACAGGACGCCACCGAGGACCGCCGCAGCCAGGTATGCACTTGGGGAGACGCCGATGAACCTTGGCGGCGGATATTGGTCGGCTCCACGCAGCCGTTTCAGGAAGTGGTGCGGATGGTACGGCTGGTCGGAAGCCGGCGCTCCACCGTGCTGATCACGGGCGAGACCGGAACTGGCAAAGAGATGGCCGCGCTAGCGGTACACATGGCGGGGCCGCGCGGCCGTCTGCCCATGGTATCGGTTTGCTGCAGCGCACTCCCGGAGAATCTGCTGGAAGCCGAGTTGTTTGGACATGTGCGGGGGGCTTTCACCGGCGCTCTCAACCAGCGCATCGGACGCTTTGAGCAGGCCGATGGCAGCACCCTGTTTCTGGACGAAATCGGAGACATGCCGCTGGACATGCAAGCCAAGCTGTTGCGCGTCCTGCAGGAGCGCGAGTTCCAGCGGCTGGGCAGTTCCGAAAACATACGGGTGGACGTACGCGTGGTGGCCGCTACCAACGCCGACCTGCCGGAGCGGGTCCGCCAGGGCCGCTTTCGCGAAGACCTATACTACCGCCTCCATGTGGTCCCCATCCACCTGCCGCCGCTGCGCGCGCGCCTGGGCGATGTGGCGGCATTGACCCATCATTTCCTCCGGAAAATCTGCCGCTTGGAGGACCTCCCGCTCAAGCAGATCTCCCGCGAGGCGCTGCACCGGTTAAGCGAGTATTCGTGGCCCGGCAACGTGCGCCAGTTGGAAAACACCGTAGAACGCGCCATCGTCCTGAGCGGAGATCGGGCCATGCTGTATCCGTCCGACTTCCCCCTTGACGGCCACATCCCACGCCCGGTTAACGGCCAGGCGAGCGCCAACTTTGTGCATGTGCCCGACGACGGCCTGGATTTCGAGCAGACCGTAGGGCAGATCGCGCGCGGCATCCTTGAACAGGCGCTGCGCAAGACCAACGGAAACAAGAAAATGGCGGCCGATCTGCTGCGCCTCAAACGCACTACGTTGGCCGCGAAACTGAGGAGCCTGGAAAGCAGCGATCCGGAACTTGCCGCCATGGCTTCGGATTTCGTGCATTGCGCCTGAGGCAGCCGGATCGATGCAGGAAGGAAGTCAATGCCGGATCATCCCCCAAGTATGTCTGAAGAGCTTTTAGCCACTTCACCGCCAACCGGCATGCGTCTTGGCCTAGCCGCGCTGCGCAGTGTGCTGGAAGCGCACGGCGCCTGGCTCGAGCGGCGTCCGGGCGGCCGTCGGGCCAGCCTGAGTGGCATGGTGCTGGCCGAGGCGGCCCTCGACAAAATCAATTTAGAGCGTGCCGACCTGAAGGCGGCGAACTTCATCGATGCCAGTATGTCCGGCGCCAATCTGAGCGGCGCGAGTCTGCACTTCGCCGACCTCAGCAACGCGACGCTGATCGAAGCGGACTTGTCGCACGCAGAGTTGGTGGATGCCAAACTGGACTACGCTTTGCTGGGCGGGGCGAACTGCAGTGAAGCCCGGTTTCTGCGAGTCTCCTTACGCGGCGCGAATCTGCGGGAAGCTCTCCTGCTGGAGGCAAGCATGGAAAACTGCGACTTCGCGCGCGCCGTCCTGCACCAAGCCCAGTTGCTCCAGGGTAAGTTGTTCGACTGTAACTTCGCGGAGGCCGAGCTTGAGGGAGCCAATCTTTACCACAGCGTGTTCCGGCATTGCAGGCTGTCCGGAATATCCGCCGCCGAATCGAATTGGGCCACCGCCATGGTGCAGAATTGCGAATTCCGGAGAGCCGATCTGACCTCCGCGCGTTTCGACCGGGCCGATCTGCGGCAAAGCTCCTTTTGGAAGGCCGATCTCAGTAACTGCAGCTTTCAAAGCACCCGCCTGAACGGCGCCGATCTGGAAGGCGCAAATCTTACGGGTGCCCGTTTCCACGAAGCCGCTACCACCAGCGCGAATCTTCGCGGGGCCCATCTGCGGGGCGCGCAAGGGCTCACCCAGACCCAACTCGGCCAAGCGCTTACGGACCGCGATACGATCCTGCCGGATGGATCGCACGGTCCCTTCCTCCGGGGATCCGGGGCGCACCGGGCGTGCCGGATCTAGCTTAGCGCTCCGCCCGACTCCCGCCGGTAGACGCGGGGCGCGTCCAAGCCGCCACAGCTTGGCGGCCAGATCTTAGCACTGCGCGGCCATCAGCGCGCCGCGCGCCGTCGAATGCAAGGGGTCGCCGGATACCCGGACTTCCGACAGCCGCAGCGGAAACTCCTCAGATTGTAAGATCCTGATGAAGTGATCCAGAAATCCCTTGGGCATCGCCGTGCCGCCACTGAGCACCAGCGGCACCGATTGCTCCAGCTTTGGCAGTTTCTGCGCCGATGCGATGTGGGCGCGCAACGACCCGATCAGGGTGGAGATCACTTCCTGGTAGTAGACGGTCAGCGCATTGTGGACCCGATCTGAGGTGAAGCCGTTCAATTGGAAGGCCTTTTCCTTCGAGATGCGCAACCGGTTGGCGCGTTCGCCGGTCACCTGGGCGGCCTGGGCATCGATGAAATCGCCGGCTTTGGGCACGCTGAAGCTGATCACCGGCACCGACAGGACGGCCAGGCAGATATTGCACAACCCGCTGCCGCACGAAATACCGACGCCACTGTAATTCGATGCGGCCATCTCGCCATACACCACTGCCAAGCCCTCCTCGATGGGGGTGGCCTCGTAGCCCAGCTCCGCGAGGATTTGCCGGATCGACGCTTCATGGTAACGAATCGCGCCGCTCAGCCCATCGCCCTGCGCGGGCACGCTGAAGAAGACTTTCTGCCCCTCGACTGCCGCCCGTCCAACCAACTTGGTAATGATGCGTCGCACCACCGCGAGGCTGTACGGCTCCTCGGGATTAAGCACTCCACGGGCCATGGGCCGCCGCGTCTCGACGTGAAAAACTTCGGCGAATTTTTCCGCGTCGTTGCCCGCCACTACGATATCCGCGCCCTGCACTTCGTGGAAAACGTTCTCCCGTTGCAGCAGGCTCTCCGCGAGTTTCGAGTAGGGTAACGTCAGGAACGCGTTGAGCTGGGAATCGTAATCTTGTTTCTTGTCCTTCGCGCGCGCCACCACCACGCGGCTGGTACCCACGTCCAGCCCCAGCGGTTGCGTGTAATCCAGTTCGAGGTTGTTCATCGCTCTCTCCCGTTTCATGCTTATTCGAAAGGCTGGGCTTGCTCCCGGTGCGCGGTTTCCGCGGCGCGCCGCAATCTCTGCAGCTCACCGCCTCCCAAGGGCCGCGGCTTGCGTTCGGCCCAGCACCAGGCAAGCAGCACCAATCCGCAAATGCCAGCCAACCACGCCACTGTCTGGCTCTCAGCGCGCCGCCGCGCTCGACGCACGTTCCAGCACCACCGTCAGCCCGGCGGCTGCCGGCGTGTCGGCTTCCGGGACGCAGCAGTCCGCGGCATTGGCAATGCGCTGCGCCTCCTGCAGTTTGCGCTTCTGCCAGACTCGGAAATTGTCCTGCGCGCGCGCCACTTCATCCAGATTGCTTTGCATCCGCGCCATGTATTGGCTGGTGATGTGGTCCATCTCCGTCTGAATCGCGCGGTTCTGTTCCTGCATGGCCGCTTCGAACTTCTGCAGGTCCCGCTGCCGCGCCTCCTCGTAGTCGTTGAGGGACCTCTGCCGGACGATGGCGTCCTGCAGGATATCCTCGATCTTCGCGCCGCCCGCGTCCAATGCCATCAACAACGCGGCGCGCTTGGATTCCGCCGGCATACCGCCAAGGTGCGAGCTGTTCAGCATTTCCGCCACCTTCAGCACGCCGTAGGAGACACGCGGCGGCTTCACGGCCCCGCTCTGATAGATCTGCTCGAAGTCGGTGAGTAAAGCGGGAGCGCGCTCCGCGCCCAACCCGGCCAGACGCGCGCCCGGCCCGTCCGGCTCCATTACCGCCGGTATGCGGCCATTGGATCCAGTGCCGTTTCCGCTGGGGGACAACTCCTCACGGTTTCCATTCGATAGCTGCAGCATGCGCTTCCACATACGGGTCTCCTCTACTGACGCCGCCCAAGCTGCCAGATGCCGCTTCCGCGACGGACGCCGCTATTCTGTTTTTTCGGTATCTCCTTAGAAGTACTCTTTTGAAGAATTTATCTCACGTCTTTTGATGGGTCGCACCCAGTCTCACGAAATATGAGAAAGGGATAAGATTTTTCGCCCTGCTGGACGACATATCTACGACAGAAGCATCAACATGCCATGGCCAGGACGGAGGTTGACGCGCAAAGTGCGTGAGGCTAGCGTCGCTCGCATCGCAGGTTGCATCGGGGATCCGGTGCGGCGTTTGCGATTCTTGAGAGCGGTGGCGCCGCGGACCTCGCTTGCGCAACGCCAATGGATGCTCTGGGCAGGTCTCGTATTGCTGCTGCTCATCCCCTTTTTGATGAAGCTCCGAGCGGGCAAGCCGGAACCACCGCATAACGCGCCGATCCCTTCTCATCGGGCAGCGGCCGGCGACGCTCAAAAAACGGTTTCGGTCTGGCAGGTCGAACAAACCGGCGATGCGGAGTTCTACAGCAACGGTCTGCGCGTCGATACGCGTCAGACGGTTGCCAATCGGCCCAGACTCTACACGGCGTTTGCGCGCGCCGGCGCAGCCTCCATCAGCCGGGTCCGGCGCACTCAGCCCGCCGGTATTGTCTACCACACCACAGAAAGTTGCCAGGCGCCATTTGAAGCGGAGGACACCCCGGTTTTGAAGCGTTTAGGGGAATCGCTGCTGGAGTACGTGTGCCGCAAGCGCGCCTACCACTACCTGATCGACCGCTTCGGCCGTGTGTACCGTGTGGTCGCCGAGTCCGATGCCGCCAACCATGCCGGCTATTCGGTCTGGGCCGACGACGAATGGTTCTATGTAAATCTCAACGAGAGCTTTCTGGGAGTTTCCTTTGAGGCCCAAACGCATTCCGGCCAGACGGAGGGAGTGGTGAGCCCGGCCCAGGTGCGCAGCGCCGCCATGTTGACGGAAATGCTCCGCAGCCGTTACCAGGTTCCCGCCGGAAACTGCGTCACGCACGCCCAAGTCTCGGTGAACCCTTCCAACATGCTGGTGGGCTATCACAAAGATTGGGCGGCGGGCTTCCCATTTGCGGAGTTAGGCTTGCCGGACAACTACCAGCGCCCGCTGCCGTCGCTCTGGGCGTTCGGCTTCGATTGCGAGTCGGCCTGGCTGGCTTCCAGCGGGAGTCGCATGTCGTCCGGCGTCAAACTGGCGGAACAGGATCTGGTGCGCCGGGCCGCCGCGGCGGGTGTGCCGCCGACGGCGTACCGGAAGGCTCTACGCCAGCGGTACCGGGGGTGGCTGGCGGAAGCGCGCCGCGCCGGTTCGCCGATCGCTCAACTCCGTTCCGGCTCCGTTGGCCGGTAGCCGTTTTCCAGCAGTACGCGCCGCGCCGTTTCCGCTCGATCCGGCAGCACGTAGAAGAACGCGCCCGTGCGCACCCGCTGGAAAATGAACCCACCGCGATATTCGTCGGCTTCGACCCCGTAGTCGATACCGGCGGTCGAGAGGATCGCTTCCAGCCGCAACGCCTCGTTCAGCCGTTTGGCAATATACACCAGCACGGAATCTTTGCCTTCAAAGAACGATGGTTCCTGGCGCATGTTTTCCTTGAGAGAAGCGGCGGGCGCCGCCATCTTTACCATCTTAGGAGATTATTTGGATGGAAGGCTTAATGGCAGACCCCACGCTAGGTTCGATCGGCCGGGAAGAGGAACTGCACTGGTTGGCGCTGACCCTGACCCCCGGCCTTGGCACGCGCATAGCGGGAAAGCTCCTGGATCGATTCCGCACGCCGCAAGCCGTATTCCGCGCCTCGCGCACCGAACTGGAGGCGGCCGGCGCCGGCGGAGCGGTGGCCCAAAGCATTGCGAGCGGCTGCGCGTTCGAGGACGCCCTCGGCCAGCAGCGTAAGATGGCGGAGCGCGGCGCAGTCGCCATTGTGCGCGGCGACCCGCGCTATCCGGCCCTGCTGCGCGAGATTTTCGATCCGCCCATCCTGCTGTTTGCCCGCGGACGCCTGGAACTCCTGCAGCCCTTCCATTTCGCCGTGGTCGGCACCAGGCGGCCCACGCCTTATGGCTTGGCTGTCGCCGAAAGGCTGTCCGCAGACCTGGCGCGCGCCGGACTCACCATCGTCAGCGGGATGGCGCGCGGCATCGATACCGCCGCGCACAAAGGCGCCTTTTCCGCCGGCGGCGACACCGTGGCGGTGTTGGGTTGCGGCGTGGACGTAGTCTACCCTTCGGAAAACCGCAAATTGGCCGCCGACCTGGCCGCCAAGGGACTCCTGCTGTCGGAATTCGCCATGGGATCCACGGCATTTCCCCAGAACTTCCCCATCCGCAATCGGATCATCAGCGGCTTGAGCGCCGGCGTCCTGGTGGTGGAAGGCGCCCAATACAGCGGCTCGGCCATCACCGCGAAGCTCGCACTGGACCAGGGCCGGGAGTGCTTCGCCGTTCCCGGCAACATTACGTCCCAAGCGAGTTGGGGGCCTAACCTATTGATAAAACAGGGCGCCAAGCTGGTGCAGGACTGGAACGACATAATCGTGGAACTTCCCGCGGAGGTCCGCCGTCAGTTAATCGAGCGCGGCCGGACTCGCCTGCTGGGGAATGCCGGTGCATCCCAAGACGGCGGTCAGGCATCCCACTTAGAGGGGTCTCTACCCGAAGTTGGCCGCAGGCTGCTCGCCGTCCTGCAGGTGGATACCGCCATACATTTGGACGATCTGCTTCAGATTGTGGAAGATAGCTCGGCTTCCGAACTGATCGCCGCGCTTTTCGAGCTGGAAATGCTGGGCCTCGTCAAACAGCTTCCCGGAAAGCACTTCGTGAAAGTGTGGTAGCCTCTGGGGTATCTGCCAAAGGTTGTTGAAGTCTTTTTATGCCGAAAGCTCTCGTAATCGTGGAATCGCCGGTCAAGGCGAAAACCATCAATAAATATCTGGGTAAGCAATACATCGTCAAAGCTTCGCTGGGCCATATTAAGGATCTCCCCAAGAAAGATCTGGCCGTGGATGTGGAGCACGGCTTCGAACCGCGCTATGAAATCATCGAAGGCAAACGCAAACTGCTTGGCGAGTTAAGACAAGCCGCCAAGGGCGTCGAATCCATCTACCTGGCAGCCGACCCCGACCGCGAAGGGGAAGCCATCTGCTTTCACCTGCAAGAGGAATTGCAAGGCAAGAAGAATGGCGGGCCGCGCATCTACCGGGTGATGTTCAACGAGATCACCAAGAACGCCATTCAGAAGGCGTTTCAAAACCCCGGCATGGTCGACGAAAAGCTGGTCGACGCGCAGCAGGCGCGCCGCGTACTAGACCGCCTGGTGGGTTACAAGATATCGCCGCTTCTATGGGATAAAGTCCGGCGGGGCCTCTCCGCCGGACGTGTGCAAACCGTGGCGTTGCGCGTGATCGTGGAGCGCGAAAGCGAAATCGCCGCGTTTATCAAGAACGAGTATTGGACCATCGACGCGGACCTGGGTGCCCGCAAGCCGCCGCTGCTGAACGCGCACCTGATCAAGAAGGACGACCAGACGCCGGAACTCGGCAGCCAGGAGGCCACTGATCGGGTGGTCGCGCAACTCGATGGCGCCGACTACATCGTCAAATCCGTCGGCACGCGCGAGAAGCGCCGCAATCCGGTGGCGCCGTTCATCACCTCCACGCTGCAGCAGGAGGCCTCGCGCAAGCTGCGCTTCAGCGTCAAGCGCACCATGATCCTGGCGCAAAGGCTCTACGAGGGCATCGAGCTGGGCAAAGAGGGCGCGGTCGGCCTGATCACCTACATGCGCACGGACTCCACGCGGATATCCGAAGATGCGCTGCAGGAAGCGCGGGCTTATATCGCGGTCAAGTTCGGGGCCGAGTTTCTGCCGGAGTCCGCCAATATTTACAAGTCCAAGAAGGACGCGCAGGATGCGCATGAAGCCATCCGCCCCACTTCCATGGAGTACAGCCCCGACGATGTGGCCAAGTACCTGGCCGAGGACGAGCTCAAGCTCTACCGCCTGATCTGGAACCGTTTCGTGGCCTGCCAGATGATGCCCGCGGTCTTCGACCAGACTACCATCGACATCTTGGCGCGCGGCAAGGACGCCAGCGATTACCTGTTTCGCGCCACCGGGTCGGTGCTCAAGTTTGGCGGCTTTCTCAAGGTCTATGAAGAGGGCAAGGACCAGGCCGACGAAGAAGACGAAGAGATGAAACACCGGCTCCCCGCCGTGGCCGAGGGCGAACAGCTCAAGTTCCGCCACCTTCTGCCCGAGCAGCACTTCACCGAGCCGCCGCCGCGCTATAACGAGGCCACGCTGGTGAAGAAACTGGAAGCCG
>OBLW0100001363.1_pt1 | contig 20833 bp, 14 predicted proteins | sample 1520161 | NCBI WGS metagenome assembly OBLW01 (sample SAMEA3539309, study PRJEB22396) | soil metagenome | biome: tundra; feature: field; material: soil | place: USA | collected 2010-05 | depth 0.15 m | reverse complement strand
CTGAAGTCGCCGAAGCCGGAAACCTGGCGCGGCAAGCGGCCGGCGCCGATCCGAAAAACGCCGAGGCGCATCATCTCCTCGGGCGCGTCTTCCTTGCGAATGGGGATCTGCGCGCGAGTGCGAGCGAGCTGGAAACGGCGAAACAACTCGCACCAGACAGCCCGGTCGTCCGATCCCATCTGGCGATGGTCTACACTAGACTTGGGCGAATGCAGGAAGCGAAGGCTGAGGCCGCCGCCTTTCTCGCATTGAAGAAGAAGGAAGGGGTCATGGCTTCGCCCAACGAGAAACTCGGCGAAGTGCGGGAGAAGGCCCATTGATTCGCAAGGCGCTGCTGATCGCTTTCCTCGCGGCATGTGCCGCCCCGGCCTCGATGCTGGCGGGCCGGGAATCTTCCGAGGCTTCCCGGGACGGCATTGACCAACTGCTGCAGGCCGCCGAAAAGGCGCGCGACGATAACCGTGTGGACGATGCCATCCGGCTGTTTCGGCGCATTCTTTCCGAACAGCCGGAGTCGGAACAGGCCTTGTGGTATCTCGGCACGTTGCTCCACGAAAAGGAGCGATACGCCGAAGCGCGCGAAGTGCTGCGGCAATTCGTGACGATTCGTCCCGATGCGGGACCGGCTTGGGCCCTGCTTGGGCTGGGCGAATTCCAGTTGAGAGAGTACCCGCGCGCCCTGGATCATTTACAGCGCGGCATGGCGCTGGGTATGGGGGACCGCAAAGAGCTGGTGCAGGCGGTGTTCTATGACGTCGTAATCCTGCTCACCCGGGCGGAACGGTTCGACGACAGCATGGATATGCTGCTGAAAATGCTTGCGTCTGGCCCGCGGGATCCGGCGCTCATTGTGCCTGCCGGGCTCGCTGGGTTGCGATTGCCGTTCCTGCCCATGGAGTTGCCGCCGGACCGTCGCGAAATGGTCAGTCTTGCCGGCCAGGCCGTGCTGGCGGTGCAAACGCAGCAGTACGAAGAAGCCGAATCGGAATTCAGGGGGCTTATGTCGGCGTATCCGAACGAGCCTGGCGTTCATTTCCTCTATGGCGCATATCTCGTGCAGTTGCATCCGAACGATAGCGTGCCCGAGTTCGAACGCGAGCTGGAGATTTCTCCCTCCCACGTGCTCGCCCGGATACGGCTCGCGGAGCATCTGATCGCGCAGCGCGATTTCGACCGCGCTCTGGCACTCGCCCGGCAAGCCATCAAGCTGGACCCAGGGCGCGCATCGGCTCACATGCTTGCGGGCGAGGCTCTGCTGGCCGCTGGCAACGCCGGCGATGGTCTCAAGGAACTGGAAACCGCGCGCGAAGACGACGCCAGCGTTACCAGAACCCATTGGGATCTGCTTCGGGCTTATGCCGCGGCGGGGCGCAAGGAAGACGCGGAGCGGGAGAAGCGCGAGATCGAAACGCTCTACCGCGCCAAATCGTCGAGTCGTCCCGGTGACGCCGCCGGCACCCCGCGCGACCAGGATGCGCCCAGATGATCCGCGATGGCACTCCGATTTTGAAAGGGCACGGCTCCTGTCGTGCCGCTAGTTCCGCGAAACGAGCGGGCTCTTGGCCCTGACGGATGGTTAACTTGCAACGCCGACGTCTATTCCACGCTTCTAACCGCGCCATGGCTTTTGCCGCACCGTTGATAGGCGGTTACCTTGTGTTTCACTGTGGACTGCTTTCCCAGGAGCAGCCCGCTTCGCCTATCCATTTCTCGCCGCGTCCCATCGCGTTTTCGCTCGACAGCAGCGAGACTCCGCAGCGGCACGCGCCGGAGACCATGGCCGGAGGGGTGGCCGTCCTTGACTACGACCGCGATGGCAAGCCCGACATCTTCTTCACCAACGGCGCGGACATCGACACCCTCAAGAAGAGTTCGCCCAAATACTGGAATCGCCTCTTCCACAACAATGGCGACGGTACGTTCACCGACGTGACCGAAAAGGCGGCCCTCAAGGGAACCGGGTTCGATGTCGGCTTGGCAATCGGCGACTACGACAATGACGGCTACGACGACATTTTCGTGGCCGGGGTCTATCGGAACACGCTTTATCACAACAATGGCGATGGCACGTTCACCGACGTGACCGAAAAGGCGGGTCTGGCCCACCCCGACAAACAATACGGGCCGCTCTGGTCGGTGGCGGCCGCATGGGTTGACATCAATAACGATGGCCTGCTCGATCTGTTCGTGGTTAATTACCTGTCTTGGGATGGCACGAAGGAACCCGACTGCAAATACCTTGGGAAGCCCGAGTACTGCCATCCGAAGTTCTACAAGGAACTGCCGAGCCAGCTCTTCCTGAACAACGGCGATGGAACGTTTACCGACATCTCCCAGCAAGCTGGAATCCGCGCACACCCGGGAAAGGGGATGTCCGTGGCGATCGCCGACTACGACAACGATGGCCTGCCCGATATCTTCGTCACCAACGACAAACTCTTCAACTTCCTTTATCACAACAAAGGCCACAACCGCTTCGAGGAGGTTGGATTCGAACTCGGAGTCGCTTTGCCCGAGCACGGCAACCTGATATCCGGGATGGGGTGCGACTTCCGCGATTTGAACAACGACGGTTATCCGGATATTGCCCTGGCCGCGCTTCAGAACGAAACCTTCCCCATCTATCAGAACGTTTCCGGGACTTCGTTTCAAGAGGTCACGGCGCGGAGCAAGATGACCATGCTCAGCAATCCCATGTCGGGGTACAGCGTCAACATCGACGACTTTGACAATGACGGTTGGAAAGACATCTTCGTCAGTCGCGGAGACGTAGCTTCTCCCAACATGGCGGACCGCGTTCACGTGGACCAGCCCAACACCGTGTTTCGTAACCTGAATGGGACATACGCCGCCCTCACCGGGGAAGCCGGCTTTCTTGCGCTGCCTCCGCGCAGGCATCGCGGCGCCGCGGTTGCGGACTTCAACGGCGATGGAAAGCTCGATATCGTCGTCACCGCGCTGAGCGCTCCAGCGGAGATCTGGATCAACGACAGCCCGGGGAACAATCACTGGCTCGATCTTTCGCTTCGGGGAACCAAGAGCAATCGCGATGGCATCGGCGCCAGGATCAAGCTCACCGCGGCGGGAAAGGTGCAATTCAATCACATGACGACGGCAAGCGGCTATGCTTCCTCGAGTGCCGTGCCGGTTCACTTCGGCCTGGGAGACGCGCGCGTCGCCAGCGAGATCGAGATTCGCTGGCCCTCCGGAACCGTTCAGAAGATCGAGAACGTGGCCGCCGATCGGGTACTGCAGGTGAAAGAGCCCCGGTGAAATTCAACGTCCGAACCATTCACGGAATGACTTCCGGCTGCGGCCCCTTGCTGCGTGCCTTGTCATTCAGTTCGACGACAATCCGCCGCTCGCGCTCGCTGTCCCGGGTTTGATGAAGCCGGGCATAGACCATGGCGAGCTGAAGGTGCGCCTCGACGAAATCCGGCCACTGCTTCACGAGTTTCTCGAACCCGCTCTTGGCTTCCTCCAGATGTCCGGTGGCGGCGTCCAACGCCCAGACTTGAAATTGCACCGCCGCCGAGTCCGGGCGCAGCACGAGCGCGTGCCGCAGATGCGGTCCGGCGCCCTCAGTGTCGCCGTCGTGCCGCAGAACCGCCCCCAGGTGAAGGCAGGCGTCGAAGTCATTGGGGTCCGCTTGCAGCGCGCGGCGGAAAGCGGTCTTGGCTTCTTCGTTTTCGCCGCCGCTCAGCAGAGCTCGCCCATAAATCGTCCATGCGCCGGGAAGCTCCGGATTGAGGTCCAGCGCCTTGCGCAGCGTTGCGGCCGAAGCCTTGTAGTCTCCGGCGGCATATTGCGATGCGCCCATCAGCACGCTGCCCACGGCCGAATTCCCGTTCCTCATCATGCGGTCGATCACGGCCGCGCCTCTTTGCGTTTGCCCATCCTGAATCAACGCGGCGCCCAAGATGTATTCGATCGCTGGATCGTCCGCTTGAGCTTCGTAGGCCGGTTCGACGAGCGCAATCGCATCCCGATAATTCCCCAGCCGCAGGTCGCAGTCAGCCAGTAAGTGGAAGGCCTGTCGATTGGCGGGGCGAAGCTTGTGCAAGTCATCCAGTTCGTTGCGCGCCTTGGAGAAATCTCCCTGCTTGTAATACGCGAGGGCCAGATTCAGCATCGCGGTCTCGTTGTGTGAATCGCGCGAGAGCACTTGGCGGTATTGCCGCACAGCTTCGTCGTAGCGCCCTTCCTGGGCGTAAGCCACGCCCAGATTGGTGCGGGCTTCGATGGAATCGGGAGCACGCCTCAGCAATTCCTCGTAGAGTTTGATGGCAAGTGCCGCGTTTCCCGCGTCGAGAGCTTTACCGGCTTGGCCGTAGAAAGCCTGCGAAGAGACTTCCTGGCTGTCGAGGCGCAAAGGGCCGAAGATTGCAACCGCCATGGCCAGGGTCGGAATCAGCCCAACTCTCTGTTGCGTGCCGCGCATGTCAACGTCTCCATTGTAGCCGAGCGTCCATTCCGGTTGCGCCGCGGACCGGGCTATTTCGAGGGAGCGAGCAGAGGCGTCAGCTTCCTGAGTCCCTGCTCTTCGTTGATCTCGTAGATGGTATCCGCGGAGACGTTTTGGAACTCCTGCTTCAGGCCGCTTGGCCAGCGCACTTCGATCCTGTCCATCGTTGCCGCTTGGCCCAGGCCGAAATGCAGGCGTGTGTCGTTGCTTGAGTTGTACCCGCCCCCGCCGCGCACCTCATCTACCTGCTCCATCGCTCGAGTGAAAACCGTGACTCGGGCGCCGATACCCATGCGGTTGCTCTTCGTTCCAACGAGGCGGAACAGCACGCGATGGTTCGCGTTGTGAGTCTCGTTGATGAACAAAGACGGCGGTCCGGCGGCATTGAACACGACGATATCCAGATTGCCATCGTTGTTGATATCGCCCAATGCCGTGCCTCGGCGCGATTGCAGTGGCCCGTTGTTCAAACCTGCCTTGTTGGCGATGTCTTCGAATCTCCGGCCGTCGATATTCCGGAAGAGTTGGAGCGGTTCGCGATATTTGACTTCGGTCTCCAGTTTGTCCATCAGCGACGAAAAATTACCGTTGGCGATCAGGAGGTCGGGCCAGCCGTCATTGTCGAAATCGCCGAAACCAACGCCCCACTTCACCGGCGCGAGCGTGGGTTGTGCCAGCCCGGATTCGGCGGCAACATCGGTAAAAACGATCTGGTCGTTGCGATACAGGCTGACGGGCTGCCGGCTATAGCGGGTCGCCACCAAGTCGAGCCTGCCGTCGCGATTGAAGTCGCCGAAATCCGCGGCCATGTTGCCATAGACTTCCCCGTTTGTGCCGGTGGCCGTGCAGGAGAGAATGCCAACCTCGGCAAAGGTGCCGTCGCCGTTGTTGTGGTAGAGGTAGTTTGTGCCGCCGTCGTTTGTGACATAGAGGTCGGGCCAGCCGTCGTTATCGTAGTCTCCCCACACCACCCCCATGCCGTGCAGCTTGCCCGGGTTGATGACGCCGGCCTTTTGCGACACATCTTCGAACGTCCCGTCGCCGCGGTTGCGAAACAGGAAGTCGGTCTCGCCTTCCATCTCGTCCGGCATCTGCAGAATGACCGAGCGATAACCCTCGACACGAGGATTGGGAGCAGGAAGATGATGAAGGTCCGTATGAACGTAGCGGGCAACAAACAGATCGAGGTGGCCGTCGCGGTCGTAGTCGGCCCAGGCGGCGCCGGTACTGAAGCCACCCACCTTGACGCCCGCGCGTTCGGTCACATCCTCGAACTTACACCCGCCCAGGTTGTGGTACAGCACGTTATGTCCGTAGCCGGTCACGTACAGATCCGGCAGGCCATCGTTGTCATAATCGCCAACCGCGATCGCCATGCCCCATCCGCGGGTAGTGAGCCCGGCAGCCGCCGTGATGTCGGTGAAATGGAGATTGGCGCCGCTTCCATCCTGGTGGTACAGAGTGATCATCGGGTCGCCGCCCGCCAAGAAGCGATCGATCGTGGAGTCATTCACAACCGCGATATCGAGCCTGCCATCGTTGTCGCAATCCAGAAGCGCGACACCGCCACCTCCCATCGTCTCCACGATGTAGCGGCGTTCTGAAGACGAGTGAGGAACCGTGTTCAGACCTGCTTGTGCGCTCACATCCCGAAAACGCATGGCCGATGCGGAATCAACCGGCGACCGCAACGCCGAGGAAGCCTGCCCGGATGGAAGGGGCGCTGCCGCGATTGGGCGCGGCGTGGCTTGGGCCGAAAGAACAGACGGAAGAACCAACGCGATCAGGCATCCAAGCTTCGCCATGAGGCGCAAATCAACTCTCCCTTGGCGTATCACGGCGCAATTCTATCATGCAGAAGAGCGCTGACCTGCCCCGTGGGCACGGTCCTGCGGGTTCGACGCCAGCCGACATCAATCTGGCTCGATCGAAGGCAATGCGCGGGCCCGGGCAGCGACTTCATCGGGCGGTGCCTTCAAGGGTAGCGGGAGTTCGAGGCTTCCGAAGTGGCGGGATAGCTCATCCAAAACGCCCAGGCGCAGCGAGACCGCATTCGCCGGAACATCCACATCCTGGTGCATGCGCAATCCGCCAATGATCATATCCCGATAGGCGGCAGGCTTAAGATCACTGGTGGTCTTAAAGGCGGTGCGGGTCGCAATGGAACCGTCGTCATTGAAAGCGGAGACCATCAAATCCAGGATAGCCCGCTGCATTTTGCCACTAGGAGTAAGACCCAACTGCGGCCCCGCGATCGCATAGTCGATCGCATAGTGCTGCACCTCGACCTTTTTCTGTGCTGCCGAACCTTTTACCGGCTTGCCCGCCGGGACCACGCGAGCCGCAAATACGAGTTGGTGTGATTCGGGAGCCCCGTGCTGCATTCCGTGGAGCCCGATGGCTCGAGCCAATTCGCCGGTATCCTTGACTGGCGCCTCCGGCGGTTCGGCGTAGTACCCGCGGCGATAGGCGAGGCGATATCCCTTTCGCGCATGCGACACTCGCAGCTTCCGGAACTTGCCGTCAACGCTGCCGTTGTCTGAAGAATATGAAAACATATAATACGAGGATCCCTGCTCAACCGCCGCCTCGACGGCCTGCTGAATACCATTCGTGTTGTAGAAGGCCTTGCCTCCAGTTGCCTCCGCAACATCACCCATCGTGGCTTGCTCGGCAGACCGGCTGTCCCGCTCTTCCTGCATTTGCCGTTGAAGCGGGGAGGGGGGTTGAATACTCGCGGCAGTGTTCGTCCCTGCGCCTCCCATTGGGCCCAAGTTCACACCCGACGGAGCTTGACTCTGCGCTTGCGACCCCGGAGCGGCACCCGCTCTGGGGTCGATGGAAGTCTCCGCGCTATAGACCGAGTCATTCGTGATGCCTCGAACATCCACCGGGTAAACGGCAATGTGTGCATCCGCCAATAGGTCGTTCATCTTTCGTAGCTGTTCGCCATAGTTGCGTACTTCGGCCGACAAACCGTTGGGCGAGTCGCCGTTCATCTGCGTTTCTGCGAAAAATCCGCGCGGAAACGATCCCGACAGCCAGACGACATTCTTTCTTCCCGGTAATCCGTCCAAATATCGTGCCAACTGCGTAAACGCATCGACCGTGAGGGCGACTCGACGGTCGAGATCGTTCACGCGATTTTCCGCTTGCTCCTGTACCAGTTGTTGAACCTCGGACTGGACACTGGGGTCAAGCGCCGCACGTTCTTTAGCCAAAGAGATCATTCGCGTCAGGTCCGCGGTCGCTTTGAGATGCATTCGCCCGAAGCTCTCCTTGCCGTTGACCGTGGCGGCGAGCCGGTTCTGATCCGCGGTGAAGCCATGGAGCATTTTCAGACCGTCGGAAAAAAGAAAGAGGGCAAACTGCATGCCACTAGGTTTCTTCAGCAGGAACTTGAGCAGTTGTTCTTTCGCATGCTGCTGATCCTGAAAAGAGGTATTGACAAAGTCGAGCACCACCGCAACCAGAGGCTGGCTCCCAGCAGGTGTCGCGTTGTTGCTGAAGACATTCGGGGGCGGCTTGGGAGCGGGCACCGAAGCGGCGGTCCCCGCCGAGCCATCGAACTCATGGAAGTACTTGATCTTCTGGGGTCTCCGGTCTTCCTCGATCTGAAAGTCCGCTAAAGACAGGCCCTTGACCGGGTGTCCCTTGGAATCGGTGACCGATACATCCACAACAACTTCCTTCGCGGTCGTGTTGAAAGTAGCGACGGACGCCGCCCCCCGATCCGTCATCGCCGTTTGGGCGGCAGCAGCCGGCGTCGTCGATGTTGTGCGAAGCGCAGCTCGAAGGTCGGATTCTCCTGCTTCGGCCTGGTTTTCGGAATCGGAGTCGCCCATCGCCGCCGCAGTACCGCCGTTGACTTCGGACGAATTCCCCGTTGGCGGAACAAGCCCCGGAGCTCCAGCCGCCAGGGCCAGGTATTTTGCCCGTTCGTCGGCCGACACGGATGGCAGATCGAAAATTCTCAAGACCGATCCATCGAGCAATGCGAAACGGTTTCCATCCGGAGCGAGAGCGAAGTTAGGGTTCTTCAGCACCACGGACCTGACTCGGGCAGCCAGGATCAGCTTCCCACTCGCAGTCTCGAAGACTCGAACGTCCTGTTCGACATCGGGCCACCCAGCATCGCCCTCGTCATTATTCTTGAGCGCCGAACTTGTTTCACGGGACGCCGTGATCGTGCCGACCGCAAATCGGCTCCCGTCCTCACTGCGCGCCAAACCGGGAAAGTGATTGAGTTGCGGCCACCGCTGGCGCCAAAGCGAATGTCCCGTGAGGCTAAAGGCGCCTACGTTATAGTCGCGGCTGTTGGAAGAGCAACGGCCGACCAGGAGCGTGTTCTTCGTTGGAAAAAGCAGATTGGGCTCACAAGGCGACTTGACCCGGGCCACGCCCTGCCGCTGCGTCACGTTGGGGCCGAACCGCACCAGCCAGGTGTTGTCTCGCACACTGTGGGTGAAATCGGCATAGCCTGAGCTGGGAGCATCAAACTCGATAACTCCAGTAGCCTGAATGGAGCGCTCCACGTCGAGAGAGATGGAGTTCAGGAAATCGATTTTCACCCGTGCTCGCCGGCTGTCTTCAGTCTGTTGATTTCGGTTTGTAGCCTCGCTCGCGGTCCCGCTGGAACCCTCCAAAACCGTTTCAGCGACGATCTGTTTTCCGTCCGGTGTGACGTTTGCCCACAATAGTTCGCTGGGGAAATCCTTCAGCAGCGTCTCATGGAGGTCTGAATCAAGCACATACAGACTGTTCGATTTACGCAATAGGAAGCGCCCCGGTGACAAAGGCCAGAGGTAAGGGCCGTAGTCGTGCTGGTACCAATCGGTTTCTGTGACCGCCTTCGAGCTGGCGAGGTCAAGAATCACAGCGTGAATCGTGCGACACGGATGAGTGGGGAGACACTCCAGAGGGCGGCGCGACAGCTTGCGCTGCGCAACGAACGTCACGAGAAGGTGGTTGTTATCCAGAAAATGAACGGATACGTTGGCTCGAAAATGGAAGCGTGCTATCGGTGAGAGACCGCTGAAGCCCCAAGCCGACAAATCGATCTCTTGTGTCGGCGGTGCAAGAGCCGAGTCGAACTCCGCTCCTTGGCCGAAAGCAGAGATACAAAACGCCAACCAGAGAAGCGTCGAGCCAAGAAAGCGGAATACACGGGCACACCCGATCGAGTTCAAGGTTTCTCCCCCTCACCTTACATGACGCGCGAGTCTTTTTGATAGCGATCAGACACCCGCGTGCTAACTGGCACAACGCTCCTTGGGATCAATAACCCGCAGAACTCAATCTGCTAGTGTCGCTCGTGAGCGCAGCCCACATGCGCCAAGCAACAGTCCGAAAGACCGAACTCGCTGCTGGCCATGGCCTGCCATTGCGCGACGCCTCGCATAATGATATATCTTCTCACGTCCCTGGGATTCTCTGCAACTGTACCTTTTCGCTAAGGCTGCGCAGCGGCGGTCGGTTCGGAATTGCCTTTATGGTAGGGTGATCAATGATCGGCGCGAATCCTCGCGCGCCGGTCACACGGCTGATCCGCACCAGATCACCACAGCGGAGCGAGAGCCATCTTTTAGCTGCCGGATCTCAGTCGCGAAATCAGGTGTGAGCCAGGTTTACTCATCGGCCGCCGGGAACCTTACTCCGTGAGCGCAGCCATACAGTAGCCGCCGCAGCGCAACGCTGCCGCGGATTCTCCGAAAATGGCTAACCACTAAGACATCGACTCGAGACGGGTATTCGTTTAGTCCCGCTATCGGCCCGCCGCTCTCCTACAGGAACCCGCCGTTGTGCTGCGGCCTAAACCGATGACTTGGCTCGGGATTGGGGTGCTGCGACAACGCCGTGTCCCACGTCGGATCTCGCGGTAGATGCCGTCCCGGCCGGGTTGATGCTCTTCTGTCAAGCCCCCTTTACAGCGCTGGGCAGCTCCTCGCCAAAATCGATGTTCACCGCCTGCTGGCCGATCCTGCGCTCGAGTTCCGCCACACGCCGCGCCGCGCCTTCTTCCGGGCTTTCGGTAGCGCGCGGCGATTGGGAATGCCCGGCCAGCCCACAGGCGGCCCACACCGCTGCGACAAAGGGGAGCATGCACAGGAGCGCTGCCGATGCCCCATTTTCAAGCGCGGAAAGATTAGCTATCACGCCCAGTTCGGGGTCAAACTCTTCCATCGTCACCTGGTTGGATGCGGGATCTGCTCGATCGAATCGGTTCCGAGTTCGGTCCCGACCCCGGCCCTTGTCGCCGCCTTCTGTGATTGGTTCCGAACCCATCGCGGCGTGAAGGAGCCGACTCTTCGGCAGTACGCCCGCGATGCTACCGATCTACTCCGAACGCTCGGCGAAGATGCCGGTCAATGGAGCGCAAAGGATGTTCGAGACTTCTTTCTCGAGCGGGCCAGCCAGTGTGGGATGGCAACCACGCAGGCGCTGATCACTTCCTTGCGCGCGTTTCTGCGGTTCCTCAGCTTTCGTGGAGAGTCCCGCGGCGATTTCGCCCTCGCGATACCTGCGATGGCCCACTGGCGGCTCGCCAGACTGCCGCGTTGTCTGTCGACAAGCGAGGTGAACCGACTAGTGGCCGCCTGTGATGGCACAGATCCTCGGCGGCTTCGCGACCGGGCAATCATACTGATGTTGGCGCGATTAGGATTGCGCGCCGGAGATGTAGCGCGTCTGTGCCTCACCGATATCGACTGGAACAGCGGCACGCTGCAGGTGACCGGGAAAGGACGGTATCAGGTGCGGCTGCCGCTCCCGCAGGATGTCGGCGACGCGTTGCTCGGCTAGGTCGATCGCCTCCACATCGTTTCCGTCCTCCACCGATTGCGTGTGCCAACCATACGCCTCGAAGCGCTGCGCATGGTCTTCGTGAGAGGCGATGTTCGTACCAGCCGAGAGAGTCACATGGTTGTCATCGAAGACATAGATCAGCTTGCCAAGCTCCAACTGCCCGGCGAGTGACGCTGCTTCGGAAGCCACACCCTCCATCAGGTCGCCGTCGCTGACCAAACAGTAAGTGAAATGATCGACGATCTCGAACCCCGGCCGGTTGTAGCGCGCCGCAAGAGACGCTTCCGAAATCGCCATGCCTACGCCATTGCCGAAGCCCTGCCCGAGCGGGCCGGTGGTGGTTTCCACGCCAGGCGTCACACCGCGCTCCGGATGACCGGGCGTAATGCTGCCCCATTGGCGGAATTCTTTGATCTGGTCGAGAGGAAGATTGTAGCCAGTGAGGTGCAGCAAGCTGTATAGCAGCATCGAACCGTGCCCGGCTGACAGGACGAAACGGTCCCGATTGGGCCATTGCGAACTGATCGGATTGTGCCGGAGAAACCGTGTCCACAAGACATAGGCGATGGGCGCGGCACCCAGGGGCAGGCCCGGATGTCCGCTATTGGCCTTTTGCACTGCGTCAACCGACAGGAAGCGGATCGTCTTGATCGACAGTTGATCAAGTTGCGCCGGATTGAGAGTTGTCTTAGTCGCCGTTCTCATTGCTCATTTCTCCTGGCCTGATGCAGGAAACATACGAAGTCCACCGCATAGAAGACCTCGAACGCCCTTTCGGCACGTGAGGACCAGCCTGTCATCCCTGATGTTGAACTTGAGGCTCGCCTCTCGGCGTTGCGGGGATTGTGGGGGGGGTACCACGGCCGCGGCCTGCCCGGAGCTACTGAATCACACCGCAGGCAATGCGAGCGCGGCTCTTCGAGATCGACTTTGCTCTCAAGTAATTTGCCGTTCGGAGGCAGATTGTGTAACCAGCAACTGCTGCATCTGGTTTGCACTCGCGGCATCCACTCCGGCCACCACGTTGATGCCCTTGATTCCGGAGGCGCCGACACCGAGGACGTGTCGTCATTAATCAGCATCGAGGTATTGGTGACCGTGATCACCGTGCCGCGATTGAGAACCACCGCGGGAATGGTCACCGCGGGAGGGGTATAGCTTTTCGCGCCGACCCCGCCGCAATAAGCCGGCAACGTCGCCGCCAGCGCTGGGAGTACACCGACGGCCAATAAGAAGGGGATGCTCACCATCGCGTGTCGCATTTTCCCGAGTCTCCAAGCGGGCATATTTTGACCGGGGATTTCCATTTCGGCCTCACAGGTCGAGTGCGCAATCCCCAGCCGGCAGGCCAGCAGTGCGATGAGCCTCTGCACCTCTCAAACCGTGCACGGCAAGTCCACTTCCTGCGCATGCGCCGCCGCTTCCTTTTTGTCCAGAAACTCACCCAGCGAGATCGGTACCGCAACTTTGAGCATCAGTGTGAAGAGCAGGAATCCCACCGCGAAGATGCCGGCGGCGACGCGCAACTCGGTGACGGTTGGGTAGTATTCGTAGATCTCGCCCAGCGTGTCCGGGGTCAGGCCGGGGATGATCAGCCCCATACCCTTCTCGATGTACACGCCGGCATAGGTGGCAAGGCACCCGATGTTCAGCGTGAGGAAATTGCGGCGCGCGGCCGGGGAGATGAACAATCCGAACGCGAGCAGGTTCAGCGCCACCGCGCTCCAGGCGTAGGGGACCAGGGTGTGGTGCCCGCCCACGCCGAAATACCAGTAGCGTGTGAACAGCAGGTGCTGCGTGTTGGAGTAGAACTCCTTGAAGGCTTCGGCGCCGTGCAGAAACAGGTTCAGGAACATGGCGTAGGCCATCAGCTCGGCGATCTTCCAGATGGCGGCGTCCTGGATTTCGAAGCGTGTGAAGCGGCGCAGCACCTGGAGCACGATCAGCAGAATCGCCGGACCGGAGCAGAAGGCCGACGCCAGAAACTGCGGCGCCAGAATCGAGCTGTTCCAATAGGGGCGCGCGGCCAGGCCGTTGTACAGGAACGCGGTCACAGTGTGAATGCCGACCGCCATGGGGACGGAAAGCAGCACCAGCGGGACCACCAGGCGCTTGATATAGTGCTTGCCGTGAAAAGCGCGGTACAGGATGTGGGTGGCCACCGAAAAGTTCAAGATGAAGTACAGGTTCAGCACGAGCACGTCCCAGGCCAGGATGCTGCTCGGGAAGTTCAGAAATCCGAAGGGCGGAATCAGGTGCCAGAAGCGGTCGGGGCGGCCGATATCCACCAGCACGAACAGCAGACACATGGTGATGGCGCTGATGGCCAGCAGCTCGCCGTAGATGACGATCTCACGGATGGGCTTCCAGTCGTAGATGTAGGCCGGGATCACCAGCACCACCGCGGCTGCCGCCACGCCCACCAGGAACGTAAAATTGCCGATGTAAAAGCCCCAGCTCACCTGGTCACGCATGGCAGTGAGCCCCAGGCCGATTTCGACCTGCCGGGAATAGGCCAGCGCGCCGGAGACGATGAGCGCGCCCAGAAACGCGAGCCAAGTCCAATACATCCGGTTGCCGCGGAGGATCAGCTTCAGGCTGCCACGCGCGAATCCGCCGAACATGCGGATGCTGTTGACTGCACTCTCAGGTTGCATAGAAGTAAAAGAATCGCGGGACGGTGTTCAACTCCTCTTTCAGGACCAGTACGCGTTTGTGCTCGATGATGTAACGGATCTCGCTATTGGGATCGAGGATGTTGCCGAATTTGCGCGCGCCCACCGGGCAGACTTCCACGCAGGCGGGGTAGCGGCCCTCGCGCGAGCGCTGGATACAGAAGGTGCACTTCTCGACCACGCCCTTGGGCCGCGGGCGGTTACCGAGGTAATGGGTGTGGGGATTGATTTCGTTTTCGGGAATGGTGGGCGCTTTCCAGTTGAAGTGCCGCGCGCCGTAGGGACAGGCCGCCATGCAGTAGCGGCAGCCGATGCACCAGTCGTAATCGATGACCACGATGCCGTCCTTCTCGGCCCAGGTGGCGCCTGTAGGGCAGACCTTGGTGCAGGGCGGATTCTCGCACTGCTGGCAGCCGACGGGGACGTAGAAGTGGCCTTCTTCGGGGACCTCGGGCGGATTGTAGTAGGGGTCGGCGTGGGTGAAGTCGACGCCCTTTTCCTTCTCCATGGAGAAGACGCGGATCCAGTGGATCTGCGGGTCGCGCGACTGGTTGTTTTCGGCGACGCAGCCGTAGACGCAGCGGCGGCAGCCGATGCAGCGGGAGATATCGAGCGCGAAGGCGAAATGGACACCGGGCATCGGGCCCTGGTCGGAGACTTGGATGTCTTTGCCGAGCTGTTCCTTGTAGCGGCGCTCCATTTCCGCGATGGAGGCTTTCAGCTTGTGTTGGGGGACTTCGTAGAGCCGCTTGGGGCCGCAGGCGGTGAGGACCATGCCTGCGAAGGCGGCCGTGGCGCTGGCGGTGAACATGCGCCGCGAGGGCTTCTCGGAGTCGGTCATTTCATGCTCCGGTCGGGGCGCTGCGGCGCGGGCTTGGGAGCCAGCGCTTTGAAGCGCGGCTGGTGAGGGTTGTGGCAGTGCGCGCACAACAGGTACTCTTTGGCGCCGTTCCAGTTGCCGGTGCGGCGGCCGTGGACGCCGGCGCGCCAGTCACGGTATTTTTCGCCGTGGCACTGGCCGCACAGGCGGTAGGATTCGTCGAACGGGACGCGCTCGCCGCTGGCCAGGTGAAGGAAGTCGCGATTGGTGGGATCGTGGCAATCCAAGCACCAGCGGTGAGTTTCGTCGTGCTTGAGAACGATATCGGTGTGCATCGCGGTGAGCTCGCGGCGGGTGCGGTCGACGGGCATTCCAGCGTGGCAGTTGGTGCAGGGGAAGATGCCATCGGAGAAGGGCGGGGGCGGAACCTCGATACGTTCCGGCCCGGCCGGGGCGGGCGGAGTCTTCGGTCCGTCCGCCGCCGGCACAATCCCCCCAGACAGCAGCAAGAGCAGGAGGCCACTACGCACAGCGCGATTCCACCATCCGTTGGACTTCGCGGAGCCACATGGCCTGGAATAGTTGCAGACGCTGGCCTATGACGCTGGCGAGATTGACCGAGACGGCGTAGCCGGTATCGGGATGGGCGGCGAAGTAGGCGTTGAGCGCTTCGCGGCCGAGCGCGATCACCTCGGTTTCGAGTGGCACCGCCGCGGTGAGGGTGAAACGGTGGGGAGGAATCAGGGCCGACCATCCGACGGTCTGGCCGGAAGAGCATTCTTCGACGAGGATGTCCTCTTCGTGATGGCGCACTTGCATGGGAAGAGTAAGGCGAACGCGGCCGCGCGCGACCAGATAGAGGCTGCCGGCGGCGTCGCCGAGGTGGAAGAGCTCCGCGCCGGCGGTGAGCAGTAAGCGCTTGCCGAGCGCCAGCACGCGTTCGGCTTCGGCCGGCGGCAGGCCCTTCAAGAGTTCGGCGTCAATCATGTCAATTCACCAGTGGGGAGATGGTTCTGCCATGCAGCACGTCGGCGCTGGGGGATTCAAGGAAGCATGCGGCGGCCGCCTGCTCCAGGCGAACGTGGTTTTCGATCTGCAAGAGCAACGCTTCGATCGGAACGCGGTTGGCGGCGGCCACGGGCAGGGCCGGGACGGCGGCGAAAAATCGTGCATTGACAGCCGCGGCCTTCACGGCTTCTCTTCCCAGGGCGGCCTCTTGTTCCATGACGGGCTCTTCGTGCGTCGCCGCACCGAAGGCCAGGCAGGACACGGCCAGCCCGAACATAGCCAGAGCGGCTCCCATCAGCAACATTTCCATCAGCCGGTCTCCTTTTCGAAGCCGGCCAGGTGCACGCCGGCAGCCAAAGCGTAAGTGGCTGAGACTTCAACCGCCGGCGATGGATCACTGACAAAATGTCACTGACAGGGCGTCAGCCGTTGACGCTTCCGGCAGGATGTGACATGATTCGAGCGAACCTTTGGCCAGCGGAACAAAGCCGTCCTTCGCCAGCACGACCGTGGGTCTGGCAGTAGGTGTCACCGCGGCCGTTGTGCTGGCGTGTGCCGGCGGCGCCTACCTATACTCCAAGCACCACATGCGATCTCTGCTCAAGGGGGCGCGGGCGACCGCTCTGGCCGAGGGCGATTTGATTCGGGTGGCGCTGGAACACCAGATGATCGAGAACGACCGGACGCTGATCGCCAAAATGATGGAGAGCTTCCGCAAGCAAAGCTGGGTGGAGCGACTGGTGCTCCTGGACCGCGCGGGTGCGGAGCGGGAGTTGCAGGTGCCCGCCGACCAGGCAGGCTCGAGTCGGGTGATCGAAGCGCGCAAGGGTGAGGTGCTGCGCACGGTGGTGCCGATCCGCAACCGTGCGGAGTGTTACGGCTGCCATGACCCGAGCCACAAGATCAACGGCGTCCTGATCCTGGATTACCGGACGACGGAATTGAGCCAGGAGATGGCGCACGACTTGGGCTGGATGGTGGGAGGGACGGCCGCGATCACGCTGCTATTGGTGGGGGCGATCGGAGTGGTGATCCGCGTGGCGGTGCTGCGGCGATTGCAGCGGTTCGAGACAGCGGCCCGGCAGATCGCGGGGGGGGACCTGGAGAAGCGCGTGCCGGCGGGGGGCAGCGATACGATTTCGTGGCTGGCGCGCGAGTTCAACACGATGGCCGATTCGGTGACGGGGCTGGTGGGGGAAGTGCGCCATCAGAGGGAGCGGCTGGAGACGGTGATCAACAGCATCGACGACGGCATCGTGGTGCTGGACGCCGAGCGGCGCGTGATCGCGGCCAACGATGCGTTTCTGGAGCGGGCACGGCATTCGCGCGAGCAGGTGTTGGGGTGCCAGTGCCGCGAGCTGACTCCAGGTGGCTGCACAGTGGAGGACTGTCCGACGTTGGCCTGCCTGGCAAGCGGGGCGCGGCAAGTGCGGCTGTGCGAGCGGCGTACGCCGGAAGGGCAGATAGTGTGGGAGGAAGTGCACGCCTCGCCGATTCTCGATTCCCAAGGGAAACTGCTGCACGTGGTGGAAGTCTGGCGCGACATTTCGGACCGGCGCGCGGCGGAGGCGCACCTGGCGGAGTCGCACCGGCTGGCGTCGCTGGGGACGCTGGCTTCGGGGTTCTCGCACGAGTTGAACACGCCGCTGGCGACGGTGCTGATGTGCGTGGAGGGTATCCTGCGGGAGACGTCGGGCGACGGTGCCGACGAGGCGTGGATCCGCAACAGCGCGTCGATAGCGCGCGAGCAGATTCTGCGCTGCCGCGGGATCACGCAGCACTTTCTGCGGCTCTCGCGGGGGCAGCGGGGGCAGGGGGAAGTGGTGGATTTGGGACCGGTGATCGCAGCGGTGGCGCGGCTGATCGAGCCGACGGCTCGCGCGCATTCGGTGAGAGTGGAGGTGCGGCCGGCGCCGGCGGGGATGCACGTGCGCGCGGACGAAGCGGAACTCCAGCACACGCTGATCAATCTGCTGCTGAACGCGGTGCAGGCATCGAAGGCGGGCGGGCAGGTGACCGTGGAAGCGGAGGCGGGAGAGCAGGTGCGGGTCCGCGTGATCGACAACGGGTGCGGCATCGCGGCGGACGACCAGAAGCGCATCTTCGAACCGTTCTTCAGCGCGCGCCAGGGCGGCACGGGGCTGGGGCTGTTCCTCTCGCTGAATTTCGTGCGGCGGTGGGGAGGGGAGATCCGGGTGGAGAGCATCGTGGGCCGGGGGTCGACGTTCGAGGTCGTGCTGCCGGCGCTGGGGGCCGCGTGAAGAACACGGCCTCGATTCTGCTGGTGGATGACGATGCGGCATTCCGCAATGTGATGGCGGGCGAACTGCGGCGGCTGGGTCACGAGGTGGTGACGGCGTCGTCGGGGGAAGAGGCGGTGGCGCAAGTGGAACAGTGGGAGCCGGAGGTAGTGCTGCTGGATCTTCGGCTGCCGGGGATGGATGGCCTCGAGGCATTGAAGGCAATCCGCGGGCATAACGCGTCGATCGAAGTGATCATGCTGACGGGACACGGATCCATCGATAGCGCCATCGAATCGATCCGCGACGGGGCGTTCGATTATGTGACCAAGCCGTGCCCGCTGGACGAGATCCAGATCCGGGTGCAGCGGGCGATCGAGCGGAGGGCGCTCAAGCAGCGGACGAGCCTGCTGGAGCGGGCGCTGACGCCGCCGGACCAGGCGGCATCCTTCTTAGGGGAGAGTCCGGAATTCCGCCGTATGCTGCACCTGGTGGAGTTGGTGGGGCCGAGCGATTCGACGGTGCTGATCGCGGGGGAGACGGGCAGCGGGAAGGAGCGGGTGGCGAAGCTGATTCATGCGCGCAGCCCGCGCAAGGCGAAACCGTTTGTGGTGGTGGACTGCGCGGCGCTGCAGGAGAGCCTGTTGCAGAGCGAGCTGTTCGGGCATGAGCGGGGCGCGTTCACCGGCGCCGACAAGGCCAAGCCGGGGCTGTTCGAGGTGGCGCACGGGGGGACGATTTTTCTCGACGAGATCGGGGAGATCAGCCAGGCCACGCAGGTGAATCTGCTGCGTGTGCTGGATACGTCGGCGTTCCGCCACTTGGGAGGGACGAGCGAGATCCGGGTGGATGTGCGGGTGCTGGCGGCGACCAATCGGGATCTGCGGACGATGGTGGGGAAGCGGCTATTCCGGGAAGACCTGTTCTACCGGATGAGCACGATCACGGTCGAGGTTCCGCCGTTGCGCAAGCGCGGAGGCGACATAGAGCTGCTGGCGCGGCGTTTCGTGAAGACGCTGAATGAGCGGTACGGGACGGGGAAGGTGCTGGGCGAGAGCGCGTTGGAGGCGCTGCGCGGGCACGGGTGGCCGGGCAATGTGCGGGAACTGCTGCATGCAGTGGAGGCGGCGGCGGTGGTGTGCGAGGGCGGGGAGATTCGGGCGGAGCATCTGCCGGAGTCGGTGCGGGGAGCGGCGCTGGCGGGCGTGGCGGCGCCAGCCGCACCACTTGTGGACGGAGGCCAGTTTCCGACGCTGGTGGAACTGGAGGTGATGCACATCCGGAGGGCGCTGGAGTCGAATCACGGGCACCGGGGGAATGCGGCGCGAATATTGGGGATCAGCGAGCGGAATCTATACCGGAAGTTAAAGGAGTACCGGTTGTTGGGGTGATCGGAGTGGCACGTACAGCGAACCCATGATCCAGGCACCGGGAGAATGCCCTCTTCCCCGGCGAACGCGGGCGCAACAATTGGCGATTTGCCCCATTTATGTGTGTCTTGCCCCAATTGCCCCACGCTTCCGACATTCAAATGTTGCGAAACCCTACACGTTCCCTTGAAAACCCGCATTTAGATATAAGCGGGCCTTTTGGTCATAATATTGCCTTGTCCGCACTGCTCTGGCCGGAGGGAAAGCGCTCGCGAAATCTGAGGATGTTGCCATGCCGCAACCGGAGTGGGAGGCCCTGGAGTGCGCGGTCCGTGACCTCACGAACCGCGTGGCGTATCTCGAACAGCGCATCGGCCTGAGCGCCCCCGCGGCACCGACGGCGAGCGTGCCCGAGATTCCCGCGAACCATCCGCTTGCCCAGATGCCCGCCATACTGCCGATTGCAGGAAGGGCACTGCTGGGGCTGGCTGGCGCATACCTGCTGCGCGCCCTGACCGAATCCGGCACCCTGCCCGCGAGGGCGGGAATTGCCGCCGGGATCGCCTATGCTCTGCTGTGGCTCGTCTGGGCCGCTCGACGCCCGGCCTCCGAGCGCCTGAGGACCGCGCTGGACAGTCTGACCGCCATCCTGGTGCTCTGTCCCTTGCTTTGGGAGGCGACATTACGTTTCCACGCGATTGACCCCTGGATGGCCGCAGCGGTCCTGTTGCTCTTCGCGGTTTTCGGCATGGCGATCTCCTGGCGCAAGAGCCTGCTCATCGTTTCCACGTTCGCCACGCTGGCCGCTCTGGGAACTGCCGCCGCTCTGTTGCTGGCCACTCACAACGTTTTGCCGTTCACGTTCCTGTTTCTCGCCGTGGCCGCGGCCATCGAAGCTTCCGCCTGCCTGGAACACTGGTTGAGCGAGCGCTGGGTGGGGGCCACCGCCGCGGATCTTGCGGTTCTGCTGGCCACCTGGCTGGTGACGAATGCGCGAGGCCTGCCCGAAGGTTACGCAGCGATTCCTCATCCGTGGCTGCTCACGGCGCAAGTGGTGCTGCTTACTATCTACCTCTCCAGCACGATCTTCCGGACGCTGTTTCGGGGCTTCTCATTCACCGTCTTTGAGACGGCTCAATGCGCCGTGGCCTTCGCCGTCAGTCTCAGCGGCGGCCTGCAAATGGCGCCGGTGATGGCCGTGGTCATGCTGGTCTGCGGAGCGGCCTGCTACGTCGTGTCTTTTGTTCTTTTGGAGCGACAAGGCGCTTCCAGCCGCAACTTTTTCACTTATTCCACCTTCGGGATTCTGCTGGCGTTGGCGGGCAGTCGAATCCTGCTCTCCAGCGGGACGGCGGCCTGGGTTTGGTTCGCCCTGGCGATAGCCTGCATCTGGGCGGGCGGCTCTTTCGGCCGGCTGACGCTCGAAGTGCATGGGGGAATCTACCTGTTGT
>OBLW0100001362.1_pt1 | contig 20841 bp, 18 predicted proteins | sample 1520161 | NCBI WGS metagenome assembly OBLW01 (sample SAMEA3539309, study PRJEB22396) | soil metagenome | biome: tundra; feature: field; material: soil | place: USA | collected 2010-05 | depth 0.15 m | reverse complement strand
CCGATCTCTTTAGGCGCTGAGGTCGCTCTTTTCGCCGCGGAAGGCTTTTTCCGCATCCTCCTGAGCCGTGCCGTATCAGAACCAAGAAACAAGGGCTTTAGCCCTGAGGGAAGCGCGATTTCTTTGTGTTTCCCACGGAACCTTCTATCCCTCCGGTCCGTATCAATCCATAGGCGGCAGAGCCTCATCTAAAGAGAACCGCCGCCGACCATTCCCATGCGCATGCTCATCGAAATCGTTCGCCAGTCGCTGGCCACGCTCTGGGCGCACAAACTTCGCTCGTTCCTAACCATGTTCGGCATCGCCTGGGGCGTCGGATCGCTCTTGCTGCTCGTAGGATTGGGCGAGGGCTTCCGGAGCGGTCAGGCAAAACAGCTCAAGAATCTCGGCCAGGACATCATGTTCACCTTCCCCGGACGCATTCCCGCCGTCGAAGGCAGCACGCAATCCGGCCGCATCTACCATTTCACCTATGAGGACTACCTCGCCGTCCGCCACGAAGCGCGCTCCCTCAAGAATCTTTCCCCGGTGCTCAACCGCGAGGATATCCGCGCCGTCAGCGACTACGGTTCCACCAACGGACAGGTCTTCGGCATCGCGCCCGAATACAACCAGATTCGCAACGTCCCCGTCGGTCCCGGCCGCTGGTTCAACGACGAAGACAATAACGAAACGCGCCGCGTAGCCGTCGTCGGTTGGGAATTGCTAAAGAATATCTTCCCCGGACGTCCCGCCGTGGGCGCCCCCATCCTCCTCAACGGCGTTCGCTTCGAAATCATCGGCGTCCTCAGCAAAGTAGGGCAGGACGGCAATAACGGCACCAATGCGCGCATCTTCATCCCGATAGAAACGATGCGCAACCTGTTTCGCCTGAAAGATCAGAACAGCGAAGACGCGATCTCATTCCTCAACTATCGTCCGCTAACGCCGACCGGCAACCTGATCGCGAAGCAAGAAGTCCACAACATTCTCGCTCGCCGCCACGGTTTCGATCCGAAGTTAACCGAGTCGTTCGAGGATTGGGACACCATCGAAGATAACCAACGCGTCGCCAAGATCTTCGATGGCATGGATTATTTTCTAGGCGTAGTCGGAGTCATCACGCTAGCCCTCGGCGCGATCGGCATCATCAACATCATGCTGGTCTCAGTCACCGAACGCACACGCGAGATCGGCCTGCGCAAAGCTCTCGGAGCGACGCATCGCGCCATCCTGACCCAATTTTTCGTTGAAGGTGCGTTCTTGACAGCTCTAAGCGGCGGCATCGGCTTAGGCATAACAACAGCCTTGGTCACGCTGCTGGCCGCGCTGCCCGCGCCCGAAGGCTTCGACACCCCGCGCATCGTTCCATCGTCAGCCGCAATCGCAATTCTTTCACTGGCATTTGCAGGGATCGCCGCCGGACTTTATCCAGCGCGACAAGCCGCCATAATGCAACCAGTAGAGGCGTTGCGCCAAGAGTAACGGTTGTGGAAAGGACCCGACTTTAGACGTTGCGGAAAACTCAGGTTGTCATCCCGAGCCGCTTCTGCGAGGGATCTGCAGTCCCCGTTACGCGTTGAAGGCCCAGTTTTCGAATTTGTTTTTGGGAAGGGCACGACTTTAGTCGTGCCGTAACCGCCCGCTGAGAATGTGGGCTTTAGCCCCTGAGGGTCACCAAGGAACGACTTATGCTTCTCGAACTAGCTCGCCAAGCCTACCAGGCGCTGAAGCACAATCGCCGCCGCAGCATCCTCACCATGCTCGGCATGGCTTGGGGCATCGCCACCGTAGTGTTGCTGCTAGCCTACGGTTCCGGCTTCGAACGAGGATTGTGGATTGCCTTCCGCTCCTGGGGCACCAATCTGGTTTTCGTCTTCCCCGGACGCACCTCCCTCCAAGCCGGAGGCACCAAGGCCGGCAGCGAAATCAAACTCACCGTCAACGATCTCGATTACCTCCAAGCCGAAGTGCCTCTACTCAAGCGCATTTCCCCCGAAGCTTTCAAACAAGGCACCGTCGCCTATTCAACCAGAAGCGGCAGCTACGGAATCAGCGGCGTTTATCCCTACTATTCACACATGCGCCGCATGGACATCGAGAACGGAACCTTCTTCACCGAACTGGACGAGAACACCCATACCCGCGTGGCCGTGCTCGGCGCCGACGTGAAAAAGAAATTGTTCTCTGGACAAAATGCTCTCGGTGAAAAAGTTCGTCTCGACGGAATCTCTTACGAGGTCATCGGAGTTCTAAAACGCGTGATCCAAAACGGCGACGACAACATGAACGGCAAAGTCTATATCCCGTTCAACGCCATGAGCGACCTGACCAATACTTATTACCTCAACGCTGTCGCCATGGAGTACGAAGGCGATCACGAAAAAGTTGTTGGCGCTGTAAGACGCTCAATGGCGTTCCATCACGAATTCGATCCCAAAGATAAACGCGCTATTTTTGTCTTTGACGTCTTCGCCGACTTACTCGACCTGCGTGTCATTACTACCGGCATCAAAATTCTGCTCGGCTTCATCGGCCTCTTGACCCTCGGAATCGGCGGCGTGGGCCTCATGAACATCATGCTCGTCTCGGTCACGCAGCGCACCCGCGAGATCGGAGTAGAAAAAGCTCTAGGCGCTCGGGGCTGGCACATCCTGGTTCAATTTCTAGCCGAAGCGCTCGTCATTACCCTCCTCGGCGGTTTGGCCGGAATCGCGATCGCCTATCTAGTCTCCTGGTCGGTCGGCTCGCTCACTCTCTGGAGCGCATTCGTAGAAAATGGCAAGGAAGGCGATATTCGTCTCACCATCGATTCCACCACGCTCCTCGCATCAACTCTGATCCTAGGATTCGTAGGCGTCATCAGCGGAATGCTCCCCGCCATCAAAGCCTCCCGCCTAAATCCAATCGAAGCTCTCCGCTACGAGTAGCGAACAACCTATGAACAAACAATGGAGAAATGGAGAAATGGACTGCGCGGGTGCCCCATTCTAGCGCGTAGTTTGCGCTAGGGTGGGACGCGAGAAAGCGTGCAGCCTGCATTTTGAAGCACGTCTTTCACCTCCATACACACAAAGGAGATAAGCATGTCGAAAGTAATTCTCACCGCGCAAGTCGAAAACGCCGCCAAATGGGAGGCTGGATTCAAAACCCATGGCGATGTTTTTCGCACTTACGGACTGGTTGCTCCGGTCGAGTACACGCTCAATGGAAACGAAGTCGCAATCTGCATGGAACCTAAGGACGTGGATGCTTACAAAAAAGCCATCGAGTCCAAAGTCACGGCAGATGCGATGGCATTCGATGGCGTCAAGCGCGACACCGTAAAAATATTTGTTCTCGATAAGAGCATAAAGGCGTGACGCGGTTTGGTTGTAGCTAAATCCCAACGTCGCTCTCCACGCTAGGGCGGGGTTTCCACTCGCTGGAAAATCTGTAGTGAACATAAAACAACGAACGCCGCTTGATTTTTGGGCGGTTTTTTGCGGTAGCCGAAAGAGTATGAGCTGTAATTGGCAAAATCGATTTCACTAACTAAGAATTTCGCCGTGCGTAGTTGGTGCAATGGCGATATTACGACAGCTACATTGAGCGAACCGCGAAAGAATCCAAGAATCTATTGATGTCGGTCCTCTCCAAGTGAGCTACGGAATCCACAATCCAGAGTGAGTAGAGCCGCGACTTGACTCTAATCACTCGATTCACGGCTACTAGGCCACCATCAGCCACTACGGCAGAGTCCTGCGCGGGATAGCCGCCCACGAAAAGCTTCTTTTCGCTCACCACTTTTCCATGGAATGCCTTCATGCCACAATCGCGGAAAGACGCGAATAGCTCATCGGTTGATTTATTGTTTTGATCGGAATTCTCCCACCAGTTGACTGCATAAAGAACCCCGTGGGCAGGTGAACTAGTGAGATTGTTGGAGATGAACTGGATTCCATCGGATGTGGTAAGTGTCTCTGTAGATGCTGTTGGTGTGCTTGGAAAGCTGATGCTGAACTGAGTGTCCGGTTGGGTCTGGTACCACTGATAGGGAAGGACTCGCTTCCACCTCGTGACTCCCCACCCGCCTACTGCAATCACTATCAGAAGTGCTCCGAATGTGATCCAGCGTCTTTTCATCGACATAACCTTACCCATTAGAGCAATGTTCGCACACGATGAGCATAATGTCGTCAACTGTTGAAATCAGGCGTGGCTGTTGAAAAACTCCCCTTCCATCGAAAACTGCCAAAATTCGGGGGATAGAAAATGTCTAGGCGACCCAAGAAAATCGCTTCTAGGGCCTCCTAACGCGATTTCATTTTTGCGATATGTAAACACAAGCGCGTTTCTCAGGACCAATCCTTGCTGGCCAAATGTTACCGCTACTTATCGAATTCGCGCGATGATGCTCGTAGGCTCGTCATTTCAGCATTGCAAGCTGTACGCAAAAAGCTGATGCTTCGATGTCAGGCTCCGACCTCAGCTCTTGTGGACGACCTCGAACGAGTACCCGTCCGGATCAAACACATCAGCGGCGTAGTATCCCGGATAGTATTCGACTCGCGCCCGCGGCGAGATATTGTCTTTGGCGCCAGCGGACATCGCAGCCTTGTAGAACTTATCGACTTTTTCATTCGTTTCGGCCATGAAGCCCCAGTGAATTGCGGCTGGATCGGGTTTCCCTTGCTGGAGCCAAAAGAACGCCTGCTTCCCATCGCCAAATCCCCATAGGTCAGGATGACCGTCTTGGCCCTTGTAGGGCAGAAAGAACTTGATATTGAGAGGCTTCAACGCCGCCTCATAAAACGCAAGCGAGCGTTCGACATTGCTGACAGTCAGAATCATGAAACCAAGCATTGTTCTCTCCCTCAGATCGCGAGTGCTTCAATGGCCTTTTCGCCATTGGGTACAGCATGGATTGCGAGCGGCGGTATGTTTCATGCCCTCTGCCCTTACGGTTTGTACATCATCGATTCCAAACGATCATTGGCGATAGCGGGGTCGGTTACTAGCTGAGACCCGCGACCCGGATAATAGTCCAGAACGCACCGTCTGGCCACAGCCGCCGTTATCAGCGTTATCACCAACTCAGCGATGAAGTCTACTTCTTGAGGGTGGCGCTAAAGGCTGCGATATAGTAGAAACCCAGCGCTCCTTCGACACTCCAGCGACTCCGGTCGTACATGTTTTTTCGGCAATTCAACCCGTCTCTAAACATGTCAAGCCCCGGTTTGCCACTTTTCGTCGCAACCCACAGAGGGCACAACGAAAATAAGTCTCGCAAACATGTCCGGTCACCCCTATCGGAATTGATATAATAGAGATAGAGGGCAAAGGGTGCGGACAACTTCCGTACCCTTCCATTTTTTGAGTGCGACAAACTATCTTTGAGCATCGGGAAAGATACCAGGCGAAACAGTTTTCGCCGCGACGATAAGTCATTTAGAATCATCGCCTAAGAGAGATATTCCTGTAACCAATTGATAACGCAATACTTTACGACCTATTGCCGCTAACCGATTGATTCTAATATACAGGGGTAGGGGAAGGGGGGAGGGGGATACCTGTGATCGGTACAGACCGGGAGGATCGCTGACAGAATAGACCGGGAGCATTCCTGACGCTGCAAACAGTGGTGGAGCTCAAGTACAACGAAGCGCATGCCCCGGCTCGATTCACCGTTCATTCATAGGGGGTGGGGGCAGGTCAACAGAAGCCTATACCGAATTTCTCTCCATTCAGCCGACACTTCGGTGTTGGAAAAAAAAGCAAAGGAGCAGCGGTTTTTCTTGGCTGAGTACAATGAACCCCGTGCCAAACTCTGAGCCCTTACAAAAAGTCCGTGCCCACCTCGACCTCTACGATCATCCGCTACTCGCCTTTTCGGCGCGCGAGAACCATGGCTCCATTGAAGTATTGATCGATCTGAAAAATTCTACCGTCCCGGTTCATACCTACGTGCTGCCGATTCACGCCCGCGACCTCGACCATCCGCAGTTCACCTGGCATCTGCAGCGTCAACTCTATGATGGCCTGCACGATTACTTCATAGAAATGTTCACGCGCACTCCGCAAGATCACAACGTTCCTCGGACTCCTGTTGAAAAAGGAATTTGAGGCCGTGTCTCTTCGTGAAAAAATCGAAGACGAAATCCGCCAGCGCGGACCCATCCCGTTTTCGCGCTACATGGAAATCTGCCTCTACGATCCTGCGCAAGGTTACTACTCTACTAACACCGAGCACTTCGGTAAAGCCGGAGACTTCTATACCTCAAGCGATGTCCACGCCGTCTTCGGACGCCTTCTGGCCCGCCAGTTCGACGAAATGTGGAGAGCTCTAGACCGTCCATCTCAAATCGAAATTCTAGAACTAGGTCCCGGACGCGGCCTGTTCGCTCGCGACGTGCTCGATTGGTCAAAGAAAAAATTCCCCGACTTTTTCGCAGCGCTTACCTACACTTTGCAAGAAGCATCCCCAGTTTTACGCCGCAAATTACGAGAGACACTTCGCGAACACATAACTGGGGAGAAGGCTATCGTTCCGGATGAACAAGCCCTGCCCTTCCAAGCCGAGCAAAGCTCGGCCATCGCCAAAATACATCGCACGCTCGCGTCCGCCGTTCCACTGATCGTCTTCGCCAACGAATTCTTCGACGCGCTCCCCGTCGAAATTCTCAGCACCCAAGGCAAACTCCACCTCGCGCTAGAAAACAATCGCCTGCAAGAGATCTGGCTTCCGCCGCTCGCCGAAGAATTGGAATTCCTCGACCGCTACAGCGTGCATCCCGAAGCCCGCGAGCGGGTAGAAGTACCCAAGCTAGCGCAGAACTGGATCGCGCAAATCGCCCCGATCATTCAACGCGGATTCCTCATCGTGATTGACTACGGTTACACCCGCGACCAGCAACTAGCAGGTCGTTATCGAGGAACCCTAATGACCTATCGCCAACATTCCGCTAGCCCCGATCCCTATCGGGCTCCGGGAGAGCAAGACATCACTGCTCACGTCAATTTCACCGTGCTGACCGCAGCGTGCGAACACGCCGGAATGCGCTGTGCGAAGCTACGCACGCAATCTCAATTTCTAATGGGAATAGGAGAAGCAAATCAGTTTGCGGACGCCTTCGAAGATTGCCGCTTGCCCCAAGAACGCGCAAAAGTTGCGCTCCAACTAAAACATCTGGTAACTCCCGTAGGAATGGGAGAGAACTTTCAAGTTCTGATTACCACTCGTACCGTAAATCCGAATAAGATCTCCGCATTAAGTGGGCTTAGCTTTGGAGAACCACTAAAACAGTTCTAAGTTCTCATTAGATGGATTCGTGATGATTTTTAACTGGTTCACTGGGTACTGGGAACTGAGAACTGGGTACTGAGAACCTGGCAACTGGGAACTGGCAGCTGCCAACTGCCAACTGCCGCTACGTACCAAAGTTATGCACCTTTTTCGCTGCATTTAACATTCTAGAAATATCTTTGCAGTAAACTGCAGAACATGGGCTTGCCTCGCATCTCTCGTTTTGCGTTGCCCCTGCAGGTCGCAGCCGTCTGCTACAAGCGTGTAAATTCGCACGCCGAGTTCCTGCTGGTCCATACCAACGGCGGCAGCAAGTGGACTTTCCCCAAGGGAGCTCCCGAGCCACGCCTCTCGCACAGCCAGGCCGCCGAACGCGAAGCCAAAGAAGAAGCCGGAGCCATGGGCGTAATCGAGCCCCGTCATTTTCACATCTACGTGCATTCCAAGGGAGTCTTCTGGCAGCCAGGCGGCGTCCAGGAATACGTAGTCAAAGCGTTCCTGATGGAAGTCCGCCAAACCCGCCGTCCCGAAGAGGACGATCGCGATCCCACCTGGTTCGATGCGGAACGAGCACGCGTAATCCTCGCCAAAGGCCGCGAAGTAAAATACGCCCACGAACTCCAGACCGTGATTGACCGTGCCTTGGAGCAGCTAGGCATAGCCCGCATGGCCGCAGCCCGCTAGAGCGCGGAGTCAGAGCATCGAGTTCGCAATATTAGACTCTGTCATCTTGAGCGGAGTCGAAAGACCCCTATCGGTTGTAACTCCGACCTCGCAAGTAGATCTCGAACCGGCCGATATCCTAAGTACTCTTCAAACCTGCGGCCAGCGCCAGTTTTTCTTGCCTTGTATCGAAGGTCCAGAAAAACTCGGCTTTCGCTTCCAGAGCCGATGCCACATGCAGTGTGCCGAGAGTTCGAACACCCAGCCGGGCCGCGTGCCGTTGAGCTAACTCAGCGCACACTTCAAACGCCCGATCGGGCAGAGGTATTTGTCTCCATACACCTTGGGCGCGATGCTCCTCAAATCGCTGTAGGAATCGATCAGCTGCTGCGCGCGATAGGGCCTTGTGGAATACGTGTTGCTCGATCGCATGGGTCCACTCGGCGACGTGGAGGGGCGTTAGCCACAACGAAGGGTGCGAGCGGAGCCGACGTTCGGCGTCGGGTGTGTGCCGCTCTCGGAGATAGAGGGCAACAAAGAAGCTGGTATCGGCGTAGATGTTCGATACGACGCTCAATAGCGACCCCGTTCCTTAATGACCAGGTCCGATCCCGGCACGACCCGATCGCCTAGGATTTCCTTGCGCATGGCCGCGAAATCTGGCCAGTCGCCGAGGGGGGACGGTAGTCCATCGGGGACAATACGGGCAATCACTTTGTCACGTTCCCGCAGTTCCACCGTTTTGCCCGCCCGCAGCCATGCCTTCAGACGCTTGGTATCGCGAAGCTCGCGGATGTTGATGGTAGGCATATAACCAAATCGTGACACATAATGTGCCACAATGTCAAAATCCGATTTTCAGGACTTTTAACAGAGACGGGGGCTAAAATGTGTGGGGCTCAGTATGTGGACGCACTTCTTCGACGGCTTCAATCTGATTCATGGCGCTCTTCTTGTGTTGGCCGCCGTCGCTTCGTTCAGATTCTGGGTGCGGATTCGCTTCTGGCTTCCTAGGTATATCCACGTTTTGGCCGCGATCGGATTCGCCATCTCAATCTGGGTGGCGACTGCGTTGCCAACGGACGCTCCCGCTAGCAAAGCCGGTCCCGTCGGTCGGATACTGATCGCTCTGGCACTCCCTGCCATCATTTACTTTTTCTTTATCGTTTACGGCGGTCCCTGGGCAGCTTTTCACAGTTCTTCAAGACACTCCGCTCCGTGTCCGTTCTGCCAAAACCCCGTCCGGACATTGCCGAATGATGCCGACAATCCGACGGTGTCGCCCCGGTTTGCTGACTCGTTTTGCCCGGCGTGCGGCAGCGAGTTCCTGTAGTCGGACGGTATCGTCGCCTGAAAATCCGATAGATAAGCGGCTCCGGACGTTTTATTCCGCGCATCTTCGTGAGACCATAAAAGTACCCATGATCCAACTCTCCGGCGCCGGCAAGCGCTACGGCCACAAACTATTATTCGAAAACGCCGACTGGCTCATCACGCCTGAATCCCGCATTGGTCTAGTCGGAGCTAACGGCACCGGCAAATCGACCATCATGAAGATTTTGGCCGGAAGCGAGTCGCTCGACTACGGCTCCATTTCGCGCGCTAAAGGCATCTCCACTGGCTATCTTCCGCAGGACGGCCTGACCATGACTGGCCGCACGATTTTCGCCGAGTGCCTGTCTGTGTTTGACGAACTCCATGAAATGGAAAAAGAAATGGAGTCGCTCACCCGCAGCATGTCAGAGCTCGACCACGAGAGCGCCGAATATTCCAACGTCGCCGACCGTTACCAGAAGCTCGAGCACGAATTTGTCGCCCGCGACGGTTACACGCTAGAGGCGCAGGTGGGCCAAGTCCTCACCGGCCTCGGCTTCCACCGCAACGATTGGACCCGCCAGACCGAAGAATTCTCCGGCGGCTGGCAGATGCGCATCGCGCTGGCGAAACTCCTGCTACAGAAGCCCAATCTGCTGCTCCTCGACGAGCCCACCAACCACCTTGACCTCGAAGCCCGCAACTGGCTTGAGGAGTACCTGACTACTTATCCCTACGCCTACGTCATCATCTCGCACGATCGCTATTTTCTCGACATCACGGTGAAGCGTATCGTCGAGATCTGGAACAAGCAGATGCACTTCTACGCCGGTAACTACGATCAATATCTCGCCGGCAAGACTGCCCGCAAAGAGCAATTGGAATCCGCTTACAAAACGCAGCATGATCGGATTGAGCAGCTCGAAGTCTTCATCAATCGATTTCGCTATACGGCGACCAAAGCGAAGCAGGTGCAGAGCCGCATTAAGGAACTCGAAAAGATTGAGCGGATTCAGATTCCGGAAGAAGAGAAAACCGTTCACTTTTCTTTTCCGCAGCCAAAGCCAAGTGGGCGCATTGTCGCCGAGTTTTCTAATGTGGCCAAAAGCTACGGCGAACGCGGCGTCAACGAACACAAAGTTTTCGACAAAGTAAATTTCATGATCGAACGCGGCGAGCGCATCGCGCTCGTCGGAGTCAACGGGGCAGGGAAGTCGACCCTGATTAAGCTGCTGGCTCAACAGGAGAAGCTGACCGCGGGAGAATACAAACTAGGCCACGAGGTCCATCTCGACTACTTCGCGCAAGATCAATACAAAGAGCTGGATCCCGAAGCGCGCATTCTGGACGATCTCGGCGAACTCTCCGGAGCTTCGACGCAGACCGAACTCCGCAGCCTGCTCGGTTGTTTTCTTTTCTCCGGAGACGATGTTTTCAAACGCATCGGCGTCCTCTCTGGAGGCGAGCGCAATCGGTACGCTCTGTTGAAGATGCTGCTGCATCCCGCCAATTTTCTGCTGCTGGACGAGCCCACAAACCATCTTGACCTGCGCGCGAAAGATGTTTTGCTCGAAGCCTTGATGAAATACACCGGAACGGTAGTCTTCGTTTCCCACGATCGCTATTTCATCGACAAGCTAGCTACACGCGTCTTTGAAATCGGTGAAGGCAAAGTCGAAATCTATCCCGGAAACTACGAAGATTATCTCTATCGTAAGCAGGGAAGAACACAGTCTGCACCAGAACCGCTGAAACCGACCACGTCGTCATCCGTGCCCTCTTCCACGCCCCATGCCCCAGCGAACGGGAAAGGTTCGGCCCTAGAGACGCGGTTTGCCGCCTCTCCCGTACCAGAAACCGAAGTCTCCGATCCCAAAGCTAAGCGTCTCAACCCAATCAAGCGCCAACAGATGCAAGACCGCCTCCACGAAACCGAAGAAGAGATTGCCCGAGCCGAAGCGGCAATAGCCGTGTGTGAAACACAACTGCAGACCTTCATCAGCGTAGAAGAAACGCAGCGGCAAACTCAGGAGCTAGCCCAGCGAAAGCGCGACCTGCAAAAGCTGATGAACGAATGGGAAGAGTTGTCGGGAATGCTTGAAACCTCCCCATGACGCCTGAATGCAGGGCAATCGATGTTGCGCAACGAGCTTTTATTCCGGTATAGTATTTATACCTTTATTATACTGGGAGCCTTCGTGGCACGATCCTATGAGATTCGAGTACGACCCCGACAAGAGCGCTGAGAACAAACGGAAGCATGGCATCGATTTTGAAGAAGCTCAGGCACTTTGGGCGCATTCTAAGCTGGTGGAGATTCCAGCCCGCACTAGTGATGAACCGAGATCGTTGTTAATAGGAAAGATCGAGCGAAAATGTTGGTCCGCCGTGATTACTCGGCGCGGTGAAAATGTCCGATTGATCTCCGTAAGGCGGTCGCGGGACGAAGAGATGAGGATTTATGAAAGCGAAGACATTTGATCGCAAGTTCGATGCTGGCGAAAGCGTAGTAGAGCAACTCGATTTGAGCAAGACCCGGCGTGTCGGAACCGATCCAAAGCGGGTGAATGTCGATTTCCCTGCATGGATGGTTGGTTCCTTGGATCGCGAGGCACGGCGCATGGGTGTGACCCGACAGTCGCTCATCAAGTTATGGCTGGCAGACAGATTGGCCCAAACAGTTTCTGCTGAGAAGCGTTAATCCCTCAGGGGCAAGTGTCGGTTATTCTCTGGGCGCGTCCATAAGTGACCGCGGCAGAAGGGGTCCGAGTCCCAACGAAAAGATTGTTTTGCTTTTACTGAAGGCTGACGGCTGAAGGCTGACCGCTTCCCTACCCGCCCTGCTTTAACTCGGTCAGAACTTGCTTGGCGATTTCCTTGAGCGTCTCGAACACGCCCACTCCCTGGAACGCCACCGCCTCAATCACCGGCTCGTTTTTCTTTCTCAGTTCTTTCGAGAGCGCCTCGACCGACATCACATTCGGCAGATCGCGTTTATTGAGTTGCAGGACGTACGGAATCTTATTGAAGTCGTAGCCATGTTCTTTCAGGTTCGCCATCAGGTTGTCGAGCGCTTCGACATTGGCGTCCATGCGCTCCTGCTGCGAATCGGCCACAAAAACGATGCCGTCTACTCCGCGCAAAATCAGCTTGCGACTGGCATCGTAAAAGACCTGCCCTGGCACCGTATACAAGTGAATGCGAGTTTTAAAGCCGCGCACCGTGCCCAGATCGAGCGGCAGAAAATCGAAAAACAGGGTTCGATCCGTCTCCGTCGCGAGCGAGATCATCTTGCCCTTTTGCTGTTCGGCTGTTTTCTGGAAGATGAACTGGAGGTTCGTCGTTTTGCCGCCTAACCCGGCGCCGTAGTAGACGATCTTGCAGTTGATCTCGCGTGCTGCGAAGTTGATGAAACTCAAAAGGCTTCCTCAGAAACTCCGGCGAAAGTCACTCTCGCAAACCACTCCTCAAGCGCGAGCCTCTCGCGTGATATCCAGCTAATTTACAGTAATGATTACTGATCGTTTTTATACCACACCAGCGGGACTTACGCAGGTTACCCACGTTACTAGATTGCAACGGGCAGATCCCTGCGGGAATGGACTGCTAAGTCTTACCTGGCAGCAATCATGTCGTCGCCAAATGTAGTAAACAAAATAATCGTCAACCGTCGTTCAGTTTCCTTCAGTGGCCCGTCTCGGCTCGCGTCGGAAGCGGCGTTGGCAGCGGATAGTAGCCCTGCTTGGCATACACCTTCACATTAGGATGCCCATGTACTTGCACATCGATATCGCGGTAGCCTCCGATATTCGCCTTCGGCGCATAACCCAAAGTGTACTGATTGCGCGCCTCCCCGATGGCGCTCGCATAAGCTCGCTCAATGGTGGCCTGCGACAGTTCGTTGTACACCGTGCCTCCGCCGGTCGCATTGACATATTTTGGCAGGATGTCGCTATACCCCATCAACGCCCCCGTCTTTGGCAGGTGGATTCGCTGCAGTCGGTCGTAAATTGGAATCGCCGCGCCTTCGATTCCCACCCCATAAACAGTAATATTTTGGGTTAACAATACTTTGAGTGTGTCCTTATAGCTGGCGACGGAACCCTGTTCCCGCCCATCACTGATAATGAAAATGATCTTTCGCCGATCTCGAGGCCGCTTTGAAAGATCGCGCGCCGCCATCAATATCGCATCATTCATTACCCGTGCAACCTTCGGTGGCGTCGACACCGGATCCACCGGAAAATCAACCGGGCGCCCATTAATAATCGGTCCCTGCGGTCCAAGCGGTCCGCTCGTAACCGGAGGTCCGTTGTTCGCTCCGCTATAGCCTTTGATCTGATTCAGAACAGCGGTCAACTGATTTCCCGCGCCTGTGAAATCTGAATCCCGCCCCACCGTGCTGCTATAGGTATAAACGGCCACTTCGTCGAACTGGCTGAACGCGCCCTGCAACGCCGGCAGCGTCTCCTGAATCTTTTTCAAGCCCACATCCGCCATGCCCGTATCGATGATGATCGCCGCCGATAATGCAAAAGGGTCGCTGGTGAAGAAAGTCAGCTTTTGCTTCAGTCCGTTTTCGAGAACAGAAAAATCTTGCGGGCGTAATCCGCTGAGCAAATGCCCGTCATTGTCTTTTACCGTGACCGGAACCAGCACGAGGGTTGTGTACTTCTTGATGGTGAAGCCAACGTCTTCGCCGGTATCTACATCCTTAGGCACGCTGCCCGCCGGCACGGTCTTAATCGGAGGCATTGGAGGAGGCGGGGCTGAACTCTGATCGGTCGCCTCCGTTCCGCTTCGAGGAATCCCGACCAATCCTGGATTGGGCGCGGGCGTATCGGGCGACGTCGCATTTTCTTTAGCCTCGTCTTCCGCAGCCTGCCGCGGGCTAGGCGGTTCAGGTGGAGGAATCGGCCGCGTCGCCGACGGAGCATCCGGGATTTCGTCCGGCTTCTGCTGTGCCGCCGCCATGCCAGCCAGCGATCCGGCAAGCAATAATGGCAGGGCCACTCTCAATATCGCGCTCATCTTTGATACTCCGAACTTCAATGCGTCGAACCTCAATGCTCCGAAACACGCTCCGAAACTTAGCTCGCCGAACTTCGTGGCCATCCCCCGACCCCCGATCCCTCTTCACTGATTCGTATCAGAGTATCGCTTTAGCGATACCGCATCCCGCTACGGAACAAGATGCCCCTTAGAGGCCGGAAACCGATACCACGCACAGCAGCCACTTCCCAGCTATCCATCAAAACTATCATTCAGATGCCAGACCTTGCGCTTCGGTGCATCTAACTCTTTCAGGCTGTTACAGGATAGACTAGCAAAGTCTTGGGACAAAAACTTTTGATGCCTCAATTAATTAAGAACAATTCTTCGCTGATGGCGGCGGTTTTCGCTTTTACATTAATACTCGCCCTTCCTATTGTCGCGCAGAATATGCCGGAGCCAACCCCCACTCCGCCGGCCGCCCCCAATTCCGGCTCCAAGCCCGATAACCCTGACTCTAATTCCAAAGACCAGTCTCAGGATCAGTCCGTCGAAACCCTTAAAGTAAACGTTGAAGTCGTTCAGTTATTCTTCAACGTGAAAGACAAGCACGGCGCACTAATTCCTCACCTGACTCGCGAAAACTTCGACATCTTCGAAGACGGTAAACCCCAGACCATCAAATACTTCAAAGCAGAAACCGACCTTCCTCTTACCCTCGGCATTCTCATCGACTCCAGTGGCAGCCAAATGCGTGTCCTCGACATGGAAAAAGAAGTCGGCGCATCCTTCCTCGAGAGCACGCTCCGCGCCAAGGACGAAGCCTTCGTCATCAGCTTCGACGTAGACATCACCTTGCTTCAGGATTTCACCAGCTCCGTAAGTCGCCTCAGGCATGCTCTCAACGAAGCCAAAATTAATACCGGAGGAGTCGGTTGCGCAGGCGGCCCCATTGGTCCCCAAGGCCCTATTCCTTGCTCCTCGACGGGTCAACGCGGCACCGCTCTCTACGATGCTGTCTACCTCGCCTCTCACGATGAACTCAGCCACGAAGTCGGACGCAAGGCGATGATCCTGCTAACCGACGGCCAAGACGAAGGCAGCCGCCTCAAGATCAAAGACGCGATCGAGGCCGCGCAAAAAGCCGATACCATTTGCTACGTCCTGCTGATCGCCGACCGCGGCTTCTACGGAATGGGCGGCAGCTTCGGCTACAACGGCGATTCCGACATGAAGAAACTTACCGCCGAAACTGGCGGACGAGTAATCGAAGTAGGCAACAAAATCGAAAAACTTCGTCAGGCCTTCGATCAGATCTCGCAGGAGCTCCGCAGCCAGTACAACATCGGTTACACGTCGACCAATAACGCGCGCGACGGCTCCTTCCGCAAGGTGGAGATCAAATCAAAGCAGTCCGACTACAAGGTCCAGGCCCGTAGCGGATACTACGCAACCCCGCGCCACGAAGACTAAATGGAGCGACGGGCGTCCCCGCCCGTCCAGCCAATCGCAACTCGGCCTCAGCCCAGATAATTCTCATTTGTAGAGACGGCTAGCCCCGTCTCCCCAGATCGGAAAGCCAATTCTTTGTCAGACCTACATTCCCGTGATTAGCGGCCAGGCGACCTTACCAGCGGCCAAACGGAGCGACCGGCGTCCCCGTCCGTCCCGCTGAACCGCAACAGGAATTCTAGCCCGCTACCATGCCCCCCGCATGCCCCCCGTTTCCCTTGACACCGCCTCCTTTCTTCTACAAACTATGACTACCAGGACGACCCCCGCGTCCCAAGCCTTATTTCTCCCCGTAGGTTTTTATTCCAGGAGGTTCCGTGGAAATGCCTCGCCGCATCGCGCTGCCCGCTCTCGTTGTGTTCATCGTGTTCACCGCTAACTGCCTTTGGGCTCACGACCAGCAAACGCAAGTTCGCACCGGCATTTGGAGAGGCCAACGTGTTACCTACCAGTGGATCCCCACCAGCAACGGCCGCGGCAAGGCCCTCTACCAGGGCGATATCCTCCTCGATAACGTCCAGCAATCGCCCAACGGCCCGCAAGGCCAAAGCCTAGGAGTCGCCTACTCCAGTTATCTCTGGCTCAAGGGCACCAGCGGAGTCTACGAAGTTCCCTATATCATCGATCCCGCTTCCGGCGACCTCACCAATCTCAACAACGCCATCACCTTATTCAACAAGACCTTCAACGGAGTCATTCAGCTCGTCGCTCACAATGGCCAAACCGATTACGTCGACTTCAACTTCAACGCCAGCGATCAAAGCGGAGTCTGCGACGCCTACGAAGGCCGCGTCGGCGGAGAACAGGTAGTCGGCGGCTCCGGTACATGCACCGAGGCGACGATCCTCCACGAAATGGGACACACCGTCGGCGTTTGGCACGAACAGTCGCGCCCCGACCGCGACACCTACGTCACCGTGAACTACGGCGCCGTAATCAAAGCCTCGCGCTCCAATTTCGACAAGCTTCTCGACAACGATCAGGAGTTCGGTCCGTACGACTACGCCTCCGTCATGGAATATCCCGCCTATTCTTTCTCGCGCAACGGAGAGCCCTGCATCGAAACAATTCCAGCCGGTATTCCGCTCTCCAATCCAACCGGCTATAGTGCCGCAGACATCGATGGCATCGACCGCCTTTACGGTGCCATTCCCAGCGAAGTCACCGTGACCAGCAATCCTCCCGGTTTGCAAGTGATCGTTGACGGAGCGACCGTCATCACTCCTCAAACTTATACCTGGGCGCTAAATTCCTCTCACTCTTTCAATGTTCCCACCGCGCCACAGACTCTCAGCGGCATCAATTACGTTTACGGACGCTGGAGCGATTCGACCACCGAGAATCACACGATCACGGTTACGCCCGGCAACAACACGGTCGCACAGCCCGCGACTGCGCCCGCCGTCACGGTCTATTCCGCCAACTTCATTCAGCTTGTTCCGTACGTCAACACGATTTCACCAGCCGGCATGGGAACAGTAACGGCCACTCCCGCCTCGCAAACATATTCACAACTCTCCGGCAGCTACTACATCATTCGACAGCCTGTCACTCTCACGGCCGCGCCGGTGAAGGGACAGAATTTTTACAACTACATCAACTCCCCGTTTTGGCTGCCTGGCGGCAACGGCGCAAATCCCAAGACCTTCAACGTCATGGATGACGGCACCTCCATCAACCTCACCTCTTACTTCACCAGTTCTCCCGTCTACACCGTTACCACAAACCCGGTCGAGTCGAACTTCTGGATGTTCGTCGACGGCACCAACACTTACTGGAATGCCCCCGTCAACTTCGCGCTGCCCTTCGATTCCAGTTGGACACCCTCCAGCACACACAGCGTCGGTACCTATTCGCCGCAATATCCGTGGAGCTCCAACACTCGCTTCGAATTCTCGAGCTGGAATGACGGCGGTGCCGAAACTCACAACGTCACCTTGCCCTCTAGCGGAGGTGCGACTTACACCGCCACCCTCACGCCGCAATATTACGTCACCGATTACGCTCTCGAAGCCTGCGCCGGGACGATCAACGTCACTCCCAGTTCTCCCACCGGAGACGGCTTTTATCCCGCCGGCAGTTTGCTGAATTTCTCCGAAACTCCCAACACCGGATGGATCTTGACCGGATGGCTCTACGATCTGAGTGGAACTGCAAGCTCACAAAATCTGACCGTGAACGATGAAGTTTTAGTAGCCGCCGATTACAGCACCACGTCAACGCAGCTCCAGTTGACCAGCATCAGCCCGCCCAGCATTCCCGCCGGTGGAGGCCCATTCACGCTCACCATCAACGGCGCAGGCTTCACCTCATCGACTGCTGCGTACATCGGCGGAATTTACCGCTTCGCTACCTTCGTCAGTTCTACGCAGGTAACGGTTCAAATGACCGCTGACGACATTGCCACACCGGGCGCATTTCAGGTTGCGGTAGGAAACTTCCCCTCCGGCGCCAGTTGCGCCGCGTACGTTCCCACAACCTTTTATGTGCTGCTTCCCTCTGGCGGAGGAACAGGAACGGCCACCCTGAGCCCCAAAAGTCTGGTCTTCGGGAACCAAGCTGCCGGAACAGTCAGCGCATCGAAATCCGTTACCCTCACCAACTCCGGTACGGGAGCACTCGCTATCAGTTCGATCACGGCCAGCGGAGACTTTAGCCAGACCAATAACTGCTCCAGCTCATTAGCCTCCAAAAGCAGTTGCACCATTAACGTCACTTTCAACCCGACCATCTCAGGCGCCGTGACCGGTGCGCTCACTTTTACCGACGGTGCGGCGACCAGCCCGCAACTGGTAAAGCTGACCGGCACAGGAGTCGTCCCGCTTGTAGTGAGCCCAACCAGCCTGACGTTCCCGAGTACAGCCGCCGGACAAACTTCGAGTGCAACCGTGACCCTGACCAATAAACAAAGTACGGCGATTACTCTGAGTCTCGCCGCCAGCGCCGATTACTCCGTTACCGGCGGAACCTGCGGATCATCGCTCGGTGCTGCTGCCAGTTGCACCATCGCCGTCACCTTTGCTCCCCTGTACAAGGGGTCCATAAAGGGCGCTCTCGCCATCACGACCAACGGTGCCTTTAGCCCGCTCACAGTCGCTCTCTCAGGCGCTGCTACCGGAGGCGCAACCGTCCCTCTAACCTTCAGTCCCGCTACCTTGACGTTCTCAGCAACCGGTATCGGAGCGGCAAGCGCTCCGAAGACTGTCACCGTCACTAACAAGAGTGCGGGCTCCATCACTATCAACTCCATCGCTGCAAGCGCGAACTACTCCGCGGTCGGTAGCGGAACCTCGCCCTGCGGAGGTTCTCTCGCTCATGCCGCGACCTGCACCTTCTCCGTAACCTTTGACCCCTCCAATACTGGATCGATCAAAGGGTCCGTCGCCCTCGCTACATCAGGCGCAGGCAGTCCCCAGATCGTTGGACTTTCCGGTACCGGTGCGATTCCCGTGGTTGTTTCGCCCACCAGTCTCGCTTTCACTGCTCAGGCCATCGGCAGCACCAGCGCGCCCAAGACGGTCACGCTTACCAATAACTCTGGCGCGTCGCTGACCATTTCCTCCATCCTCGCTAGCGGTGATTTCACGGCTGCCGCGTCGGGCGCGACGCCCTGCGGCGCAACTGTAGCCAATGCCGCAACCTGCACCTTCAGCGTCGCCTTTAGTCCAAACGTGAAAGGCGCTATCAGCGGAGCCGCAACAGTCAGCCACAGCGCGCCGCTTGGCCCCGCAGTGATCAAGCTGACGGGGACTGGCCAATAGGGGTCCTATTGGCTGCGCCGCGAGCGCTCCAACCACTGCGAAGGGATCACTCACTGCGAAGGTGCCCCATTTCTGCGCGTTCTGTGCGCAGAAGTGGGACGCCAAAAGTCGACCGCAACCCAAGCCGTTGACTCTCTCCGAATGGCTTTGCATGTGAGCAAAATGCAACAGCTTTGCAGGCTCCCGCATCCTATCCTTCGGTCGTGGGTAGACGCCGAAGTGCGTCCGCTTTCGGAAACGTGCACTCGACCGGCATCTCGACCAGTCGGTCTGAAATCCAATTTCCATCCAAGGAGAAAACATGAATCGTACTCTCAGAATTCTTTGCGTAGCACTTCTCACCACTATCGGATTAGTCGGCTCCTCGCTCCCCGTACGGGCGGACGACGATCATCACGAAAAATGTGAAAGGCGTGTACATGTCGCCGAAGACAGGCTCCGCGATGCGGTTGCGAAACACGGTGAAGACAGCCGAGAGGCGCGTAAACGTCGTGAAGAACTCGAGCAGGTAAAACACGATTGCCCCGATATGGATCATCATGACATGGACCACCACGACGATCACGATCAACACTAAAGATTAGAGATTAAAGACAGCGAACGTCAGACGATCATCGGCACAAGATTTAGGCTTACGATCGGCTGTAAATAGATCGCGGTCAACAAAGACATTCACTAGGCAAAATCGAAACGCCCGCCACTGCGAACCAAAAGAGGCGGGCGTTTCGTTAAGAGCGTGTTTCATAAACAGCTTAACCGCCCTCACCGCGCATACAATCGGTTCCGGCAGCGTCACCCACCTCATCGCCGCCCTCAGTGCCGCCCCCCGTGCATGATCGCGGCAAGGTTTCGTCATCCCGCACCACGTTTTTCCGTCACTCCATTTTCACTTACTTGGTATTATCTCTAGCGCAGCGGAGAGATCTGCCGTTCTTCCCGCGCTCACGCACCCCCCAAGGAGGCCCTCATGGCACGAGTCACCGGAATCGGCGGTGTCTTCCTCAAAGCCCGCGACCCCAAAGCCCTCGCCGGCTGGTACGCCCAGCACCTGGGCATCCAACTCGCCGACTACGGCGGTGCCACCCTCCTCTGGTCCGACGAAGTCCCCGCCGGTACTGGTCAAACCGCCTGGATGCTTTTCCCCGACACCAGCAACCACTTCGGCGCTCCAACTCAGCGCGCCATGATCAATTATCGCGTCGACGACCTCGAAGCCCTCCTCACCCAGCTCCGCGCCGCCAACGTCCCCATCGACCCCAAGCAGGAATCCGCCTCCTACGGCCACTTCGCCTGGATCACCGACCCCGAGGGCAACCGCGTCGAACTCTGGCAACC
>OBLW0100001361.1_pt1 | contig 20847 bp, 16 predicted proteins | sample 1520161 | NCBI WGS metagenome assembly OBLW01 (sample SAMEA3539309, study PRJEB22396) | soil metagenome | biome: tundra; feature: field; material: soil | place: USA | collected 2010-05 | depth 0.15 m | reverse complement strand
CACCCCGACCAGGCACCAGAACTTGCTGGGGTCGCTGGGCACGTCGGCGGGCGAGCCCGGACGCCACAGCGGCAGGTAGACCAGGCCTGGGTCTACGAGCTCAAAGCCGTCGAAGAAACGCAGGATGTCCGAACCCGGGCGCATGCGCGCCTGAGTGGGGACGGTGCGGTTGTACATTTTCTCAGCGGCCTGCGCCACCCCAGGCTTGCTGTCATCCGTGGCATGGCACAGCACGAGATAGCTGCCGGGCGCGAGCGCCTCGCGCAGCGTGGCCACGAGCCGCCAAGGATCGCCGGCATCGCTGATGAACGGCAATACGGAGACGAGCAGCAGGCCGACCGGCTGGCCAAAGTCGATCAGGCGCCGGATGGTGTCGTGGGCGAGGATCTTCTCCGGTTCGCGCAGGTCGCCGTCGATGATCGCGGCGTTGTCGTGGCCGGCGAGGATGGCCTTGCTGTGCGCGATCGCGACCGGGTCGACCTCGACGTAGGCCACCCGGGCGCCCGGATCGGCCTGATGGGCGACCTCGTGCACGTTGCCCTGGGTCGGAATGCCCGAGCCGATATCGAGGAACTGGCGAACGCCGGCCCCGGAGAGGAACCGCACGGCCCGGCCGAGGAAATCGCGGTTGGCCCGCGCGATCATCCGGACGTTGGGATCGACCGCGGCGATCGACCGGCCCAGGTCCTGATCGGCCAGGAAGTTGTGGCTGCCGCCCAGCAGGTAGTCGTAGACACGGGCGGTGTTCGCCCGCTTGGTGTCAACTCCCGGCGGTATCCAGCTCGGCTCGTCAGCCATCGCGCCTCCTGCCCTGGCGTCTGCGACCCGAGCCACAGTGCGCTGCGCCGCTCCTGGGCCGACTCCCGGACAACGTTCTTTTGTGTGCTGCAAGGCCCGTCTCGGGCCCATAATGCGACACATTTCGTGTTTGCACGATATCTCACGGTGCTCATTGCCGGGACTGGCGGTCGCCCAGATCAGCCGCCCGGACGGCAATGCCCTCCAGCAGGCGGCGGCACGTCGAGCGTGGGGTTACGGCCGAAGAAACCAGTGGGCTTGAGCGTGAACCCGCACCGGCTCACCGGCATCACCGGCCAGTCTTCCGGCCGCGGGAAGTGCGTCGGCCCGAACGTGTGCCACAGCACGACATCAGCGCCGTCGATGTCCAGGTCGCCCGCGATGAACGCCGGAATGCCCGCACCCCCAGGATTCTGGTTCACGAAATCCCCGGCCGGATAACGGTGCGCCGGGTCATACCGCGTCACCCACAAATGCTTCGTGGCGAACCCCGCCCGGGCATACAGCGACGACGACGGATCAGCCAGCAGGGTCGGCGAGGCCTGCGGATACAACGTGAAGCCGACCGGCTGGCCGAACCGGTTGGTCACCTCCGGATTGATCACCCGCCAGATCCGGTCCCGCTCCGGCGCCGCCCGCCGCCCGGCCTCCGATTCCCGGCCGAGCCGCGTTACCGTCTGGGTAAGCGCATTGCCGAACGGATTGTCCGTCCCGACTGCGCATCCCTCAACATCGATCTCGTCGACAGCATTCGCGAGCCCGTCGACCATCATGTCCAGGCGCGCGCTGAACAGGTGCTGGTGGGCAGGCGCGCCCAAGCCCGGGGCGACCTCTGTCACGTACGGGTGGCCCGCGCCCGGGTAGGCCGAGGTGAACAGCACCCCCGTCAGCTTCACCTCGCACTCGATCGTGCCATCCAGGTAGAAGTACCAGTAGAAGCCGTAGTCGTAGTTGCCGACGGTGGTGAAGAACGACACGACCAGGCGCCGCTGGCGCCGGGACTGGGCTGAGCCGTTGAAGATGTCGGTGTGCTTCCAGAGGATGCCGAAGTCTTCCTCATGAACGCAGATGGCGTTGCGGATCACTCGTGGCTCGCCGTGGTCGTCGGTGACCGTGGCGTCCAGGTAGGCGATCTCGCCCAGGCAGTCGCAGCCCAGCTCCAGCGAGTTCGCCCACTTCCCGACCAGGTACTCACCGGTGTCGAAGTAGTTCTGCCAGTACCGGGTCGGCCCTGGATCGCCGTAGGGAACGACCATCTCGGGTATGGAGGCGCGGTAGATCACCGGCCGACGCCGGCCATCGTCGTCGTAGCTGATCTGATGCAGCGAAAGTCCCTCGCGGGCGTCAAACCCAATACGGAGCGACCAGTTCTGCCACTCCACCGCGTTGCCGTCGAGGGTGAAACTCGGCCCCTCCGGCTGGGTGATCTCGATCGGCTTCAAGGTGTTCCGTTGCGGCCCGCTGACCGCCGGGTCGTCGTAGTCACCCGATTCTCCCGGGACCGGGAACTCGAACTCGTCGATCACCTTGAATACCCGGCCCTCGATCAGGTCGACGTACGCGGCCACGCCGTCCACCGGGTGCGCCCAGGCCAGGTCGTGCTCGCCTGCCTGCAGGAACGCGAGGACCCGGACCATCCGGCGTCCCTGCTCGTCCGCCACCTCGTAGGACCCGGCGGTCAACGGGCAGGCGCGGATCTTCGATACGTCGGTGAGCCCGCGCCGGGCCATGGCCGCGCGCCACTCCGGATCAGCGTGGACGACCTTCTCGGCCAGCGCGAAGTCCTGGTCCAGGATCGGCACCTGGCCATCGGTCAGCGGGTCCAGCGTCCGGCGGGCGGTCACCTCACCGCGGGTCAGCGACACGACGACGTCGCTTGACTCGCCGCTGACCACGTCGATCAGGAACGCCCGCAACTGGCGATCCGGCGGTGCCCCGGCAGCGAGGGCGAGAACCTCGTCCTTGGGCGGTTCCTCCAGGCCGAAATAGGCGAACCTGACCGTCTCGGTCAGCAGGCCCGCGTCGGCCAGGATCCTCCGCCCGGCCAGGAACTCCTCCGCGCTGGCCGGATCGAGCGGATGGGCCGGAACGGGTCCGGGCACCTCTGCGGACCTCACGGCGGTGTCGGTCATGACCATCTCCCTGATCCAATGCGCGGTCAACGGAACTACCGGTAGCCGTGCCCGCGAGACCGCGCCGCAAGCCACCAGGTTTGCCCGCAGCGGCGCGCGTCAGCCCGGTGCCGGCACCGGGCTGACGCGCACCAGGCTGCCGCCCAGCCCGGCAGCGTCTTTGACGTGGCCAGATCACTCATCCGCGATGATGGAGCCAACCCGGTCGCCCAACGACGGATCCCGCCTGGTCAGCACGACCGCGTAGATGATCGACACGATGACCACGGCCAGCCCGGCGTACGGGAACCAGTCATACGGCGCCGGCTGCCCGGGCTTCGACAGGTAGTAGACGGGGACGGCGATCGCGATCATGCCGAGGACCGGCAGCACCACGTGCTTAACGGCGCTGAACTCCTGCGGCCGGTACTTCCGGTAGTAGAACGGCAGAGCCAGGTTCGACAGGAAGTACACGACCAGGATCAAGATCGTGCCCATCGTGGACGACTCGACGAAGAAATTGATCGGGTTCATCCCGTTGTCGCCGGTGTGCCCGGTGAATATGTGGCCGAGCGCCCAGACCACGATGATCGCGGTCGCGATAAGCACGAACGCGAAAATGGCGTTCACCGGCGTGCGGCGGGTCGGGTGCACCCGGCCGAGCCAGGACGGCAGCAGGCCCTCGCGGCCGGCGTTGAAGATGAGCCGGCACTGGGAGTTCACGGCCGAGATCAGCACGCCGAGGGTGGAGGTCATCCCGGCGAAGAAGGCGAAGAAGGCCAGGACGGCCAGGAGGCTATGCGCCACCGAGATGAACGGGATCTCCGCGCCCTCGACCTTGCTCGCGCTGTAACCGAAACCGGTGAGCGTGGCGTAGGAGAACAACACGTAGCCAACGGCCATCATCGCCACCGACAGGAATACCGCCCGCGGCACATTGCGCCGCGGGTCGCCGGTTTCCTCGGCGAGTGCGGCGGAGTTTTCCCAGCCGATGAACAGATAAATCGCCAGCGGGAAGCCTGCGGCCAGGCCGGTGAAGCCGTTCTTGATGTGGCTCGGCTCGAACGGCGTGAAGCTCAGGTGCCCGCCGTTCTTGATGATCAATGCGACCGAGACGACGACCAGGACCAGCATCTCGAAGGCGAAGAAGAGCCCAGCCAGCCTGGTGGAGACGCCCACGCCGCGGACCATCATCACCACGGCGCCGACCGTCAGCACGACCGACAGGATCCCCCATGGGATATTCCAGCCGAAGTAGTAGTTCAGCACGATCGACAGGAACCCGCCGCAGATCGCCAGCACCGAGGAGATGGCGATGATGTAGCCGGCTCCGCACAGCAGCGCGGTGGTCACCGCGCTGCTGCCACCGAAGGTCTTGCCGACGAACGAGATGAACCCGCCGGTCGACGGCATCGCCTTGGAGAACTGGGACAGGGTGTTGCCCAGCAGCGCGATCGCGATGGCGGCCACGATGACCGTGAGCGGCGCCGCGATGCCCGCCGTGGCCACCAGGAACGCGAACCCGAAGTAGAAACTGTAGGCCGGGCCGATATTCGCCATCGTCGACGCGGAGATGTCCACCAGGCTGAGCGCGCCCCGGTGCAGCCGGTCCGGGGACTCGGGCGCCTTCGTCTCGGAGAACGGAACGGAAGCCGCTTCGCTCATATGCACTCCTCATGTCTGCCGCCGAAACGGCGGTGCCAGAAATGGCCACTACCTGCGATGGTGCCTCGCCGGGGCGATCATCGCCAGTACCCAAAAGCGATCATCGCTCAGCTTTGTTTCAGCTTGATCTCAATAGGGGGGTCGCGCGCGCCGATCGTCCCGCCGCGGGCGGGGGATCTGAACTCCCCCCCGCTGAACAGGCACCTCCGCCACATCGCGTCGACAGGTCCCACTGCGTTTCCCCCGTGTCCTCCGTGCGCGCCGTGCGGGGGATGCGTACATCATCCGCAGACGGCGAAGGCGTTCCCGGTATCGGTACGCCCACCACCTATGGCAAGCGCTTTCCCAATTAGGCGCAAGTTACCGGACCCCTGACCTGCACGCAAGGGGTCGATCGCTGGAAACTAGGAGATCCCCTGCGGTCGGATCGGCTGCGGCGTGGTGCTCTCTCTCAGCACCACCTCGCCGGGGACCGGGATGATCCGGGGGCGGTCCCCGCCCGCATCGCCAAGTACCAGGTTGGCCGCCATCTCGCCCATCGTCTTCAACGGCAGCCGGACTGTGGTTAGCGGCGGGTAGACGTCGCGCAGCGTCACAATGTCGTCGAAACCCGCCACCGCGATGTCAGCCGGGACAGCGAGCCCCTCGGCCCGCAGCCGGGCGAGCGCGCCGACCGCCATGACGTCAGTAACGGCGAAAACGCAGTCTGGCAGCGGGCCGCCGCCAGCCAGCACCGTGCTCATCGCCTCATAACCGCCGTCCCTGGTGAACGCCCCGTAGATGACGTCGCGCTCATCGAGGCTGACCGACCAGGCTTGCAGGCCTGAGACGAATCCGGCCAGCCGCTCCCGCGCAGTGAGCAGCCCGCGCGGCCCGGCGAGCACGGCGAAACTGCGGTGGCCCTGCGCGACGAGGGCCTGGGCCAGCGAGTCGGCCCCGGCCGCGTTCTCCGGCATGATCGTGTCCACGCCCAGCAGGTCCTGCCCCACGCAGACAGCCCGGCCTCCGGCCCGCCGGAAGGCCTCGATCTCCCCGCGCAGGGCCTCCCGGGCGGCGACGTCGCCGGATCTGCTGCCGACCAGGATGACCGCGCGGGCACGCTGGGCCCGCATCAGTGAGACGTACTCCATCTCGCCTGGCTCCCCCGCCGAGGTGCTCGACAGGCACACGAGAAGCTGGCGGGAGTAGGCGACCTCCATCAGGCCAGCAGCGATGGTGGAGAAGTACGGGTCGGCGATGTCGTGCACGACCATGCCGACAGTGCTGCTCTGCCCGGTGGCGACGGCCCGGGCCTGGAGGTTGGCGGTGTACCCGAGTTCGGCGACCGCCTGATGGACCCGGCTGATCATCTGCTGGCCGACTTTGCGCGGTCCCTCGCTGACCACCCGTGAGGCCGTGGTCAGCGAGACGCCCGCGCGGTCAGCGACGTCCTGCAGGGTGATCCGCGATGGATCCGGCGCCTTACTGGCACCACGACCGTCGGCAGCAGGACGCCCACCGGCACCCCCACCCGCATCGGCACCCGCGCCCCGGCCGGCGCGGTCGCCGGCGCCGGTGACACGGCGGCGGCGGGCGGCCCCGCGATCCGCCTCGGCCACTGTGTCTCCCAACCGACTGCGCCTCCTCAACGGGCCGTGTCTCCCAAACCGGCTGCGCCTCCTCAGCGAGCCATGTCTGCCAACCGGCTGCGCCTCCTCAGCGAGCCGTCTTTGCCAACCAGGTCTCCAGCCGACGGTGGCTCCCGGCCCGCCCGGACTTGACCCAGGTTTCCTGGCCAGCCTAGTCTCGGGAAAGTGCTTTCCCATCCTAGGCCTACGAGCCGAGGATCATCGCAGCGCCGCCGAAGGGTCACCTATGTCGCGCAAAGTCGTCCACGTTGCCGTGAACGGCGTTACTGGTCGGATGGGCTACCGGCAGCACCTGGTCCGCTCCCTGCTGAGCATCAGGGAGCAGGGCGGGGTGCTCCTCGACGACGGGACGGCAGTCGTGCCCGAGCCGGTCCTGGTCGGCCGCAACGAGGAGAAACTGCGCGACATCGCCGAACGGCACAGCATCGACCGCTGGACGACCAGCCTCGACGATGTGCTCGGCGACCCCGGCATCGACATCTACTTCGACTCGCAGGTGACCACGGCCAGGGAGGCGAGCCTGCGCCAGGCCATCACGGCGGGCAAGCACGTCTACACCGAGAAGCCCATCGCCGAGTCGCTGAGCGGCGCGCTGAACCTTGCCTGCGCGGCCCGCGCCGCCGGCATCACCCACGGCGTGGTCCAGGACAAGCTGTTCCTGCCCGGCGTGATCAAGCTCCGGCGGCTGATCAAAGACGGCTTCTTCGGCCGGGTCCTGTCCGTCCGGCTGGAATTCGGCTATTGGGTTTTCGAGGGTGACGGGCTGGCCTCGCAGCGCCCGTCATGGAACTACCGCAAGGAGGAGGGTGGCGGGATCGTCCTGGACATGTTCCCGCACTGGCAGTACCTCCTTGAGGACCTGTTCGGCCCCATCCGGGCTCTTTACGCACGCCACGCAACGCATGTGCCGGTCCGCTGGGACGAGTCCGGCGAACGTTACGACGTCACTGCCGACGACGCCGCGTATGCGCTTCTTGAGTTTGAGGGGGGTGCCGTTGCGTCGGTCAATTCTTCATGGGCTGTGCGCGTGAACCGGCGGGAACTCGTCGAGTTGCACGTCGACGGCACCCATGGCAGTGCCGTGGCCGGGCTGCGCAACTGTGCCGTGCAGCACCGGGTCAGCACGCCCATGCCGGTGTGGAACCCCGACCTGCCCGATCCGATCGACTACCTGGCGCAGTGGACCGACATCCCAGACAACGGCACCTTCGACAACGGATTCAAGGTGCAATGGGAGCTGTTCCTGGCCCGCGCCGTCGAGGGCGCGCCCTTCCCGTGGGATCTCACCGAGGGCGCCAAGGGCGTCCAGCTGGCGGGACTAGCGCTGCAGTCGTCAGCCGAGGGCAGGCGCATCGAGGTACCGCGCCTGGCCCTGTGAATAGTCCCGTGAGCGATCCCGTGGCTGGTCCGGTGAGCGACCCCGTGGCTGGTCCGGTGAACGATCTCGTGACCGGAACCGTGACTGGAATCGTGACTGGATCTACGAGATGACCGCGCGCATCCGGCTGCCTGGCCGGCCGGACCCGCTGCTGATCGCGGCTCCGCTGTGGGCGACGTTCTACCCCGAGCCGGCCTCGCGGCGCGCGTACGCCGCCGCCCATGTGGCGGCCTTCCCCGACGGCGCCATCGACTGGGAATCAACGATGAGGTTCCGCGAGCATCTGTGGGCGCACGGTTTCGGGGTCGCGGACGCCATGGACACTGCGCAGCGTGGCATGGGCCTGGCCTGGAATCAGGCCAAGGAGCTCATCACGCACTCGGCCCACCGCGCCGCGACGCTGCGCGCCGCCGGGCGCCCGGCCGGGCTGGCCTGCGGGGTGGGCACCGATCAGCTGGCGGCTGGCGGCCCGTACCGGCTCGGCGAGATAGTCACCGCCTACGAGGAACAGCTCGACCTGGTCCAGTCCGCTGGCGTCCGGGTGATCCTGATGGCCAGCCGCGCCATGCCGGCCAGCACCCGCTCCGCCGACGACTATCTGAACGTCTACGGCTACCTGCTCCGCCAGGCCGACCAGCCGGTCATCCTGCACTGGCTGGGCGAGGCCTTCGACCCCCAGCTGCGCGGCTACTGGGGCGCCACGGACTTCGACACCGCCGCGGACACCGTGATCGAGCTGGTGCGGCGGGCCGAGGGCAAGGTTGATGGCATCAAGCTGTCGGTGCTCGATTCCGGGAGCGAGGTCGCACTGCGACGGCGGCTGCCACCCGGAGTGCGCCTGTACACCGGCGACGATTTCAACTACGCCGAGCTCATCAAGGGCGGGCCGGACGGGCACAGCGACGCCCTGCTCGGTGCGTTCGCGGCGATCACCGCGCCCGCCGCCGAGGCGCTGCACGCGCTGGACGCGGGCGATGTCGCCCGGTACGACGCGGCTATCCGGCCGACCGTGCCCCTGAGCAGGACGATCTTCGAGAACCCGACCTTCAACTACAAGGCCGGCATCGCGTTCCTCGCCTGGATCAACGGCCTGCAGCCGCATTTCGCCATGCTCGACCGGTTCCAGGGCCGGCGGACTGCCGCGCACCTGATCCGGGTGTTCGAGCTGGCCGCCTCGGCCGGCGCGCTGCTCAACCCGGAGCTCGCGGTGGAGCGCATGGACCGGTTCCTGTCCGAAGGCACGGGGAGCACGGGGAGCATGGGGAGCAGCAAGCGGTGATCCCGATCAGCCGCCTGTCGCTGAACCAGGCCACCGTCAAGTCGCTGACCCTGCCGCAGACCCTCGACTTGTGCCTGCGGCACGAGATCCGCGCCGTCGGGCTCTGGCGTGACCGGGTGGCCGAACTGGGACTCGCCGAGTCCGCCGCCGCCGTGCGCCGGTCCGGGCTGCACGTCTCAAGCCTGTGCCGGGGCGGGTTCTTCACGCATTCCGGCGCCGGTGCGCGCGGCGCCTCGATGGCCGACAACAGGGCGGCCATCGAGGAGGCCGCCGCCTTGGGGGCCGACGCGCTCGTCCTGGTCTCCGGCGGGCTGGCGCCTGGCCACCGCGACCTCGGCCTGGCCCGCCGCATGATCGCGGACGCGGTCGGCGAGCTTGTCCCCCGCGCCCAGGAACTGGGCGTGCGGCTGGGCATCGAGCCGCTGCACCCGATGTTCTGCGCCGACCGCTGCGTCATCGTCCGTCTCAGTGACGCCGTCGATCTGGCGCTGCTCTTCCCCGCCGACGCGGTCGGGGTGGTCGTGGACACCTACAACGTCTGGTGGGATTCCGGGATCGCCGCCGACATCGCCCGCGCGCACGGCCGCATCGTGAGCTACCAGCTCGGTGACTGGGTCAGCCCGATCCCGGCGGACGCGCTGCTCGGCCGCGGCCATCTCGGTGACGGCTCCGTCGACTTCGGGCCGCTCACGCGGCAGGTGCTGGCGGCCGGCTACACCGGATACGCCGAAGTGGAGATCTTCAACCAGGAGGTCTGGGACGCTCCCGCCGACGAAACGGCGTCCACCGTGAAGGCCCGCTTCGCGGCGGTGCTCGGCTGAGCCTGTGGATATCCGTTAGTGGTGAAGTCCCTACCCCCTGGAAGGGGACGAACTTAACCACTAACGATTCCGGCCGCCCGCGGCCGGGCGGAGGGCGTCTCGTTGGGCGTCCGGCGGCCGGGCAGCGTCAGCTGGGTGCCTTGTCGGGCGGCCGGCGGGCTTGGGCGCGGACGGCGGGGGCGTCGCTGGGGAGCAGGCCGCGGGCGCCGCGGCGGGTCACGCTGACGGCGGCGGCGGCACTGGCCAGCCGGACCGCTTCACGAACGGTGAGGGCCTCGACCAGGCCGGCGGCCAGCACGCCCGCGAACACGTCTCCCGCGCCGGTCGTATCGAGCACCCCGTCCACCGGCCCGGCCGGCTCGTGGAACCAGCCGTCGTCCCCGGCGGCGACCGTGCCCTGCTCGCCGAGGGTGATGATCCCCCAGGAGGGCCCCAGCCCCCGCATCTCCCCGGCGGCCTGGGCGGCGTCCTCGATGCTGTCGACACCGTGCCCGAGCAAGGCCGCGGCCTCGGTCTGGTTGGCCAGCAGGTAGCCGACCCGGCGCAGCACATCGGGAGGCAGATCCCGGTACGGGGCGATGTTGAGGATCGTCACCACGCCCGCCCGGCGGGCCACCGCGACCGCGCGCTCGACGGCGCCGTCGGGGATCTCAAGCTGGAGCAGCAGGATCCGCGCTTTCTCGATCAGCGGCGCGGCCTGCTCGACACTGACGGCGTCGAGCAGGCCGTTCGCTCCCGGGACAACCGCGATCGAGTTGCGCCCGGCTCCGTCCACCATGACCACGGCGGTTCCGGTGGGGGCCCGCGGATCCTTCCGGACGAAGGAGACGTCCACCCCAGCCGCGGCGAGCGCGGACACCTGCTCGGGGCCGGCCGCATCTGTGCCGACCCGGCCTACCATCGCGACCGAGCCGCCGACCGCCGCGGCGGCAGCCGCCTGGTTGGCCCCCTTGCCGCCGGTGAGCACCTCCAGATGGCTGGCCGTGACCGTCTCACCGGGGACCGGGAGGTGCTCAAGCGTGAGCACCAGGTCGCGGTTGATGCTGCCAAGGACGACGACCCTGTTCACCAGGCACCGCTCTTCTTCGAAGGACGACCAGACGCTGACCCGCGCAACCGGGTGCCCAGGCACCGGCGGGATACTGCGGGCATGCTAGCCGACAGCCGATCGGGCGCTTCGTCTGACGATCCAGCACACCGTGCCAAGGGACCACATCCGGCGGAGACGCGCCGGCGCCGTCAGTTCGCTGCGCGTTACGACCGGTGCACCGCCCCCCTCGAACGCCGCTGGCTGGCGGACCTGCGAGAGCAACTGCTGAGTGGCGTTGCGGGAGATGTCCTGGAAATCGGTGCGGGCACCGGCGCCAACCTGCGTTTCTACCGTGCCGCGCGCCATGCCACTGATCGCCCCTTTCATCCACGGGATCGCCCTTCCCAGCTAAGGCGCCAGGCCACGACCCCGGCCGCAGCCCAGGAAAGATCCGCCACCCAGGAAGGCGCCAGATGCTCACCCAGAACGAAGCAGCCGCACTCAGGATCCGCCAGGTGATCGAGAACTGGGCGCTGTTCCGCGACGCCGGGAGGTGGGACGCCTTCGCGACGGTCTGGCACGACGACGGCTGGATGACGGCCACCTGGTTCCAGGGGCCGGCCGCGGACTTCATCAGGGTCAGCCGCCAGGCATTCGACGCGGGCGTCAACATCCTGCACTTCCTCGGCGGCTTCGGCTGCGAGGTCGCCGGGGATCGGGCCATCGCGCAGACCAAGATGACGATCCAGCAACGGGCCCCGGTGCACGGGATCCTCGTCGACGCCACCTGCACCGGCCGCTTCTACGACTTCCTGGAGAAGCGTGACGACGTGTGGGCCATCGTCCGGCGGCAGCCGGTCTACGAGAAGGACCGGCTCGACCCGGTCGACCCGGCCGCGAAGCTCACCCTTGACCAGCAGGTCCTGGCTGGCTTCCCGGAGGGGTACCGGCACCTTGGCTACCTGCAGGCCCACGCCGGGTACACGGTCAAGCACGGCCTGCCTGGACTACGCGGCCCGGAGGTGGAACTGCTCTACCGCGAGGGCCGGGACTGGCTGGACGGCTCGCCCCGGCCCGGGGCGCCCCTATGACCTAGACGTCGATCACGGTGCCCGGCGCCAGCCGGGTGACCGTCCCCCCGCCGGGACCCGCGGCCAGCGTGAGCCAGTTGCCCAGCACACCCAGCCCCCGGTCGTTGAGCAGCCCGTCGTGGATCGCGTACCCGCGCCGGGCGTCCACCGCACGCGCGTAGTCGATCATCTCCGACAGCTTCAGCCAGGGCGCGTTCACGGGCACCAGCAGCGTCGCCACCGGGTCCTCGGGGATGGTCAGGGCGTCACCGGGATGGAATACCTCGCCGTCGATCATGAAGCCGGTGTTCGGCACCAGCGGGATGTCCCGGTGCAGCAGCGCATGTTCCTCGCCGTACACCGCAACATCAAACCCTTCAGCAACGAAAGTATCGCCGTGGCTGATCGCGTGAACGCGTCCGGTGAATTCCGCGAACTGGCCGGCCACCGAGGCGTTGGCCCACACCTGGAGTGCCGGGTTGGCGGCCAGTTCGGCCCGCAGGACGTCGGCGTTCAGGTGGTCGAAATGCTCGTGCGTGATCAGCACCGCGGCGGCCCCTTCGAGGGCCTCCGGGCCGGTCCACACACCCGGGTCGAGCACCAGGACCGCACCGTCCTTCTCGAGCCTCACACAGGCGTGTTCAAGCTTCGTGAGTCGCATGACATCTCCCTCGACACTCGAATTTTAGGGCGGACCAGATCACCCAGAACTGCTATGTTTTAAATCCGTAACTTTGCGAGTCTTTGCCCAGGCCCCGTCCAGAAGAAGCCCCGATCAGAGGACCCAGATACCCGTGTCCGCATATCTGCTAGCGGCCCACGTGGCGCAAGCGACCCATAAGTCCAGCGAAGCGACCTTTATTCGGTATGGTCTGGTCCTAGTGATCGGCATTGTAATCGGACGGCTGACGGGCAGGCGGGCCGGGCTGAGGCATCTGGCTGAGGCGGAGTTCCAGACCCGCTGGCGGAACGTCCGGGGGGTTCGCCGATTCTGAGGTAGCTTCGCACCGCTGCCCGGTGGGATCCCACCCTTGATCACGTGAACGGAGTCCGCGATGCCAGCCGGCAATGGCCTGCCTTCGATCGAGCACATAGTGGTCCTGATGCTCGAGAACCGGTCGTTCGACCACATGCTCGGGTTCCTGTACACCGATAACGGGAATGCCTCGCCCTCGGGGCAGCCATATGAAGGCCTGAACGGAACCGAATCCAACCCGTCCGGCACCGGCTCGCCGGTCAGCGTGTTCCGGATCGAACCTTCCACCCCCAACGCGTACTTCATGCCCGGGGCCGACCCCGGCGAGGGCTACATGGCCACCAATGCCCAGCTCTTCGGCGGGGCCGAAGGCGCGACGGTCCCATCGACCGCGCCGGCCAACGTGGGCTTCGTCACGGATTTCGCGTACACCCTCGGCTGGCAGGCGCGGGAGGGCCGGTCGATCCTGCCCGGCACCACCGCCAGCGACATCATGGGCTGCTTCACCGCCGGCGCGCTCCCGGTGCTGTCCGGGCTGGCCAAGGGCTACGCGGTGTGCGATCACTGGTTCGCATCGGCGCCCACCGAAACGATGCCGAACCGGGCCTTCGCGAACGCGGCGACTAGCCAGGGGCACATGGATGACAAGACGCACACCTTCACCTCGCCGTCCATCTTCGGCCTGCTCGGCTCCCATGGGCTCGGCTGGGCGATCTACGGCTACGACGCCGAGCCGCTCACCAAGTCGGACTTCACCGACATCAGCCAGGCGGCCGCCAGCCACTTCGGCCTGTTCAAGGACTTCACCGCCGCCGCGGCCGCGGGCACCCTGCCGGCCTTCACGTTCCTCGAGCCCAGCTGGAGCTCGACCGGCAACAGCCAGCACCCCAACTACGATGTGGCGCTCGGCGAGCAGTTCATCCACGACGTGTACGAGGCGGTGCGCGGCGGCCCCGGCTGGCCGCAGACGCTGCTGGTGATCACCTATGACGAGCACGGCGGCTGCTACGACCACGTGCCACCGCCGTCCGGTGCCACTCCGCCGGACAATGACGCCGGCGAGTTCGGTTTTGATTTCACCCGGTTCGGCGTCCGGGTGCCCACGGTGCTGGTGTCACCGCTGATCGCCGCCGGGACGGTGTTCCGGGTCCCGGCGGGCAGCGTGCCGCTGGATCACACGTCGATCCTCAAGACGGTGCAGCAGCGCTGGAGCCTGCCGTCGCTCACCGCCCGGGACGCCGCCGCGCCCGGGGTCGGCGACGTGCTGACCCTGGCCACGCCGCGCACCGACGACGTGCTCGCCGGTATTGCCGTGCCCGCTTCCGCCGGGCCGGGCCCGGCCGCCGGGCAACCCTCGCACCTGCAGCAGATCCAGGCCGAGCTGATCTCGCGGAGGTTCCCCGCGGGCCAGGACCCGGCGCCGCAGGCCACCGCGACCGCGCACCTCACCGCGGCCGACTACGCCAGCTACATCAGGGCGCACAGCTCGGTCGGACCAAGCGAGACGGGCCCCAGCGAGGCGGAACCCAGCTAGCAGCGGCCAGGCCCGGTTACCCGCCGTCCAGCCAGGGGTAGCGGGCGGTGTCCTGGCCCGCGTAGTCCGGGTCGAGATAGATGAAGCACCGCTGGATCTTCCAGTCGCGGACCTCGAATACGTCACACCAGCGGCCGGCCGCCGACTCGGGAACGCCGGCCCGCCACGGGCCGTCCTGGTGCTCCCCGTGGCTGGTCCCCTCGCAGACGAACATGTCAGCGCCGGAGAAGATCCAGTTGAAGTGGGAGTAGTGGTGGGTGATCGACTTCAGGGTGCCGCCCACGTCCGAGAAGAGCTGGCCGATCTGCTCCTTGCCGCTGGCCAGGCCCCACTTCGGGAAGTACACCTGCGCGTCGTCGGCGAACAGGTCGAGGATGCTCCCCCCGGCCGAGGTCACCCCGCCGTTGTCGAATGCCTTGAGATACTCTACGGCGACCGACTTACGCTGCTCATCGGTCATGGTCTCGCGGGCCAGCGCCATGATGCCTCCATCCTGAAGTCGTCCGGCCCAGGGCGTGTCTCGCCCTAGCGGACTCCGCCCGAGCCGGTGGACAGGCGGGCGGCGAGTTCGGAGTCGATGTGCCCGGCCGCGTCGAGCAGCCGGGGCAGGAACTGCTTCTCCAGCGTCCGCATGGGTACCCGGGCCGCGTGCGCGCTGGCGTTGATGGCCGCGACTACCTTGCCGGAGCTGTCCCGGATGGGTACCGCGATGGACCGCACGCCCGCCTCAAGCTCCTGGTCCACAGCGGCCCAGCCCCGGCTGCGGACCGTGCCGAGCACCTCCCGCAGCCGGTCCAGGTCAACGATGGTGTGATCGGTGAGCTTGCGGAGGGTGGCGCGGCTCAGCAGCGCCTCTCGCTCGGCATCCGGAAGGTGGGCCAGCAGGACCCGGCCCATCGAGGTTGGGTACGGCGGCAGCCGGGTGCCCACGGTGAGCGCGATCGTCATGATCCTGTTGGCTGACGCGCGGGCCACGTAGACGATGTCGTCCCCGTCGAGGACGCTCGCCGAGCACGACTCATGCAGTTCCTCGGCGAGATCCTCCAGGTGCGGCTGGGCGATCTGGGCCACGCTGAACGACGAGAGATAGGCATAGCCGAGCGCGAGCACCCGCGGGCGGAGTGAGAACTGCCTGCCGGAACTGCCCACGTAACCCAGTTCCTGCAGGGTCAGCAGGAATCTCCTGGCCGCCGCGCGGGTGAGCCCGGTGCGCTCGGCGACCTCCGACAGAGTCAGCGACGGCCGCTCGGAGGAGAAGCAGCGGATTACCGCCAGGCCCCGGTCGAGGGACTGGACGAAATCCGTCCGGCGCAGCCCGGTCGCTGCGGCCGGATCGGCGGCCGCCGCGCTCGATGTGTTCACATAGCGAACGATAGCGCGTTATGCCCGTCAACCGCCAGGCTGGCCAGCCCAGCATCCCGCCGCAGGCCGACCGCCGCCGCATCAGCCACGGTCGGGGCCAGCTCAGCCGCGCACGCCGCGCAGCGGGAGGCCCGCGGCCCGGTAGACGGCGTCAATGACAGTCATCGTTGCGACCGCGTCCTCCGGCGTGGTGATCACCGGCTCGCCGTGCAGGACGGCCGCGGCGAAGGCACGCAACTGGTAGGTGTACGTGGCTTCGCCGCGGACGTGCTCGCGGCGGGTGTACCCGTTCGCGCTCACCGTCAGCCTGTTGTAGACCTGCGGCGCGAGATAGTTCAGCACCCGCATCTCGCCGCGGTCGCCGACCACCTTCACCCCCATCCGGACGAGCTGGCTGGACCAGAGCGAGACGTTCATCCGGCCCAGCGCCCCGCCGGGGAACCGGAACGATGCGGTCATCGCGCGGTCAATGGACGGGCCGCGCAGTTTCGCCTTGGCCGTCACGACCTCCGGCTCGCCAGGGCCGAGCAGGCGCAGGCAATTGATCGTGTAGCAGCCCGCGTCCATAGTCGCCCCACCGGCCAGGTCGTAGGAGTAGCGGATGTCGGAGAACCGGGGAATCGGGAAGCAGAGCGAGGCTTCCAGGTACCTCAGCGAGCCGAGTTCCCCGCCGGCGCCGGCCGGCGGCCCAGCCATCCCGCCCAGCTCAGCCGCAGTGTCGGCGCGGCTCTCCGGATCGATCACTGCCCCGGCTGCGGTCGGCCCGGCCACCACGTCGCTCATCCGCTGGGCGAGTGGGTGGTAGCGGTAGTGGAACGCCTCCATTACGACCAGCCCGGAGTCCTTCGCGGCCGCGGCGACCTCCGCGGCCTCCGCCGCGTTCGACGTGAACGGCTTCTCGCAGAGCACGTGCTTCCCCGCCTCGATCGCCCGCAGCGTCCACACCGCGTGGAGCGAGTTCGGCAGCGCATTGTAGATCGCGTCGATGGCGGGATCGGCGATCAGCGCCGCATAGGAGTCGTGCACCACGGGGATGCCGTGCTTGGCCGCGAACTGCCGGGCCCGGCCGGGATCGCGGGCGGCCACGGCGGCGACCGCCACCTCGGGGACATGGCGGGATGGCTTGATCAGGGCGGCGGGAGTGATCCGCGCGGCGCCCAGCGCCCCGATCCGCAGCCGGTCCACGATCACACGCCCCATCCTGTGCCCAGCCGACGACGCGCCAATTCTGCCCGCAGCCCCCATGCCCTAGCCGGGGATGCGGCGGCTCGCCACCTCGTGTAGTGCGATGCCGGCCGCCACGCCGGCGTTGAGCGACTCGGTCGCCGCCGTGACCGGGATCCTGGCCAGCAGGTCGCAACGCTGGGCGACGAGCCTGGACAGCCCGCGCCCCTCCGAGCCGATGACCAGCACCAGCGGCCCGTCCGCGACGTCGAGACCGCTGATCGGGGTTGGCCCCGCCGCGTCGAGTCCCACCACGAACAGGCCCGCCTCCTGGTAGGAGGTGAGGGCGCGGACCAGGTTGGGCGCCTCGGCCACCGGCACCCGGGCCAGCGCACCGGCGGACGCCTTCCATGAGCCGGCGCTCACCCTGGCCGAGCGCCGGCCTGGGATGAGCACCCCGTGCCCGCCGAACGCCGCCACCGACCGCACTATGGCGCCCAGGTTCCGCGGATCGGTGACCCCGTCAAGGGCCACGATCAACGGTGCCTGCCCGGCGGCGCGGGCCCGGGCGACCAGGTCGTCGGCGTGCGCGTAGTCATAAGGGCGGATCCGCAGCGCCAGGCCCTGGTGGACCGCTCCGCCGGTCAGCCGGTCGAGTTCCGGCCGGCCCGCCTCGATCATCGGGATTCCGGCGTCGGCCGCCAGCCGGATCACCTCGCGGACCCGCTCGTCCGAGTCCATCCGCGGCCCCGCGTACAAGGCGGTGGCCGGCACCCGGGCGCGCAGCGATTCGAGCACGGAGTTGCGCCCGGCGACCACTTCGGGGGCGTCACCAGCACCGCGCGGCCGGCCGCCCGGAGCCCGGTCCCCGAACGTCCTGGGCCCGTACCCGCCGTCAGAAGCCCTTCCAGCAGAACGATTCTCAGCGTTCCCCGGCCGACGCGCACCCTGGCCGTCGTCACGCGACTCGCCACGGGCGCCGTCACGGGACGCGGCCGCCGCGCGGCGCTGGGCCGGGTGACCCGGCCGCTGGTAGGCCGGCGGCGTCGGGCCCTTGCCTTCCAGGCGGCGCTTGCCGTACCCGCCGGTGCCAGGACGGGGTTTCCCGGACTTGGTCCGCCCACCCCGGCCCGCTGCCCCGGTTGATCCGCCACGGCTCATCGCTTCAGCTCCCATCGCGGGCCATTCGGAGTGTCCTCGATGACCACGCCGGCCGCGTGCAGATCATCCCTGATCGTGTCCGCCGTGGCGTAGTCCCCTCGCTCCCGGGCCGCTTGCCGCTGCACCAGGGCGACGCTGACCAGCGCGCTGACGACCTGCTGCAGGTCGTCTTCCGGCCCGCGGGACGCCCACGGCTCGGCGAGCGGGTCGAGGCCGAGCACGTCCAGCATGGCCCTGACCTCGGCCAGCCGAATGGTCACCCTGGTGAGGTCGCCCGCCGCCAGCGCGTTGTTGCCGTCTCGGACCGCGTCGTGCACGGCGGCGAGTGCCAGCGGCACGCCGAGGTCGTCGTCGAGCGCGGCGCAGAAGGCCGCCGGCAGCCCCGCAGCTGTGGCCGGATCTGCCGCGGCCAGGTCCCCCGGGCCGGTGACCTCGACGTCATGGCCATCCGCGCCAGCGCCGTCCTCGCCAGCGATCGCCGCTCCGACGACCGCCACGTCCGGGAACGTCGGGTCCGCTACCTCGGCGGCGCGGGTGATGAAGCCTTCGATCCGGCGGTACGCGGCGCCCGCCTCGGCCAGGGCGTCCGGAGAGTACTCGATTCCCGACCGGTAGTGCGCCTGGCCCAGGTAGTACCGCAGTTCGACCGGGCGGACCTGGGTCACCATCACGTCAACGAGCAGCGAGTTGCCGAGCGACTTGCTCATCTTCTCCCCGGCCACCCCGACCAGGCCGTTGTGCAGCCAGTACCGGGCGAACCCGTCGCCCGCCGCCCTGGACTGGGCCAGCTCGTTCTCGTGGTGCGGGAAGACCAGGTCCAGGCCGCCGCCGTGGATGTCGAAGGCAGGGCCCAGGTACTTGGTGGCCATGGCGGAGCATTCGAGGTGCCATCCGGGACGGCCGGGCCCCCACGGCGTGTCCCAGGCAGGCTCACCAGGCTTCGCGGCTTTCCAGAGGGCAAAGTCGCGCGGATCCCGTTTGGCATCGTTGGTTTCTGTGTCGTCGGCGGCACGCATGTGCTCGGGCCGCTGGCCGGACAGTGCGCCGTAATCCGGGTAGGAGCTGATGTCGAAGTACACGCCGCCGCCGGCCGGGTACGCGTGGCCGCCCTCGATCAGCCGCCGCATCAGGACGATCATCTCGGGGACATGCCCGGTCGCCCGCGGCTCCACGTCGGGAGGGAGGCAGCCGAGCGCGTCATACGCACGGCTGAATGCGCGCTCGTTGCGCTGCGCCAGCAGCCACCAGGGCACTTCCTCGCCCTCGGCGACTCGTATGATCTTGTCGTCGATGTCGGTGACGTTCCGGCAGAACGTGGTCTGGTACCCGCTGACCCTCAGCCAGCGGACGAGGATGTCAAAACTGACTCCGGACCGGACATGCCCAATGTGCGGGGGCGCCTGCACCGTGGCGCCGCACAAATAGAGTGCGGCCTTCCCGGGAACGACCGGGAAGAACTCGCGCACACTGCGCGCGGCGGTGTCATAGAGGCGGAGCGTCACGCAGCAAAGGGTACGGGATGGTGCGGACTGCCACGTCGGGCTCAGCCGGGTAGCTGGCGCTCGCCATCGCTTCGCATCCGCCACACGAGGCGCGGCGCAGCTAGGAATAACCGGCAACACCCTAATTCAGGTGAGCCGTATGCCAACTCCGGCCAGCGGGAAACCGGCGCCGGCCGCAGCGAGCCGTTCCGCCGATAAGTCGTTTTCGCGCCAGTGAAATTACAGTAAAGCCCCTGGATGTCACCGACAGTAACGACCGATATCCTGACATCATCATTGGCGAACAGCAACTGCCTGCCGAGCGCCAGAACGCCGCCTCTCGGCTGGTCAGTGGTGCGGAAATGACGTGGCGGAAGAGCGTCCGCGGGCGCTGTCCCCGCGCCCGCGCAGCCAGCGCCACGGCCCGCGCCCACCACGGTGCCGGCCGGTCGGCTCACGGGGCAGGCAGGCGAAGAATCAGCCGAAACCCGTTCCCGGCCCATGAGTTCCCCGGCGTGGCAACTCCCATCAGGACGACGGAAAGGGATATAACGCTTGGCAGGAATCTTCCTGTTCACCCGGTACCAAGGCATATCGTCTCCGGTGACGTCCGGATCGCGCGGCGCGGGAGGCTGTCCGTTATTGTGGCGCTTCCCATTCGGCCGTCCGAGCCCCGGTGGCCGCCTCGGCATAGCCCGTTGGCGCCCAGCCAGAACGCCCGCGCTCCGTTTCGGGCTATAGGCGGAAGGCGTCAGATGGCATCCCCCCAAGGAAGGACGACCGGCTCCGATGAATGAGAATGCCGCCGGACGCGGCCCTCGCGGCACGGATCTCTCCACCAGGCTACGGGTGGTGGCGCTCGCCGCCGTGATCACCGGCGTGATCCTGCTGGCCGCCGCCGCATTCGTGCTGGCCTATGCGGGTATCCACGCGATCGCCCTCGCCGCCGGGGTCTCGCCCACCCTCGCCAGGCTGTATCCGCTGATCTTCGACGCCATGCTGGTAGTCGCCTCGGCGGCCGCGCTGGCGCTGCGCGGCGGGGGGTGGTGGACGAAGTTCTACGCGTGGCTGTCGATCGTGGTACTGCTGGCCGCCGCGTCCGCGGCGGACGCGGTGCACGCCATGGGGGTCAGCCTGCCCCGCCGGCCGACGGCGGCAGCCGTGGCGGTCACCCCCTGGGTGCTGCTCTTGCTCGCCTTCGGCCTGTGGCTAGCCCTGCTGCGGCATCTCCGGGCATCCCGTTCGGAGGGCCGGAGGCGTGGGAACCAGAGGGACCTGTCCGGCGCGCAGGGACCGCAAGAGGTGCCGCTGACCGAGCCGCCTCCGGTCGCCCAGCCTCCGGTCGCCCAGCCTCCGGTCGCCCAGCCTCCGGTCGCCCAGCCTCCGGTC
>OBLW0100001359.1_pt1 | contig 20854 bp, 20 predicted proteins | sample 1520161 | NCBI WGS metagenome assembly OBLW01 (sample SAMEA3539309, study PRJEB22396) | soil metagenome | biome: tundra; feature: field; material: soil | place: USA | collected 2010-05 | depth 0.15 m | reverse complement strand
CGAGTCTCGCTCCGGAATCTCAGTCAGCAGCAACAATCCGCCGGCCTGCGCAATCGCTTCCACAATCAGCACCCCCGGCATGATCGGCATTTCGGGAAAGTGTCCCTGAAAGAAAGGTTCGGTGATGGTCACGTTTTTCAACGCGACAATGCTCTTCATGCGCACCAGTTCTACAACCCGGTCGATGAGGAGAAATGGATAGCGATGCGGCAGGATCTTAAGAATATCGCCAATTTCCATCGAGGTTTTCGACGCCGTTGCCGCGTCGGTCGTCTTTGCTTCTGTCGTTGCTTCTAAAGTGTGGTTAGTATCCGTCATGCTGTTTCGGTCACGGCGAAGATTATACTGCCAGCGCACTTCTCCCGAGCGTTTTCGAATTTGCGGCTGACGTATCTGGATGCTGCAAACGCTGATGTACGCAAACCGCGATTGTTCGCGGAAAAGCACGGCTGGAGCCGTATTAGTCAGCTTTTTCGCGGCGCTTGCGTGGTATAATCCAACTAGAATTGTCTAAACGTAATGCCTGTAGATACAAGGACTTAGCGGCATTCCGTGGGCGCAAAGCGGTTCGCTTGGATGGTCAAGTTAAGCTTCCTGCGACTGACCGCGCATTCGAAGTAAATGCCGCATGGCGTTTTTGAATCCGCAAATTTTCTGAGAGCTAAATACTAAAAACCGAGAACTGACTTTCATGGCTGATGATCCGCAGAATCCCGAACTTCCTTTAACTCCTCCTCCTGGCGGCGATGGTCAACCTCCTGCTGGCCCGGGCGCGCTCAACATGCAGCCCGTGAACATTGAAGAGGAGATGAAGCGGTCTTACCTCGACTATTCACTGTCGGTAATTATTGGCCGCGCTTTGCCCGATGTGCGCGACGGGTTGAAGCCCGTGCATCGCCGCATTCTTTACACCATGCAGCAGATGGGCCTTCGCCCTGGCGGCGCCACCCGTAAATGCGCCCGTATCGTCGGCGAAGTGATGGGCAAGTACCATCCGCATGGAAACCTTGCCGTGTATGACGCGTTGGTGCGTCTCGCGCAGCCCTTCGCGATGCGCGCGCCGCTGGTCGATGGGCAGGGAAATTTTGGGTCGGTCGATGGCGATCCTCCCGCAGCCGATCGTTACACCGAAGCTCGGCTGACTCGTGTTTCGACTGCGCTCCTCGAAGATCTCGATAAAGAGGCGGTCGACTTTTATCCGAACTATGACGGCACGGAAACGCAGCCTGCGGTTTTGCCGGCGCGATATCCCAACTTGCTGGTCAACGGCTCGGACGGCATTGCGGTTGGCATGGCGACGAAAATCCCGCCGCACAACTTGACGGAGATTGTCGATGCGACGATCACGCTCGTGAATAATCCTGCCGCGCAGTTGCCGGAGATTTTGAAATTTGTGCAAGGGCCAGATTTCCCGACGGCGGGAATTATTCACGGCCGATCGGGAATCTTCGAGGCTTACCGCACGGGACGCGGGCGTTTCATGATGCGGGCGCGAGCGGCTATTGAGAATGTCACGAAAGATAAACAGGCGATCATCGTTACCGAGATTCCATATCAGGTAAATAAGGCGCGGTTGATTGAGCGCATCGCCGACCTGGTCAACGAAAAGACGATTGACGATATCTCCGATATTCGCGATGAGAGCGATCGCGACGGCATGCGTATTGTGATTGAACTCAAGCGCGGAGCAGAGCCGCAGATCGTGCTCAATCAGCTCTTCAAGCACACGTCGATGCAGGAAGGTTTCAGCATGATCCTGCTCGCGGTGGTCAATGGACAGCCCAAGGAAATGGGGCTGATCACCGCGATTAAACACTTCATCGACCATCGCGTCGATGTCGTGCGGCGGCGCACTTTGTATTTGCTGAATAAAGCGCGCGATCGCGAGCACATTCTGGAAGGCTACCTGACCGCGCTCGATCATTTGGATAACGTGATTGCGATCATCCGCGGCAGCGCGAATCGTGGCGATGCGCGCGAGAACCTGGTTGCGTACTTTGGCGGCAAAAAGATCGACATTAATACAACGGGCCGCGCTCCGAAACTCGATGCGGAGAAACCTTTCACGGCAAAGCAGGCCGACGCGATTCTTGAACTGCAATTGCACCGGTTGACCAAGTTATCGATCGACGAAATTTCCAATGAGTTGAAGTCGGTGCGGGAGGCGATTGCAGAGTACGAATCGATTCTTGGTTCCGAGACTAAACTGCGCAAGGTCATCATCAAGGAACTGGAAGAGGTTAAAAAACTCTACGGCGATGCCCGCCGCACGGTGATCGAGGACGAAGCCGCGGAGATCATGTTGGAAGACTTGATCGCCGACGAGCAAGTCGCGGTTACGGTCAGCCATTCCGGCTACATGAAGCGGACTCCGATCTCGACTTATCGCATGCAGCGGCGCGGGGGCACCGGGCGCACCGGCATGAAGACGCGTGATGAAGATTTTGTTGAGCATCTGTTCATCGCTTCTACTCATGCTTACATTTTGATTTTCACTAACACCGGACGCGTGTATTGGCTGAAGGTGTATGAGATTCCCGACATCGCCGCAGCCGGCAAGGGGAAACACGTGGGCAACCTGGTTGGGCTGCAGGCGGGAGAGACCGTGCGTACGATGCTCGCGGTGCGTAATCTCGAAGAAGAAGGCCGGTTTGTCTTTTTTGTGACGCACAACGGCACGGTGAAGAAGACCGAGGTAAAAGACTTCTCGCATGTGATGCAGCGCGGGATTATTGCCATCAATATCGAAGAGGGCGATGAATTGGTCGCGGCCTCGCTGACGGACGGCAATCAGATTGTCTTTCTCGCTTCGCACGATGGGCAGGCGATTCGCTTCGATGAGAACGACGTTCGTTCGATGGGACGAAACGCTACCGGCGTCCGCGGCATGAACCTGGCCGAGAAAGATTACATCGTTGGCATGGCGACTACGATCAAGCCTGAGGCTAAGGCTGCGCTCAAGGAAGGCGATGTTGCTCCTGAGGTCGCGGACTTGATTCCAGAAAAGGGATCGCTCATTCTTTCTGTGACTGAGAATGGGTACGGGAAGCGGACTCCGGCGGACGAGTATCGGCTTACCAATCGCGGCGGCAAGGGCGTAATCAACGTCAAGACCACCGAGCGCAACGGCAAGGTTGTCGGCATCTCGCAGGTGACGGAGAAGTCCGAGGTGATGCTGATCTCGCAATATGGAAAGATCATCCGCATCGAGTCGAAATTCATTAGGGAATCAGGACGGTCGGCACAAGGCGTGCGGCTACTGAACATCGAACCGGGCGATCGGGTGGCGGCGGCAGTAGTGATTCCTCCGGACGAGCCCGTGAATGGGACGCTGATTCAGTAAGCAGTAGGGTCGCTTGGCGGTAATCGTTGGACTCGTGTGGCGCGGGCTTAGGTCCGCGCCACATTTTTTGTCGACCAACCATGGAGCCGTCAGTGAGGCGCCCTCGACGATTTTCCCAGCCGCGTTCACACATTGCAATGTGTAGAACAGTGTGTAATACTTTACACATGGCAACTAACCTCGCATTAGATGACGAACTCATCCAGGAGGCGCTTCGCGCTGGAGGCCATAAGTCCAAACGCGAAGCGGTAACCGCCGCTTTACAAGAATACGTCCGCAAGCGCCAGCAAATGCGCATTCTCGAAGCGTTCGGTACCTTCCAAGTTGATCCCGCTTACGACTACAAGAGCGAACGGCAGCGGCATTCCGAAATATCTCCCAAGAAAAACTCACGCCGCCGCCGATGATGGTGCTGGTGGACACGTCCGTATGGTCACTTGCTTTGCGGCGCAAGCCGGAGCAACTCAGTCCAGCTGAGGGGCAAATCACCGAAGCCTTGGCTGAATTAATTCGCGAAGGGCGCGTGCAATTGCTGGGCCCCGTGCGGCAGGAGTTGCTTTCCGGCATTCGCGAAGAAGTGCAATTCCGCAAACTGCGCGACTACCTGCGAGCCTTTCCTGAACAGTCTCTCGAAGCGGCAGACTACGAAGAAGCTGCCCACATGAACAATCGCTGTCGCGCCCGCGGCATCGCCGGCTCAGCCATCGACTTTCTGATCTGCGCCGCCGCCCACCGTCGCGGCTGGAGCATTTTCACGACAGATCGTGACTTCGAGAACTATGCGCCGGTGCTGAGCTTGCGGCTGTACTCAGCATCGGCGGGTGGCTAGACTAAGAGTTGGCCGTGAGGTGAGTAGGTCTCATGAATGTTCGGCAGACTGTTCTTGGCGAAGTGGCAGTCCGCTCGGGCGCCCGCCTGTCCGGGGTTGATGTCGGGTCGTTGGTCCGTCGGCTGATTCTCTTCGACCGTGTGATTATAAAGTCCTTCGGGCTTCGGGAGATGCCGGTTCTCGTCCGGGCTTTCGGTAAAGACGAATTTGGTGAGTTAATCAGACTTGGGCTTTTGAAATTCTCGTGTGAGTATACCTTTCTCATACTGGACGTGAGTCGTAATGGAGTCCGGCATGTTCCGCTTGAGCACTTCTCGTTTGGAAAAGCCGAAGGAGAGCGAGACAAAGTACTTAGGAAGGAACTGATTTCGCTCCAAAGTATCTCGGGGCTGAAAAACCGTGAGCGCGCCGCTCTTGAGGAAACGATCTGGGGTTCGCTCGTTAGGCCGCCGCAGTCATTCGGCGACGATTTGCTGGCCCAACTTGACGGCGACCTTCGGTCTAACACCCCAGCACTGCGGCTCGCGGTTCTGGACCGTTTAAGAGCGAGGCTGGGGGTTCATGAACTCCCCGCTGAGGTTCGCATAGAAGTGGAGGAGACTGCTCATCGTATATTTCACGTTAAGAACGATCTGGCCGCGTCGTATGGATTTTCACAGCAGGAGGTGCACGACATTTTGCACCAAGCAGTCGCTGCCGTCTCGAACCTCGGCCATCGACTCACTGAAATGCAGGCATATTGCGCGATAACCGGCTTCTTGGACTCCGAGGCGCCCCTGTTATTCGGGAAGTTTTCCGGTCTCATCGCCCCGCTAAATCCAGAGGCGGCGGAAAAGCAGTTTGAGCGAGTCATCGAACTCGCAGGGCTTCCTGATTTCAACCCCGGCCAGAAGGTAGACGTTCAAAAGCTCCTAAAGATACGGGATAGTAGCGAGTGTCGCGAATTTCGCGAATGGCTTTCGAAGCTGGACAACACTAGCGACGCGGAAATCAAGGAGATGGTCGCGAGCTTACGAAGTAAGGTGGCCTCGATGGCCGGCAGCCCCGGAGGTAAGCTAGTGAGGCTGGCGGCAACAACGGGTATCGGATTGATACCCGGCGTTGGTCTCATAGCTGGTGCAGCTGCAGGCGCGATCGATTCGTTCCTAGTCGATAAGGTGCTTCCACGCTCGGGCATTGTCGCTTTTCTCACGGAAACTTATCCCTCGCTGTTTGTGTCGCCGTAGGCATTACCGCAGTTACTTCTAAATAACTGTCCTTTCGACTACCGTTGAGTTGGTGACACTACTCCCCGTATGTGCTTGCGCGGTTGCAGACTTTTGTTGACGAGCGTTTGTGCCTAACTTTGTGCCTAACATCGAAATCGCAAAAGCTGAACCCGTGTATCAGGAACTTCTTGGCCGGCCGATTCGCGAGCTGGGGCTTACGCTTGCCGGGTCTCCGGTGGAGCGGTTTGTCGAGCAGCTCTATCGCGAGCTCGAGGCTAAGGGGCTGGCGAAGTTTCATCCCGCTTGCTATTTGACGGACGAGTGGGGATGCCCTTCGGGCGAGCCGATTATTGGGATTCCGTTTTATCTGGCGCACACGGCTTTGGCGCAACTCGAAAAAGAAACGCATGACCTCGAAGATGCGCGCGAGATCATGATGTATCTGCGGCACGAGGCGGGGCACGCGTTTACTTATGCCTATAAGCTGCACAACACTCCGGAGTGGAAGAAGATTTTCGGTCCATTTCGGCGGCCTTATCGTGACCACTACCGCCCGGCGCCATTTTCGCGCGATTATGTGCGGCATTTGCCGGGATGGTATGCGCAGAAGCATCCCGATGAAGATTTTGCCGAAACTTTTGCGGTGTGGCTGACTCCGCGATCGAACTGGCGCAAGCGTTATCGCGGCTGGGGCGCACTCGAGAAATTGCTTTATCTCAATCGGCTGGCACGGAAGCTGGGGAAGATCGATCCGCCGCGGCGTCGTGCGCAGAGCGACATGACGGTCGATGAGATGGAAACGACCGTCGCGGAGTTCTATCACCAGGCGACGCGGGAAGAAGTTGCGGTCACGGAACTGGCTCCTGACACGGATTTGCGCGACATTTTTCCGGTGTCAAAGCGGCGCAAGACGGCGCTGTTGGCGCATGAATTTCTGCATCAGCATCGCAAGTCGGTCATCGATAAAGTCGCGCAGTGGACAGGGGCACAGCGTCCGCTGATCAAGACTTTGATGGACGCGATTGAGAAGCGCGCCGCCGAACTCGATTTACGCGCCGACAAAACGCGTAGTGCGGAACATCTGGCGGAAATTACCGCCTACGTTACCGCGCTGGTAATGACTTATGTGACGAAGGGAAAGTTCATACAGCCGTGATGTAGTGGAGCAGCTGTGGTGTAGCAAAGTTGTTTTCCGAGGAGAATGAATGATCGGAGCAAAACTAAAAATCGCTTTGCTTTACGACGTGTGGAATGAAGATCCGGTCGCGGCCGCTGCGAAGGACGATGGCCCCGCTCCCAAGGCGCACAAGAAAGTTAAGATCGCTAAGAAGCAGAAGACTGATCGCGAAGAAATTTTCGAGGCTTTGACTAAGCTAGGCCACGAGCCTTCTTTTTTTGAATTGGACGGGCGTCCGCAGTCGTTGCACTCGCTCTCGCGGTGCGATGCTGACCTGATTTTCAATCTCACCGAATCTTTCGATGGCGACGACACCAAAGAGATGAATGTGGTCGCATACGTCGATCTGCTGGGACTGCGCTATACCGGCGCCGGTCCGCATGCGCTTTTCATGTCGCAAGACAAGGCCGTTGCCAAGAAGATTTTTGCCTTTCATGACATCAAGACTCCGTTTTTTGCCACTGCCTATCGCGGCCGCATCGAGCATGCGCACGACATTTCTTTTCCTCTGATCGTGAAACCGTCATGGGAAGATGGATCAATCGGCATCGATGCTGGCTCGGTCGTCAAGAACGTGAAAGAGATGATGGAGCGGGTTCAGTACATTCAGGATGAATTCGATTCTCCGGCGCTGATCGAGGAGTACATCGAGGGCCGCGAGATTTACGCAGGCATTCTTGGAAGCTACGAACGTGCGCAGGTTTTGCCGCTCATCGAACTCGACTTGTCCCGCTTGCCCGAAGGCACTCCGAAGATTGCCAGTTACGATGTGAAGTTCGAGAAGAATACCGAAGCCTATAAGCTGACCAAGTCTGCCATCGCAGAGAATATCGACGACGACATTCGCAAGCGGCTGGAAGATACGGCACTGGCGGCTTATCGCGCGCTGAAACTGCGTGACTACGGGCGCATCGACATGCGACTTGCTGCAAATGGCGATGTGTATGTGATCGAAGCAAATCCGAATCCCTGGCTCGCCAGCCGGCAGGAATTTGCCATGGCCGCTAAGGCTTCGGGTCTTTCTTATACAGAACTGATCGGATCGATTGTCGATTTGGCGATGAGCCGCTACTTGAACGCTAACCTGGCGATGGCCGCAGCGATGCGCTGAATCAGCAGCCCACTTCTCATTTCGCGATCTCCACGGGAGGCGGCTGATGGGTTTTGATAAGGGCTGCCGGGAAATCGCTGAGTTGATGCAAATTGATTGTCGTGCTGGGCGTTACGAGTTTGGCGAAGTATAAGGTTGGTTTCCCGAAAGCCCCTTTCTTGAGCGTGCCCACCCTAATGCTTACGACGATGGTGCGGTGGTCGTTCATATCGGCTTGAGCTTCGACACACACCGGAAAGTCGGCTCCGCGGTCGACAGTAGCTTGCTCCGCACAGTCGTTGACCTCCCAATGGAACTCGGCATCTGCGCCCGCCTCCACATGCAACCACTTCTCAAAAGCCAGAGGAGGCAATGCAACGTCGAGTTGCGAGACGGAGAGCTGTTGAACTTGCCGTATTAATTTCGCGTCCCGCGCCGTGCTGGTGCGATCCTCTGCCCACAAGCAGAGTGCGCTCGACATCAGCAGCAGGCCTGCAGTGACAATTGCCAGCGTCCTCCTGCCGGCGCGGGCCGCAAGCAACTCCGGGACGGTCATGGACCACCTTCCTGCGGATACCTCAGTTCGTTTCCAGATGACAATTCTTGAAGGCTGTCGTGGTTAACTTACCGTCGCTTCTCCTGCCGGCTGCAGTCTTTCGAAGATTTCTTCTGCGCGCCGCAATGCTTGCTGAACGTTGTCGCAGATGTTTTCCGGCCCTACTAATCCCTCAAATTCCGTTTGCTGAATCAGCCTCAACGGCTGTTCCCTGGCGCCGCAGAGAATCAACTCTCTTCCACTTTTCTTCAGCGTGCGCGCGATTTCTTCAAGCGCGAAAAGGCCTGTGGCATCGAGCGCGGTCATGTTTCGTAGACGCAGAATCACAACCGGCGGCAGGCTGTGAAGGTGCTCTGTAACCACGTCAATCTTGTCGGTCGCTCCAAACAGAAACGGGCCGTGGATGCGGAAGATCGTCGCGTAATACGGAATGTCTTTGTCTTGCAGAATGTGGACGCGTCCATCTTCGACATAGTCGTCGGTGACCTGAGAAACTGTGGTGGTGGCAGCTACGCGGCTGATGAAGAGTAGCGCGGCGAGAATCATTCCGGCCTGCACCGCGACAGTAAGGTCCGCAAAAACAGTGAGGGCGAACGTCACCAGCCAGACGCTCACATCAGTCTTCGTCAATTTGAGCAGCGACGGAATCTCCCGCCACTCACCCATGTTGTAGCTCACCACAATCAAGATTCCCGCGAGCACGGCCATCGGAACGAAGCTCACCAGCTTTGAGGCAAAGAGCAAAATCAAGAGCAGCGTTAGCGCGTGGATCATGCCAGCCACCGGCGTTTTTGCGCCGGCTCGAATGTTTGTCGCAGTGCGCGCGATGGCTCCCGTGGCGGGTAGACCTCCAAACATTGGCGATACTACGTTGGCGATGCCCTGCGCCACTAGTTCCACGTTTGGATTGTGGCGGTCTTTTATATTGCTGCTATTGCTCATGCGATCGGACACAACAGCTGACATCAGCGACTCGATCGCGCCGAGCATGGCGACCGTCATGGCCGGGCCGAGGAGACCGTGGATTAAGTCGGTGCGAAACACGGGAATGTGAAAGTGCGGCAATCCGCTGGGAATGCCGTGGAAGCGTGTGCCGATGGTTTCGACGGGGAGTTTGAGCATCCAGACGGCGAGCGTGCCTAGAACCATGGCGACGATTGCGCCCGGTATTCGATTGGAAAATGCGCGGCAAATGAGAATGATGACGATGGTACCGGAAGCCAAGGCAGTCGCTTCGAGCGAGATCGTATGAAAGTTCTTGGCGAGCGCTTCCATGCGCAGCCAGAAGACTCCGGGAACCTTGTCAAGCGTGAGGCCAAAGAAATCTTTGATTTGCGTACTGGCGATGAGTATCGCGATGCCGTTCGTGAATCCGATTACGATCGGCCGCGGAATGAATTTTACGGCGGAGCCAATGCCAGTGAGGCCCATGATGACAAGAATCACGCCGGCCATCACGGTGCACATGAAGAGGCCGTCGACGCCATGCAGGGCGACGATGCCGGCGATGACTACGACGAAGGCTCCGGTGGGGCCGCCGATTTGGGTGGTAGAGCCTCCGAGGGCCGAGATCAAAAAGCCCGTGACTATGGCGCAGTAAATTCCGGCTTGTGGAGTCAGGCCCGACGCGATGGCGAAGGCCATGGCTAGCGGCAGAGCGACCAGACCGACGGTGATTCCGGCGACTAAGTCGCGCAAAAATTTATTCAGCGAGTAGTCGCGGAGAGATAGAAATGACTTCGGGAGCCAGCGTTCTTCAAATAGTGTGAGTTTCATTTCCAAACAACAATTATTGCAAGTCAGATGGGCGGGAGATAGTCCCCGGAAGTGCACTGGCTGCGAGTATCCAATTATCCAGAAGACGGCAGTGTTCGGTAGGGACGGACGAGGTGCGTCCGTTCCCGCGCTAGCGGATTTAGAACTTATTCCACAAATACTGGTTGTAGACGTCGTGGTGATACTGCACCTCTGGCACCTTCACGAATGTCCCCAGCAGCCTCGGGCAACGATCGGCCGACGCTTCCTTTAAATCGGCATAACGACCCTTTACGTCCTCGCCCATCAGCTTCGAAGTCCACTCGGCATCTTTGAAGTCCGCCAGCGCCTTGTAAATGTTGTCTGGCAGGTAGCGTTCGGCCTGGCGCAAATTCTTGATTTTCGACGTGTTCCCTTCCAGTCCGGTTTTGAAGATCGAGAGCATCACGAGATACGGATTCGCATCCGGAGCCACCGAGCGCACTTCCACCCTCATGCTGCGCTCGTTGCCGATCGGAATACGGATCATCGAGCCGCGATCGACTGCCGACGCCTTGATCTGGTTCGGCGCTTCGAAGTGCGGATCGAGACGGCGATAGGCGTTGACGCTTGGATTCAGCAGCAGGCAAATGTCATTGCCATGGGTCAGAATGCGATCGATAAATTCCCATCCAGCTTTGCTGAGCTTCTCTTCGCCCTTCGGATCCCAGAACAGATTCTTGCCGCCTTTGCTGATCGAAACGTTGGTATGCATGCCGCTGCCGTTGACGCCGACAACCGGTTTCGGCAGGAAGCACGCGCTTAACCCCATGTTGCGCGCCACCTGGCGGCAGATCAGCTTATAGAGTTGAATCTGGTCCGCGGCGGCCACTATTTCCGCGTAGTTGTAGTTGATCTCGAACTGCGAAGGCGCAACCTCGGGGTGATCCTTTTCGTTCTGGAATCCCATGGCGCGCTGCACTTCCGCGGTGGTGTCAATGAAAGTACGCAGCGGGTCTCCCGGCAGCGAATGGTAATAGCCTCCGGTGCTCACGTATTCGAACTTCCCGGTGTCGATATAGTCGCGTTCCGCGTTCGGTCCATTGAAGAGGAAGCCTTCGATTTCATTGGCGGCGTTCAGAGTGTAGTCGTGCTTCTTGTAGAGGCCTGCGGCGAAACTCTTGAGAACCCCGCGCATGTCGGCCGCATAGGGCTCACCGCCTTTGTCGATCACTTCACCAAACACCATCACCTTGCCAGGCCCAAAGATATCCGCCGGCCCCCAGTAAAAAGCGGACCAGTCGATGCCGAGGCGCAAATCGCTCTCGCGCTGCGCCGTGAATCCCCGAATCGAAGACCCGTCAAAGGTCAGATTGTCGTAACTCTTGAGCAGGAATTTCTTGTCGTAATCGAGCATGTGCAGGCGGCCTTCAAGGTCGCTGAACATTACCGTCACGGCCTTGATGCGAGGCTCATCCGCGAGATATTTCAGCCGCTCGTCCTGAATTTTGTCAGGAGCAACGCGGTCAAGGCGCTGTTTCTTCGCCTTCAGGTTTATCTCTTCGAGTTCGTCGTAGGGGATCGCTAGAAAATTCCGCAGTTCAGACATGCCTCTCCTTGTTGGGGCGTTGCCCAGGTTTCAAAATTAAAATAGCCAGGGGATGACTTGATAGGCTATCGCGTCAGGGCGCGCGAGACAAATAGAAATCGGTTATAGCAGCGATTAGGGGCGGTTATTTCCGTCGCGGATTGCACTAAAAAGTGGGCAAATGGCACTCGTATGGAAGTAATGAAACCATCGCGCCCTTGAGCCGGGAAATCGGTGAAGTGGGAGGGGTCGTGAAATAATCGAGTCCGAGGATTCCATTGAGCTGCGCGATTTGTGAAGAGCGGAAAGAAAAACGATTTTGTCCGGCCGTGCATGGCAAGATTTGCCCGCAGTGTTGTGGCGAGAACCGCGAGGTGACGCTCGATTGCCCGAGCGATTGTCCCTATCTTTTACAGGCGCGACAACAGACGCGTGAGAATCCGGCACATGCGGAAGAACCGCAGGTAGATCGCGCTGCCTTGTTTCCTGATGTGGAGATTGCCGAGCAGTTTCTCTACGAACGCGAAGAGTTGATCCTGGGACTGAGTTTCGCGCTGGCAAAAAGCGCTCGCTCCGATCGCTCGCTCATGGACCGCGACTTGATTGCCGCGCTGAGCTCCCTCGCGAAGAGCTATCAGACGCTCGTGAATTCCAGTCTTATTTACGAACAAGCCACTGCCAACCTTGCGCATCAGGGTATCGCTCGCGAAGTTGAGACGATGGTGCGGGAATTTCGTGCGGCTGAGCAGCAACATATGGGCCACACTCGGCTGCGGGATTCCGACGTATTGAAAGCTCTGGTGTTTCTGCTGCGGATGGCGTTTGCTCGAACGTCTGGACGGCCCAAGTCGCGGGCGTTCGTCGACTTTCTGTTTGCGCAGTTTCCTGAAAAGCAGTCGGTGATCGCGGGGCCGGAAGAAGCGGGAAGTCGGATCGTGATTCCGTAATCGACGTGGGTAAACCGGGCGGACAAATGTTTGAGCGCCGCATTGGTTATAGACGACGCACAGTTTGTCCACTTCCCAAGTTCACTAGTAACTCGCGCGCTGTTTTTCCCAGCAAGGGATGTCGTGCTTCGGCCGCGATTTCGACCAGCGGTTCAAGCACGAAACGCCGCTGATGCATCGAGGGGTGCGGGATCTTCAATCCTTGTTCATCGACCACTTGATCTCCAAAGAGGACGATGTCGATATCGATGTTGCGCGGACCTTTTTCGCGCATTCGGAGGCGTCCCATTGTCGCTTCGAGGTGCAGGATAAAAGAAAGCAGTTGTCTCGGCGTCTTCTCGGTGTCAATCGCAACTGCGCAGTTTAGAAACCACGGTTGGTCCGGCACGTCTTGCGGCTTCGTTTCGTAGAGAGATGAAACGGCGCTCACGCGGCCGGCTGGCTCCAGTTGTGCGACCGCGGCACGCAGGGTGGCAGCCCGATCTCCGAGATTCGATCCCAGCGAGAGATATGCGGTTTCGGACACCAAGCTAGTTTCAGGGTGAATGAGGCGAGAATCCAGAGAAATCAGAGGTGAGGAGGACCACGTTAGACATAGCGTCGTAACAGCTCTTAAATGCTGCGACGACCACTCAACCCAAAAGGTTTAGGTTACGAAGGGTGGATGCGCCAGTCATCTGTTCGCGGTACTGACGTTACTTTCATACCTTACCTGGAGCGAATACTATCGAAGAGCCATGAATCTTGACTCTCTTCTCATAAGCAAAGACGCCGCCCTGCTCAGCGTGCTGCGTCCCGTTTTCGAGAAGATCTCGGTGAATATCGAGGTTTGCGCGGAAGTGCAACCGGGCATCGATCTCATGACGAAGCGCAAGTTTGACGCGGTCATCATCGACTGCGACGACTTGCCGAACGGTTTCGACTTGCTTCACACCTTGCGGCAGACTCGCAGCAATGCCAAGTCAGTGTCTTTCGCGGTGGTTAACGGAAGAACCACTACGCAAGAAGCGTTCCAATCGGGCGCGAATTTCGTTTTGCAGAAGCCGCTGAGCCTCCTGCACGCGTCGCGTTGTTTCAATGCCGCCCTCAATTTCATGGTGCGCGAGCGTCGGCGATATTTCCGCCATCCGGTGGACATGCCGCTGCGCATCAGCTTGCCGAACAATCAAGAGATGACGGCGACGGCAACCAATTTGAGCGAGGGAGGAATGGCGATTCGCATTATGGGCAAGTTGCCAGAGAATGTGCACGCGCAGTTTCGCTTCACGCTCCCAGACACCACGATTTCGCTCGAAGTAACGGGAGTGCTAGCCTGGGCCGATGGAGCCAGCCAGGTTGGCATCCGTTTCAAGGAAGTGCCGCAGAGTTCGCAATATCAGCTCGATCAATGGCTGACCGACCGCTTGCAAGAAGAAATACCCGCACAACTGCAGGGCTACGCCGCATTGCCGTAACATTCCCTTCTCTTTCTCCAACTTCATCCGCATCCAGTTTGCAACTTGTGTCCCGGCACGACTGTGGCACTGTAGACGCAGGGGTTGGCTGCGCTTATAGTCCGGCAGGGCTCGTCTGCCTTCACGCAAACTTGTTGCTTCGAGCAGGTGGGTTGCTAATGATTAGCGTAGAAGAAAAAATCGCGAAGGCCGAGCGCCTATTGCGGCGTCTCGAAGACGACCGGCCTTATCTCGACGTTCGGCTGTCTGTGTTTGGCGATGAGCACCGCCAAAGCGTGACCGCTTATACCGAGCGCGTGCGCGCCGAAGCAGAGGCAGAACTAGAGCGCCTGTTAGCCGAACGCGACACGCCTTACCAGCGGAGCGCCGCGCAAGCCGACTGAAATACGCCCGTGCGGTGCCGGGGCTTCGACCCGCCCGGCCACAATTTCATCACTTCGATTTCGTCATTTCGATACTGCGTGCAGCGTACCCGTTTTCTGGCCCTGCTGCGTCTGTGCGCGACAACGCGATGGCAGACCCAGAATGCGGATGAAGCCCTCAGCGTCTTTTTGATCGTAGCTCGCGTCCATCGTGAACGATGACAGATCGGTGCGGTAGAGCGAGTAATCCGACTTGCGGCTGACTACGTTCACATTGCCCTTGTAGAGCGACAGGGTGACCGTGCCCGTGACGTTTTGCTGCGTAGTGTCTACGAAAGCGTCAAGCGCCTCGCGTAGCGGCGTGAACCACAGACCGAAGTAGACAAGTTCGGCATATTTAAGCGCTACATGTTGCTTGAAGTGGAGCAGATCGCGATCGAGGCAGAGGGCTTCGAGTTCGCCGTGCGCGGTCAAGAGCAGCGTGCCTCCGGGAGTTTCGTAGCACCCCCGCGACTTGATGCCGACGAAGCGGTTCTCGACCAGATCGATGCGGCCGACGCCGTTGCGTCCGGCAATTTCGTTGAGCAGTTCGACCAGCGATACAGGATCGAGAGTCTCGCCGGCGACGGATACGGGTACGCCTCTCTCGAAGCCGATTTCAACCTGTTCTTCCTTGTCTGGAGCCTCTTGCGGCGACTTCGTCATCTGCCACGTGCTGGCAAACGGAGCGTTGCCCGCGTCTTCCAGCTCTCCGCCCTCGTGACTCAGGTGCCACAGGTTGCGGTCACGGCTGTGAATCTTCTCACGGCTGGCGGTAACGGAAATCCCCCGCTTCTCAGCGTAATCAAGACAGTCTTCGCGCGACTTCAAATCCCACTCGCGCCACGGCGCCACAACTTTAAGTTCGGGAGCCAGCGCCTGGTATGCCATTTCGAATCGAACCTGGTCATTGCCTTTGCCCGTGCATCCATGGCTGACGGCGGACGCGCCTTCCCGTAAAGCGACTTCGACCTGATGCTTCGCGATCACCGGTCGGGCGAGCGATGTGCCAAGCAGATACTTGTTCTCGTAGACCGCACCGGCTTTCAGCGCGGGCCACACATAGCCAGTCAGAAACTCTTCCCGCAGGTCTTCGACGACTACTTTGCTCGCCCCTGTTTTGTAGGCCTTGTCGACGACCGCTGCGACGTCATCCCCCTGGCCCACGTCGGCGACCATGGCGATGACTTCGTAGGAGTAATTTTCCTTGAGCCACGGAATGATGATCGAGGTATCGAGGCCTCCCGAATAAGCGAGAACAATTTTTTCGGACTTTGTAGAAGTAGAAGTATTTTTAGGCGTGGGCATGCGCAATCCTTTCGGTAAAGCGGCCAACCGCGCCGCCCAAAAGCCATACCAGGATGGCCTTTTGAATGTGAAGGCGATTTTCTGCCTGATCGAAAACAATGGAATTCACTGAATCGATGACCTGATCGGTCACCTCCTGTCCGCGATGGGCGGGCAGGCAGTGCATAAAGCGGGCGTGGGGCTTGGCCAGTTGCATCAGCGACGCGTTCACCTGAAACGGAGAGAAAATGGCGGCGCGCTCTTCGGCTTCGTGTTCCTGTCCCATGCTGGCCCAGGCATCAGTGTAAACCGCATCGGCTCCCACAACCGCTTTGCGCGCGTCGTTGCCGATGCGAAGAATCGCCTTCGTTTCTTGAGCAATGTTATTAGCCATGGTGACGATCACGGGACTCAGTCCATAACTTTCGGGCGTGGCGATCGAAACCTTAGCTCCAACCGAAGCGCCCGCCAGCAGCAGCGAATGGGCCATGTTGTTGCCGTCGCCCACATACGCAAAGTGAAGCTTCTTAATGTCCCCGAAATGTTCCTGCAAAGTGAAAAAGTCGGCCAGCGCCTGACAAGGGTGTTCCAGCTCGCTTAGCGCATTAATCACCGGAACGCCCGCATACGTAGCCATCTCTTCCACCACAGCGTGGCTGAACGTGCGCAGGACGATCAGGTCGATCCAGCGCTCGAGGTTGTGAGCGATATCGTAAAGCGACTCGCGAGCATTAAGACGGTTCGCGGTCTGGTCAAAGAAAAACGTGCTGCCGCCGAGGCTATCCATGCCGGCCTCGAAGGTCAGGCGGGTGCGCAGAGAAGGCTTCTCAAAAAACATCACCATCTGCTTGCCAGCGAGCACGTTGCGGAAGTCCGCAGGCCGCTGCTTGAGCATTGCCGTGAGATTCAGAAGCTGGAATATCTCGACGGGCGCCAGATCGTGGATCGAGACCAGATCGCGCGGCGCGCCCGCTTCAGGCAGCATCAGCGACGGCAGGTTAGTCTTCGTGGATTGCAGGTTCGTCAGTGGCATGGGTTCCGTTCTCGTGTTCATCTTGTAACGCTCCAATTTCGAAATCGTTTGTGACAGGACTCAGGACTTATGAGAGCTCGCCAATGCGTCGTGCGAGCGCCTGTGCTTTCTTTTTGTCGGACGCGATCACCAGCACAGTATCGTCTCCGGCGATCGTGCCGACGACTTCCGGCCAATGCGACGCATCAAGCGCTGCCGCTACGGGTTGTGCACTGCCGACCGTCGTTTTAACCACCAGCAGGTTCTGCGCTTGCCGAATTTCAACCACGAACTGCCTCGCCAGATGCATGACCGAGGGCAAAACGCTGTCCGAGTTGCTTCGCCCGTTAGCGCGCCGGTAACCCGCAGGTCCCTTCACCAGTTGCAATTCGTGAATGTCGCGGGAAAGAGTCGCTTGGCCGACCTCGATACCCCTGCGCTCGAGGCGCTGCTGCAGCGTGTCCTGACTTTCGACAGGGCCTTGGTCGAGCACATCGAGAATCGCTTTGTGGCGCGCCGCTTTCGACATGAATAAAAATTCAAACCGATGAATAAGTATCCAGTTTATTGGAGGGTCATGTCAAGCGGGAATTGTCCGAATCGAACGAATCGCGGTTACCGGCGCGGCGGTGTGAAATGAAGGGTCTACTGCCCCAGATCGAAGCCCGGAACCTCAAAATCGATACCGCGATCGTCGTTGGCTTTGTGCGTTGCGGAAAGATCCAGATCCGTGAGCGGAATCTTCTTCGTGCGTCCTCCGCCAAAGTCAAAGAGCGTATCGCCGACAATCGCATAGTTGATCACGTCGGCGTGGTGCCCATCTTTGAAGACGAGAAGCGTGGCGGGCTGAGCGGATACGGTCTGCGAGGATACAACTTGCGACGACCCGCCTCGCGAAGACGCGATTTGAGAAGACCCGACTTGCGAAGATCCGAGTTGCGAAGACGCGCTGGGCTGAGGTCTCGCCTCGCTCGTCATCCCATCTGTGCCGGGGTCGCGATATCCGTAGCTTTTGCGAGGACGCGACACGACCGGCGATGGATCGGTTTCGTCGTCGTACGAATTATCGGCGGAATCTTCCTCGTCATCCGGGGCGTACGGAACGGCATACGGAATATACACGGGCTCGATGACGCCGACAGTAGCAGAGTCGCGGTCCCTACGATGTCGATGATGCGTAGTCGATATCGCATTGGGATTTGCCGGCCAGAGATAGTTGGCACAGCAGTTTCCAAGAAAAGGAAGACTGTTGCCGTAGCCGTTGCGCCCCATCGAAGTCACGCTGGGCGCGACGCCATTAATGAATTTTCCACCAAACCCCATCGACGTGACCGACGGAGGGACTCCGTTGACTTGAGCCGCTACAAGTAAAGACGCGGCGACGAGTATCACCAAGAGCAAACTGCAGAAGAGACGGGATCGTATCGGGGCCAGCATGCGCGACCTCCCCCGGTTAGGGTACACCAGTTAAGTCCCACCTAGTTAGAACTGGGCAGGGTGCCGGAAGTTGCAAGGAAAATCATGCAAGCTCAATTGGCGGCAAGGCCATGTTATCCGGTCTCGGGGCCTTCCCCACAGCTACGCAGCAGTCAGCGGGGCGCGAGCGGTCATCTGCCGCAGCTCAAGCATGCGGTGTCGCACGTATCCGTCCTCGGTCAAATGTGCGGCAGCGTTAAGCCGGCTGCCAGCTACCATCTGGTCTAGCGGACGGCGGTCGGGGAATTGATCGTCGAATTCACGGCAAAATTCACAAAGACGGCTGGAACGAGGAGTGTCGAAGCGATGTATGACGGCTGGGTCAATGTGTTCCACGAAGAATGGCTCCTGATTAGTGCGGGACAAAACGGATTCGCCCGGAATGTGAGGCTGAGTCACAAGTCCAGCCTCGGTGGATAATTGTTTGTATGAACGACGCCTTTGTACTACAAGCGCCCGCGCCCGTACAAGCCCCCCTCCGCAGGCGCGAATTTGGCGGCGAACAACGCTGTAACCGTCAAAAACCCAAACCAATCGGCGGGATCGCGAAACTCTCGACCGACGGCTCACAGCCGTGCTGTTGAGACATTGATCCCCGGTTTCTGGCATCATTAGTTCACTTGGATTCTGCAATCTAGGTGGACACCGCGTGAAGCACAACGAACCTACTTCGAGCACCGTGTTTTTTTTCGACGTAGACAATACTCTGCTCGATAACGACCGCGTGGCCGACGATCTGAAGCGGTATCTGACCACCAAGGTCAGTAGCGCCGGGGCCGACCGCTATTGGCAGATATTCGAGCAGTTGCGCACCGAACTTGGTTACGCCGATTATCTCGGCGCTCTGCAGCGCTATCGCAGCGAGCGACCGCGAGATCCGAAGCTGCTGGCCGTCTCCCATTTCATGATTCATTATCCCTTCGCGAACCGGCTCTATCCCGAGTCCATCGATGCCGTTGCGTATGCGCAAGGTCTGGGGCGGGCGGTCATTCTGAGCGATGGCGATGCGGTGTTTCAGCCGCTCAAAGTGGAGCGCTCAAGCCTCTTTGAAAACTTCGGGGGCCAGGTCCTGATCTACATTCACAAAGAACTCGAGCTCGAGGATGTTGAGGCGAAGTATCCCGCGTCTCACTACGTGATGGTGGATGACAAAGTCCGCATTCTCGAGGCGATCAAGAAATACTGGGGTGCGCACGTCACGACTGTTTTTCCGCGCCAGGGGCACTACGCGCTCGATGCGGAACTGGTCGCCAAACACCGAAAGCCTGACATCACCATCGAGCGCATCGGCGAGTTGCAGAAATATTCGTTGGATCAGATTCTGGCGGCCGCAGGGAAGTGATCGCGGCCTGCCGTCAGCTTCCCAATTTCCTCACAACGCGAGACGGCTGCGAAATTTGTTCCTACTCAGGTCCTACTCAACTTCTTCCACTTCTGGAGGCGCGCCGATTTTGACCAGGTGTTGCAACTCGCGGTGCAGGCGCACGCGGGCCGGTTCGTCCAGATCGAGAAAGCGTAAAGGCTGCAGACATCCCTTGGTAGCCCACATCGGAAACATTGTCTGCGCGCGGCAGCGGGTGCTGGTCGAGCCGACGTGAAACAGCACCGTCACCACGACGCCCTCGTCGATGGGATGGTCAAGTGAAACGAGGCCGCCATTGGTCGATAGCTGGCTCATGCTACCCCGCATCGTACGGCCGCTTTCCAGCTTAATCAGGGCGAGGATCGAGCCTCCGAGCTTTACGCGTGAGCCCCTTTGACCTTTGGGCACCATGGTTCCAGAAGACATTCTCGTTCAATCTTGCCTGACCCAGTGGCAAGCGGGCAGATTACGAAAGTCAACCGCTGCGGGCGCATCCCTTCTAGTGGAGCGGACTTGCCCGTCAGTCACCCCTCAAACACCGCGCCAAACGTCCATTTTGAGCTACGTGACAAAGATCACAGCCTTCGGGTCGCGGACGATCTACCTTTGGGAGGTAAGGACGTAAAGGTGATCGAAGTGAATGGCGGAATGGAAAGTGGACCTGGTTCGGAAATGGCGACTGCTGTGCTCCCCGCGCCAATTGAGCCGCAGTCGCATCCAGTGGTAGCGACGAAAAAGAAGCTTGTTCGTCGTACCGATCGGGATTGCTCGCAACTCATGCGTCGTGCTTTTCAACTTGCCTTCCTGCTGCTCAACGTTTGGGTTGGCGCTATTTTTTATTTTTGGGTTCGTCAATTTGAGCCGGGTGGTGCAACAACCTCCTTGCAGCGCCCGGCTGGCGTCGAAGGCTGGCTGCCGATCGCTGGCCTGATGAATCTGAAATATTTCGCGCTCACTCATCACGTGCCCGCTCTACATCCCGCCGGCATGTTTTTGTTCATCGCTTTTCTGGCAATGGCGTTCCTCTTGCGCAAGGCATTCTGCAGCTGGCTGTGTCCCGTGGGAACTCTCTCTGAATATTTGTGGCGTGCCGGACAAAGACTTTTTCGGCGTACTTTTCATCTGCCGCGCTGGCTCGATATTGGAATGCGCGGCCTGAAATATCTATTGCTCGGGTTCTTCGTCTTTGCTGTGAGTTCGATGGCGGCGGCGGAACTCGCAGCCTTCATGAACAGTCCTTACGGCATCATTGCCGACGTGAAGATGCTGAACTTCTTCCGACATATCGGCCAGACCGGCGCGATCACGTTCGGAGTGTTGGTGGTCGCCTCGTTCTTCATCCAGAATTTCTGGTGCCGCTATCTCTGCCCGTACGGCGCGCTGATGGGG
>OBLW0100001358.1_pt1 | contig 20886 bp, 21 predicted proteins | sample 1520161 | NCBI WGS metagenome assembly OBLW01 (sample SAMEA3539309, study PRJEB22396) | soil metagenome | biome: tundra; feature: field; material: soil | place: USA | collected 2010-05 | depth 0.15 m | reverse complement strand
AGATGCCTAAGTGACTGGAGTTCAGACGTGTGCTCTTCCGATCTAGCAGAAATACTCTTCGAAAACGATCCGCACGAGCGGCCTCAAGAACTCGCTTCACGCTGGAAGACGGAGCCCGGCCATCCGCCTTGATATAGAGTTCTTGCTCGCGGTTGCGAGGCCTGCTCTGCATTTCTTGCTGCCAGCTTTCGGGAGTGACTGACTCGACTCCAAAGTAGAGATCGCCGCTCTCTGTAACGGTCACGACCCACGCGTCGGGATTGTCCGCAGCAGGCAGCAAACCTGCGCTGGTCGTGATTGGCATCTGAACGCTGATCCCGCGCTGCGGGGCCGGAGCTTGAGCAAGCGCGCTCCCGGCGATAATCAACGCAATGAGTATTGATGCGAGGTTCTTCATACGGTGCTCCTTTCGAGTATTCAGTTAAGATCACTGTGCCTTCGCGCCGCCGAGCGATGCGGTTGCGAGGGTTCCACCGAGCCTTTTTCCTTAATCGCCTTATACAGCATGTTCATGGCGCGCAGGTGCAAGGCCACGGGGTTTTCCGCATAGGCCGCGGCGGCTTGCACAAAGCTGTTGGAGATTTCCCTTTCCGCCTGGCCGAGGATAATGCGCGCCTGGCGCTCGCGCTCGGCCTGAGCTTGTCGCGACATCGCGTCTTCCAGCCCTTGGGGAATCTTCACATCGCGAATCTCGACCGACTGCACCGTAATGCCCCACGGATTTGTTTTCTCATCGAGAATGCCTTGGAGTTCGCGGCCCAGCGTTTCGCGCTCGGTGATCATCTGCGCCAGCTCGTGACGGCCGATCGACTCGCGTAATGCCGTCTGCGCGCTCATGTTGATTGCCTCGATAAAGTTCTCAACTTCCAAAATGGATTTCTCCGCGTTCCAAACCATCCAGAACACGATGGCGTCGACGTTGACGGGCACGGTGTCACGGGTTAGCGTGGATTCGGCGGAGACGTTGGCGACGCGCACTCGTTGGTCGACGTAAGGGCTCAACGTCTCGACGATCGGCACAATGTGAAAAAGCCCCGGGCCGCGTAGACCGACGTAACGGCCCAAGCGCAAAACCGCGACCTTCTCCCATTGCTGCACCACTTTGAGAGCGAACATGAGATATAAGCCGAGCAGGGCGCCCGCGATGATCCCCGCCGGATGATGAGTGCCAGCGGTCACGATTGCGCCCGCCACCAGGCAGATGACAAACATTGATCTCCCGATACCGCTGATCTGACCGATTTCGATTCTCGTCATGGTTCTATCTCCTTTGTGTGGACTGAGGCAGGAACTGGCGCACACGATCCAGCAATTCTTCAAGGCTGAATCCAGCGGCGCCTGCTCGGGCCGCGAATTCCGTGGCCAACTGCGTGAGCTGCCGCTCGCGCTCCGCGTTGTTCTTAGTAGTTTTTTGGGGGCTGATGAATGTGCCGGTTCCCTGGTGAGTCTCGAGCGTGCCTCCGAGTTCGAGTTCCCGGTACGCCCGCAGAACTGTATTCGGGTTGATTGCGAGGTCAACCGCAAGTTGCCGCACCGTAGGGAGTTGGTCGCCGGCTGAGAGCATTCCTGCCCCGATTCCGGCCCGTACTTGATCGATAATCTGCCGATAGACAGGAACTCCGCTGCGCAAGTCCAGTTTGGGCTGGAAAGCTTTAGCGCCGCTCGGGGAGCGTCCCATGTGCTCCATTGTACTAGACTACTAGTACACTAAGTCAAGCACAAAAATCTTCGTTTCTTATTTTTGTTCCCACGCTGCAGGATCGAAGCATTGGGGAATAAAAGAAAAAGCCCGGCAAGAATGCCGGGACTTTTTCTCACGCATAAATCCTAGTAGTTGGCAGCCTGCACGATCAGGTGATCGACGATGCGATGCGCTTCGTCGATGTGATGAATGGCACGATTCCGCAGACCGCGCACGGATGGATCGTCTTCTTCGCGGGCGATGTCATTGTGAGCTTTATCCAGTAGTTCCATCGCGCGGTGGAAGCGGCCGGCGCGGTCCATTCGGGCATCGACCGGAGGATGATCGTTCAGATTCTTGCCGTCATCGATCGCAGCTCGCTTAATTTCATCGATGGCTTTGTCGATCTCGTTAATTGCGTGCTCTTCTTCTTTGTCCATGTGATAAGCGGGCGCTGGGTTCTGCAGGTGAGCGCGGGCGTGCCGAAGATCGGTAAGGGCGTGCAGGTATGCAGGATGTCTTCCCGGCTCGTCAGCAAAACTCACAGCGGCGCAAAGAGCAATGAGAAACGCGAGTAAAGCGCAATGTCGAGCAATCTTCATAGTCTGCCTCGAAGCCTTTCGGCGGAATAAACTTCGTTACGAACGAACCCAGAACTACAGGATTTGACTCGTTGAATTCTAAGACGGCGACTTCGTTGCCCGGAAGTTACTTCAGGCCATGGCCGAGTTAAACCCCTTGTTGGACGGGCGGTTGCCGGTGAATATCCATCCATCCATCAAGCTCTCAGGTTGCCGTTTTCCGAACAGCTCTAGCCGCCGAGCAGACGACAAATTGACTCACGATTGACGGGATGCTGACAATCCTCCTGGAGCGGCGCGTACGCTCAATCCATCTCGAGTTAGAAACCCCTGCGAATCAGTGAAGTAGACCGACGTTCCCGTCGAGGCACCGCTCTGTCCTGTGTCGGCAGGGTTCAGCCATGAAATCGAAAAACAGAAACAGAAATGAGAGGAGAAGCAATGACGAGATTTCTTACTTACGCGGCGATTGTCATCTGCCTGGGAACGACGGCGATGCTCGCCAACAGCAAACGAACGATCAACTCCAACGCAAGCGTGGATGCGCAACTGGACGCTGACGGCGCGTTCCGTGACGGACTGTACCTCGGCAGACTGGCCGCCGAAAGCACCCAGCAGCAGCCGCGTCCCGAGGTGGGTCGCTGGTCCACAGATCAGGACCGCGCCGCGTTCACGGCCGGCTATCGCCGCGGATACAACGAAGCTCTCGCCCGCGTGGAGCCATAGAAACGACGTTTGCCAACAGGAATCCCGAATGAGGTGAATTTGTATGCGTGAGAAGAAGCTAGTTTCCCTATTTGCTCTTACCCTGGCGATTTGTGTCTCCAGCTCCAAGGCGAATGGCGGCGGCGCTCCGCCAGACACGGGCGCGGTCGGCGGAGGCGACTTAAAAGGCACGGTGCGATTCGAAGGTGCGGTACCGAAACCCAAGCTCATTAGCATGTCCACCGATCCCAGCTGCGCGAAACAACATTCCTCACCTGTATTTGCCCAGGAAGTAATGACCGACTCGAAAGGCGATCTGCAAAATGTGATCGTGTTCGTTTCCGAAGGATTGGGAGACCGCACGTTTGATCCGCCTACCCAGCCTATCGTTGTCGAACAGAAAGGTTGCATGTACATGCCGCACGTGTTGGCTGTGCGGGCAAACCAGCCGCTGCACGTGGTGAATGACGATCCTACCTCGCATAACATTCATCCCACGCCGGCGAATAATCGCGAATGGAACAAGGCAGAGCCGCCAGGATCGAGCGTGGACGAATCATTTCCGCGGGAGGAAATCGCGATTCCGGTGAAGCGCAACCTGCATCCCTGGATTGCACGGTTATATTGCCGTGTTCAAGCATCCGTATTTTGCAGTGACGGGTAAGGATGGCAGCTTTGACCTGAGCCGCCGGGCACTTACACCATGAAAGCGTGGCACGAGAAGCTGGGGACGTCGACGCAGACGATTACGATTGGCGCAAACCAGACCAAGGAGATCAGTTTCGTTTTCAAAGGAATGTGACTCGTCTCAGTGTTTTTCTGGAATCCTGAAACCTTTGCGACGTTGTTCGCTGTAGCGGCGCAGGGCGTCGAGGATGATGGGGTACGCTTCGCCTGGGGGGCGTATCTCATCTACTTCGACGGCTTTCCCTTCGAGCTGCTTGTAATCCTGAAAGAATCTACGCAGCATCAGCAGGCGGTGCGGCGGCATTTCCGCGGCCTCGCGATAGGAATTAAATTCGGGATCCTCGGTGGCGATGGCGATGATTTTGTGATCCTGCTTGCCGGCGTCGATCATGGTCATCAGACCAATGGCGCGAGCGTGAATGATAGTCAGCGGTACGACGGGTTCCTGGCAGAGCACGAGGACGTCGAGAGGATCATCGTCTTCCGCCAGCGTTTGCGGAATGAAACCGTAGTTCGCGGGATAGTAAACCGCGGAATAGAGAATGCGATCGAGCTTGATCAGTCCGCTCGCTTTGTCGAGTTCGTATTTCACGCTCGATCCGAAGGGGATCTCAATCACGCAGTCGAATTCCTGCGGCAGCTTGTCGCCGGGAGTTACGTCGTGCCAGGGATGAATCATAGGGTTATCGAGCTACTACCATTCTAGCGGACGATGGTTTCCGCTTTGACGGGAGCCTACGCCCTGGCTGGTTCGCTCAGGGGTTGGACCGCGAAAGGAATTTGACTAATCTACCTACGATCCAAACCCCGGGTAAGCATCAAAAACGGAATCATTTGATGCTTAGAGTAGGGCGGGGCAGGGCAGAGCCTTCCGCCTTATAATCTCGACGATGGGCATCTCTCCTTTACAGGATGGGCGGGAGCGGTACGCTTCTGGCGTGAATCGGCAGGACCCATATCTTCGCGTCCTCTGCGTCAACATCTTCGTTCGCGATCAGGATCGAAGTTTGCGGTTCTACGTGGACCAGCTGGGATTTGGTTTGGTGATTGACGAGAGCTATGAGTCCGGTAGCCGTTGGGTGGCGGTCGCGCCTCCGGACGGCAACACGGTTCTCGCCCTGGTTACTCCCAAGCGCAAGTCCGAAGAATACAAGCTGATTGGCCATTGCCGGAATGCTGTGCTGGTTACTGAAGACGTCATGGCCAAGTTCGATGAGTGGCAGAGGCGCGGGGTTCGCTTTCATCATCCGCCGCAGACTACGCTTTGGGGCGGGATTTTCACCCGGTTTGAGGACCTGGATGGAAACGCCTTTTCGCTCGTGGGAAAAGATGATTTCGTTCGCGAAATCGAAGCGGAGCGTCGTGTGGCAGCGGAGAAGTTGGAGGCTGAACGACGCATGGCCCAGGAACTGCACATAGCGAAGCAGGTGCAGGCAAGGCTCTTTCCGCAAACTCTGCCACAGCTCAAAACGCTTGAATACGCGGGGATCTGCATGCAGGCCCGCCAAGTTGGAGGTGACTACTACGACTTCCTAAATCTAGGCCGGGAGCGCCTTGGGTTAGTGATCGGTGATACTTCAGGAAAGGGAATCGGTGCTGCGCTCTTGATGGCCAACTTGCAGGCGAACCTGCGGAGCCAGAGTGCAATCGCTTTGGATCAGCCGCAACGATTCCTGCGGTCGGTGAACCAGCAGTTTTATGAAAATACGACCGACAGCGCCTATGCCACGCTCTTCTTTGCCGAATACGACGATGAAGCCAGGCGCCTGCGCTACGTGAATTGTGGGCACTACCCCCCTCTTCTCCTTCGGAGCGATAATACTCTTGAGCGGCTCGATTCCACTTCTACTGTCCTGGGACTTTTCCGGGAGTGGGACTGCTTGGTTGCCGACCTTCAGCTCTTTCCAGGCGACACACTGGCACTCTACACGGATGGGATAACCGACTCGTTCAATGACGGAGGAGAAGACTTTGGAGAAGAACGCTTGATCGAAGCATTGCGGCGGCATCGAGAACTGCCCTCACGCTCAATACTTGCCGCGGTTGTGGAAGAGGTTCGGCAATTCAGCCCTCACGAGCAGCACGACGACATAACGCTGATCGTTGCCAAGTGCACAGGAGATTAGTGCTCGGGGGCGAGCCTGTCCCCGCAGAAAGCACGGACAAGAACCGGACACCCAAGTGATAAGTGAATCTGGAATCTTGATTCCGGGCCTGGCGTCGAGTAGAGTCAGGAGAGAAGCATAATTACGGGATGGTTGGGTTATGTCCAGTCAAGCCAAGACATATCTGAAGTTCGGCGCGGCAACGGTGGTCATCCTGTTACTTCTGGGCTACCTCGCCTACACCGGCGTGCAGGACAGCAAGAGCTACTACGTCACCATCAGCGAGCTGCACAAGATGGGCAATGGCGCTTACACGAAGCGTCTGCGGGTGGCGGGGAATGTGCAACCGGGATCGATCAAGCGGACGGGCACGCACGTGCAGTTTGTGCTGATGGAGCAGGACCAGCTGCTTTCTGTGGACTACACCGGAACCGAGGCGCCTCCCGATACTTTCAAGGACGACTCGCAGGCGCTGGCTGATGGCAGCTTTGGGCACGATGGCGTCTTTCATGCCAAAGCGCTGCAGGCCAAATGCGCCTCGAAGTATGCGCCGCAGCAGCCTGGCAACCAGATGCAAGCCGAACCCGCCAAGAGCATTACGCAGGCGCAACCCCAACCGAGCGGGACGCTCAATTAGCAAAGGCCCCAGACTCTTTCAGAGGACGTAACGCCCCTCCGGCGCTAAAGCCCGCATTTTTACTGTCTGAAGGCGGCGCAGCTGAAAGCCGCGCCCTTCCAAAGCTATGTAGAAGACGAGTGCTACCCGCTGGTTTCATGTTCTAGACTTCGCCGCAAGGTTCGGCTATCGTCTACCTTTCACATTGACGCAATTATCGTGAGCACCCCAGAAATCCCGGCCGCCGCTAGCATCATCACCGTCAGCAACTTGATCAAACAATTCGGTCGATTCGTCGCATTGCGCGGAGTAAATGCGGCGTTTGCTGCCGGCAAGCTTTATGTGATTCTCGGCGACAACGGAGCGGGGAAGACTACTCTTTTGCGGGCCTTGGCGGGGTTGGCCCAACCCACACGCGGAGAGGTTTCCATCCTGGGCAAAAACCCGCGAGAGGCTTGCCGGGACGTCGGCTATATGGCTCATCCGTCGCTGCTTTATGACGAGATGAGCGGGCTTGAGAACCTTCGCTACTTCGCCCGCCTGTATGACATTGCCGGCGACGGCCGTTGTGAGCAGGTGATCCGCTTGGTGCGGCTGGATCCCGAGTTGACGCGTCCGGTGGGGCAATATTCGCAAGGCATGCGGCAACGCATGTCACTGGCACGCGCGATCCTGCACGATCCTGGAATACTTTTCTTGGATGAGCCGTTTTCCAACGTCGATGTGCGCTCGGCACGGGAGATGGTGGAATTGCTTACATCCATGCGCGATGCCGGCAAAACTATTTTCGTAGTCACGCATCAGGCATCGCTGCTGGAAAGCGTGGCCGACGAATTTGTGTGGATGCAGGCCGGGCAGATCGTGGAGCGCACGTCTGGGCTGGGTTCGAGTCCCTCGCGGGCGGGGGCAGAATGAGCCCGCTGCGGTCGATCACGCTGGCTACTCTGACGAAAGATATCCGGCTGGAGTGGCGCTCCCGCGACGCGATCAACTCGATGCTTTTCTTTTCACTGCTGGTGGTGGTGATTTTCAGTTTCTCGTTTGACCCGAATGCTGAAGAGTCGCGCGAAATTGCGGGAGGGCTGATATGGGTTGCGTTCCTGTTTGCTGCGGTAGTCGCGCTGAACCAGACCTGGGCTCGCGAACTGCGCAATCAGGTGCTCGATGCTTACCGCGCGTCTCCGGCTCCGGCGAACGCGTTGTTCGTAGCGAAGGCGCTGGGCAACTTTATTCTGGTAAGCCTGCTGGAAGCTGTAATGGCACCGCTGTTCATGATTTTTTACAATCTGCGCGCTCTGGGTCCGGCGTGGCAGTTGATTCCCGTCGCGATTCTGGGGACCTGGGCGCTGGTGGTGAACGGAACATTTTTTGCGGCCATGTCGCTGCGCACGCGCAGTCGCGAAATCATGTTGCCGCTCCTGCTGTTTCCGATCTCGATCCCGGCGGTGCAATCGATGGTGGAGGCTACGCGCATCCTCCTTGCTGGTGACGGCTCCGCGCGTTTCTGGATCGTATTGCTTCTCACCTACGATGTGGTGTTTACTACTGCTTGTCTGGCTTTGTTCGAAACCATCCTGCAGGCAGAATGAAACGGGCCTTCCCCATACTCGCGGTTCTGACGGCGCTCCTACTGACTTACTCTACCTATCAGGCGCTGGTGGTTGCTCCCACAGAGCGGACGATGGGCGACGTTCAGCGCATTTTCTACTATCACGTGCCCTCGGCTTGGACGGCCTTTTGCTTATTTTTCGTGAACCTGATCGCGTCACTCACTTATCTGGTGCGAAAAAATTCCAAGGCAGATGCTCTGGCCGTAGCCGCTGCGGAAGTGGGAGTCGTCTTCTGCACGATTGTGCTGATTACGGGGCCGATCTGGGCGCGGCCGGTGTGGGGCATCTGGTGGACTTGGGATTTGCGCCTCACGCTAACTCTAGTTCTGTGGCTGATCTATCTCAGCTATCTGGTTCTGCGGCGATTCTCCGACAGCTCCCAGACGCCAAAACTCGCGGCAGTGTTGGCTATTTTCGGAGCGCTGGATGTACCGCTGGTTTATTTTTCGATTTGGTTTTTTCGAACCCAGCACCCACAACCTGTGATTGGCGGCGGAGGCTCGCTGGACCCGCGCATGTTGCACGCATTCCTGATCAACCTATTCGCCTTCTCGTGCTTCGGGGCAATGGTGTGCTGGTGGCGTTACCGGCTGGAGCTGTTGCACCGGGAGGTTGAAGAAATGGAAAGCCTGGAATCGTTACGCGGAGTGACGCAATGAACGCGATCAAATTTCTCTGGGCTGCGTACATTGCGACTTGGCTCATTCACGGCCTTTATATTGGCAGCGTCGCGCGCCGATACAGCCGCCTGAGGCAGCGCATGAAAGAGTTGAGGAAATAAACGCGGCGTCAGGCATCCGCTTGTCGGAGGCCCGAACCCGCCTTCAGTTCGCGGCTTTCCAATCCTTCTGCAGCGCGCTGATGAAATCCGTGCTTCCCGTGGAGCGCAGGAATTCATAGTCTTCGATCATGGCGGCGGTGCCAACTCGCAACGAGGGCAGAGGAGACTCCGACCGGATAACCCGGGCGGTGAAACGCACGCGCACCGCGTCGGTCAGGGTAATGTGTGGCGGAAACGTGAGGGTCACTTCGCAGTGAGTCCCCGCGGGGATGGACCGATCAAGGTAAAAGAACACTCCGCGGGCGCTGACATTCTGGGTTTCGGTTTGGAATTCGTTGTCTTCGCCAAGGCGGACCAATGCCGGCAGGCGCATATCGAAGCGCCGCATCAACCGTCGTTCCTGAGAATCCGGTTGCATCCTTGGCCTATTTTCCGAGAGCATTTTTCCCCAATGAGACAAGTCTAATGCGTAACGGACAACACGGCTGGAAGGCTGAAGTCCCGCCGTCGCCCTGAGGCAGGCCCTGATTGCTTTCCACTGTATAGATTTGCCGGCAGTTTGCAAGCGTAAAAAGATCCATGAACTGATTCGGTAAGTACTGGCCTGGAAATGCTCGGGCGTGCCTGAAAAACGGCAGGGAGAGGGGCGCGACCATCCTGACTCGTGCTTAGCAGAGCAATCCCCATGCCATCCCACGACGCAAGTCCTGGCGGGATGCCAACAAGAATCAACAGCTTCTGACCAGCCGGACCGTGCCCGTCGGATGACGGTTGCAAGGCTTTGCAGAAGTCGTTCCTTTCGCAGCCATCGGCGAGTTGCCTCATTCCATTCCTGTGCCATGGTTTTCCTCCCTTTGTTCGGCATCTTTATACGACCACCGGCGCATCTGAGGTCTTGGAGCGCGCGTGTATCGGACGCTCGCTTGACTTGGCTCGCTTGACTTGGCCATCCGTCAGATGTTTAAGTAGTTGTTTATTTTCCGCCAGTTCCTAAGTGACATGTCAGCAGCGGGCGGTTTCGCCGGCGCCGGGTAGAGACTCGCGCGTCGTTCTACTCTCTCCATTTATGATCGGTAGACACCGGAGGACAAGCGTGATGGGAAATGGCCGTGGATTGTTATCGGGAAGAAGCTCGGAAAGGCGTTTGAAATGGCTCCACGTCATGGGAGCGGCCGTTTTGTTGTCGCTGGTGGCTTGCGTGATCTTGGGCTTCGGCTCTCGCCACTACGGACAGAAGGCAGTGGCTAGCTCTTCCCGGTTCCCGATTCCGACCGCTTTCGCCAAGGCTGCTTTGAAACCGCAGCCGGACGCCCGCGCTCTTCTCGGCCAGCTTCCGATGATCTTCGAGCCCAATCAGGGCCAAGCCGATTCGAGGGTGAAGTTCGTCTCCCATGGTGGGGGATATAGTCTCTTCCTGGATTCAACCGGCGCAGTGCTGGCTACGCGCGCGCAATCGGCGTCACAAGGTCAAAGCGGAAGCCGAAGTATGGAATCCGTACGCATGACGCTGGTCGGCTCCAATCCTGCGGCGGCCGTCGTAGGAGGCGATCAGCTTCCCGGTATGAGCAACTACTTCATCGGCAACGATCCTAAGAAGTGGCACACCGGCATCCCGCAGTATGCCGGCGTTCACTATCAAGATGTTTACCCGGGAATCGATCTGGTTTTCTATGGCAGCCAAGGTCATCTGGAGTACGACTTCAAGGTCGCCCCGGGTGCCGATCCCGCGCAAGCCGAGTTGCAGTTTGATGGCGCGGCTAAGCTGCAACTGAGCGGCGGAGACTTGATTCTCATGGGAACCAGCGCTGGCGTGCGCCTGCATGCTCCGCACATTTACCAGAAACGCGGTGCCCGGCAGCAGCCTGTCGAAGGTCGCTTCGTGCTTCGTGCCGCCAATCGCGTCGGCTTCGAGATCGGCGCCTATGATCGCAGCAGGGAACTGGTAATCGACCCGACCATCAGCTACTCCACTTACTTCGGGGGCACGGGAAACGAGACTTCACCTTCGATTGCCGTTAACGGCGATGGCTTCATCTATTTGGCGGGGTCTACTACCTCCACGGACCTTCTCACGTCACATCCATCGCCATTGACTCCTGTCCAGTCCACGCTGAACGGCGCACAGAATATTTTCATCCTGAAGCTGGATCCCACGGCTGGCCTGCTCGGCGTCCTTTATCTCACCTATCTCGGTGGCAGCGGAACAGATACAAGTGCCGGGCTAGGAGTAGACGCCAGCGGGATCGCGTACGTGGCGGGCACCACCACTTCGCCAAATTTCCCGACCGCGGGCGGGTTCCAGAGTGCGCCCGAAGCTGGCACCGCCTGCACGCCTTTGATCCCCAGCTTGACCGTGCCGTGCCACGTTTTCGTGAGCGCATTGAGCGGACTTGATACCACGGGTGTACCGCAATTGAAGTATTCCACCTATCTCTCCGGCAACGGCTCGGAGACCGCGACCGCGGTGGCGATCGACAATAATGACGATGTCTTTGTCACCGGTACCACGACTTCTACCGATCAGGCCACCGGCTTCCCTTCAAGCTCCTTCCCAGCTCCGTTTCAGAAGCAGTCATTGGGAAGCATCCAGTTTTTTGTGACCGAAGTAAGTACCAAGAACAGCGGATTAGGTAGCGTTCCATATTCCACATACTTCGGCGGCAGTAACGGGACGATTGCCGTCGGCGGTGGCATAGCCGTCGATACAACGGGAAATATTTACTTCAGCGGCACAACCAATTTCTTTAACAGCGGTGAAGGCCCGAACGGTAGCGGTGGCCTGACGTCTGGCGACTTTCCCATTCTGAATGCCTACGAACCGTGCCTTGACACGCCTCCGCTAACGACCGTCACACCACCTGTTACATGTACACAGCCCGCGAGTCCCGTACCAAATGATGCGTTCGTTGCCAAACTGAATCCAATAAATGCCCAGACGGGCGCTTCCCAGTTGCTCTTCTCGACGTATCTTGGCGGTAGCGGAACAGATTCATCCACTGGACTCACCATCGATACGGGCGCGGCGAGTATCTACATAACCGGGACGACCAATTCGGGCGATTTCGTCGTTCCCACCGGCACCGGCGCCTTCCAGCAATGCCTGGACACTCCACCTCCGAATCCGGCGACGTGTACTCCAATTCCTGCACCCGCGCCGACCGATGCGTACGTGGCGAAGTTCACGAATCCAACCGAGGCCTCCGGGACGGGAGCTACCAGCGTAGGTCTCACTTATTTTTCCTACCTTGGCGGAACGGGCAACGACAGTGGTTTGGCTATAGCCGTAGATACGGCGGCCGGAGCGCTGGTCACCGGAGCGACGAGTTCAGGAACTATCGGTGTTAACAATCCGCTGACTGACTTTCCGGCTACCGCCGGAGCACTCCAGTCCGTGCTCAACGGTCCGCAGAATGCTTTCTTTGCCCACATTGATACCACTACAATTTCCGGCCAGAATGCGGTGGGTTCTTACGCAACTTACTTCGGCGGCAATGGTACGGATCGCGGAACCAGCATCACGATCGATTCCTCCCTCAATACTTATTTTGCCGGCGACACGAATTCCACCAATTTCGAAACCTTCGCCCCGTTGCAACCTTCACTGAACGGCACCGGCACAGGGCCGAACACCGATGCCTTCGCCGTCCGGCTGCAATCCGCGACTGATTTGTGCATTCGCTGCGTCGCACCCGTGATGTCTCCCGCTTCAGGAGCGGTGAGCGCCGGCAGCCAAGTCACTATAACGTTTACCGTGACCAACGAGGGACCAGACTTGGCCACGAACATCACCGTAACTGGTCAGCTTACGGCAGGTCTAAACGCTACTTTTAATAGCGCCACTGCGGGGTCTGGCACGTGCAGCGTACCGAGTGGCAATAACGTGGTGTGCACCATCCCCGCGCTACAATCGGGCTCGACTTCGGCGGTCGCCATGGTTGTGACGCCGAGTCTGGCAGGAGGGGGCTCGATACTCGCCACGGTCACAAACAACAACAATACGAACCCCAGCAACTCTCAGACGGCGTCATTCACAGCAACCGCTTATTCGATCTCCATCACGCCGTCCAGTCAGACGGTGGCGGCGGGTAACCCGGCGACCTATTCCGTATTGGTAAATCCATCACTGACGTTTGGAGCCAATGTCTCCCTGAGCTGCGGGTCTCTACCGGTGGGAGCGAGTTGCGGATTTTCGCCCAGCACGCTTACTTTCAACGGGCCTGGTTCGCAATCGAGTACGCTGAGCCTGACCACCACAGCGCGTCCCGTGGTCACGATCAGTTCCGCGGGATGGCATGGCCCGTTTTATGCTTTATGGCTGATGGTCCCGGGAGTGGCCTTGTTTGGGTTGGGTAGCGCGAAACGCAGACGTGGTCGTGTGCTCGGATTTTTCCTGCTCTGGACGCTGTTTGCGCTTCTCATCCTGCAGCCGGCTTGCAGCACCTCCAAGCAGCAGCAGACCGTTACTGGAACACCCGCGGGGTCCTACGAACCCACCGTGACGGCAACTTCCGGATCGTTCACGCAAACTGCGGCATTCAGCTTGACGGTTCAGTAGACGGCACGGGCAAATTTTCGTAGGGCAAGCTTTCCCTTGCCACCTCGTCGAAGGAACCGATCGTCGAAGGAATTGAGAGCGGGGTTAGGCTCCGGCGGAAAGCTTGTGATGGCTCTTGGATTCGGCAATTCCATATTGCCGAATCTTGTAGAGCAGGGCTTTGTAGCTGATCTGCAGAAGACCGGCTGCCTGCTTGCGATTCCAGTTCGTTTGTTCGAGCGCCTGCCGGATCGCTTCCCCTTCGGCTTCGTCCTTGGCGCTGCGGGCCAGCGACTTCAATCCTCCGCTGGATTCGTTACCCCGGCTTCCGGAATCTGCGTGAGTGCCGCCACCGCCATCCTGACGTGGTTGCAGTTCTGCCGCGGCCAGGTTCTCGTCCCCCAGGATCAAGTAGCGTTTCAAAAAGTTATTCAACTCCCGCAGGTTACCGGGCCAGCTATGGCGTTGGCAGGCCTCCAGCAGCGATGGTGAAAGGGGAAGCTGCGGCCGCGCGTATTGCTCCGCCATCCGGGTCATAAAATGCTTGAGGAGAATAGGGATTTCTTCTTTGCGTTCGCGAAGCGGCGGCAGTTGTAAAGTGAACGCGTTCAGTCGGTAGTAAAGATCTTCGCGCAGCCGCTTGGTAGCCAAGGCCTGAGGAATGTCGATGTTAGTAGCCGCCAGAATGCGAACGTCCACCTTGATAATAGAGCGGCTGCCCAGTCGCGAGAATTGCTGGTCTTGCAGGACATGCAGCAGCTTGGCCTGCAGCGCCGGTGGCATCTCGCCAATTTCATCGAGCAGGATCGTGCCCTTGTTGCACAGTTCGAACTTGCCCGGTTTGGCATGGGTCGCACCGGTAAAGGCGCCCGGCTCATAGCCGAATAATTCACTCTCCAGAAGATCTGCGGGAACCGCCGCGCAATTCACTTTCAGGAACGTACGATGGGCGCGCCGTGAGAGTTTGTGAATCAGGCGCGCTAAAACCTCTTTCCCTGTGCCACTCTCGCCTAACAACAAAACTGGAATATCCACATGCGCCACTAACGCGGCTTGCGAGCGGATCTTGCGCATGGCCGGGCTCGCCGCGATGAAGAACACGTCGTCGGCAACTTCCTCAACTTCGCCTCCGAGCGGCGTCTTGCCCTGACCAAGACACTGGTCGATCACCGCATCCAATTCCGCTTTCTGAAACGGTTTCGTCAGGTAGTCCTGCGCTCCCAGGCGCATGGCCTGCACAACCTTCTTCGTATCGTTCACGCAGGAAAGCATTACGACCTTGGTGCCAGGACGTTTCTGGCGGATCTGCTCCAGCGTTTCCAGGCCATCGATTCCCGGCATGAGCACATCCAGGAGCACGAGGTCCGGCTCCATGCCTTTGTCAATGCGCTGGAGAGCTTCTTCCCCAGTTGACGCGGTCTCTACCTTATAATCGTCGACTTCGAGCAGTGTACGGATGTAGCGCAGCATTGCAGGCTCGTCATCCACTAACAAAATCTTCGCGGTTTCACTCACCGATTCTTTCCTTTGCCAACAGAACTAGAGTTAGGTTTGAAGGGAACAAGAAATGAAAATTTGCAGCCCGAGCCGGGATCACTTTCCACCCAGACTTTGCCACCCATACCTTGAACCAGGCGGCGTACAATCGAGAGCCCTAAGCCCATTCCGTCCTGATTCTCGTTGCTCGGCATCCGGAAGAAATCGTCGAACACTTCCTGATGAAACTCGGCTGGAATGCCCGGACCCGTGTCAGACACGCTGACCTTGACTGAATTGGGTTGTGAATTCGTTTGTCGTCGTCTTTCGCCAGATGCCGCGGGCTGGGCTGTGGCGCGGCGCTCCCACATGTAAGGTTCCGCGTGCAACCATACCGTGCCGCCCGGTGGAACAAATTTAAAAGAGTTCTCCAGCAAGTTGGAAATCACACGCTCAAGTTTTGGGGAATCGACTGGAAACTCCGGCAGCCTGTCATTCGCCAAAAAGTAAAGAGCCAATCCTTTTTCCTGAAAACGGGTCGACCACAATCGGCAAACATCGGACAGGCACTCGTTGATGTTGCCCATCGCGTATTGCATTTTTAGCCCGCCGGTTTCGAGGGCGCTGTAGGTAAGGAAATCCTGAATGAACTGCTGCAGCCGTTTACCACTAGCCTGCATGTCACTGAGAACTTCCCGCTGACGATCGCTGATCGGACCCAGTTTCTCGCTCTGCAAGAGTTCGACGTATCCGTTCAAAATCGCCAATGGAGTCTTCAAATCATGCGCTGCGGAGCCCAACGCGTTGGTTGTGCGCTGGAATCGCTGCTGCAATTCGGAGTATGCCTGCGGAAGATCTGCAGGGCTGGGCATCCCTGCTCCCAAACCCGGAGGCACGGGAACAACCGCGGCTCCTCTACCCGGCGGTGGAACACACAAATTCTTTTGCACGGTAGCCATAAGGAGTAAGGCGGTCTGCACAGAGAGGGAGGAGGCATTCGACCGTCACCGGCAGGAATGCTATAAGAAAATCGTATGCCAGGTTACTTTTCATTGTCAACGAAAAATGCGACCCGATTACCCAAGTGTAGCAAAAGCTTGCATTTGCGGCCTGCGTTCGTGCGTAATCGAGAGCTCATAGTCTAGTAAAGGTGACGCACGGCGGAAGACCATGCAAAGACGGCACTTTGGCGTGTTTTTTAAGCTCCGGAGTGTGTGTCGGCCCGACTTTTGCTGGTTTGGTATGCATTTGGCCGCGGATCTTACCGTTTAGGAAGGATTGGCACCTGAGGTGCTTGGATTGCTGCATCAAAACCCGTAGGAAGGAGTGTGCGTGCCCCCAAAAACTCCAGCGGAAGAGCGTCGGCGGTGGCCGCGCTTGCCTCTGGCCATCCCCGTATTTGTCAGAAGCCGGCTCGAGCAGGAAAAGGAATTCCTGGAGTTTGCCACCGCCCTGAATGTCTCAGCCGGAGGCATGCTTGTGGCCGTCCGCCGCTCCCTGCAGGATGTAGCGGAGGTGTCCCTGGAGATTCCAAGCGCGCCCCTGGCCGCTTTGGCCACCTTTCCCAAGGCCGCGCGCGCCCTTCGTGCGAAGGTGCTCCGTACCGAGCACGCCGACACCTACAACTTGGTCGGTCTGAAATTCCTTCGACCACTGGTCGAATCCCGCCCCAAATTTAGAGCGCCACAAAGGAAACATTCTCCTGTTGTGTGAAAAACTTTTCTCTCGTGCCACATGTCACCTTCGCTACAACCCCACGATCGAGATTACTAGCCATAGCCTTGCGCTATCTTTCGTAAGTTGCTTTTCCTCAAGAAGATAGACTAGCCTTGCCAGGTATTGATACGCGCCCCCGCGTTTGGTTCTTTGGATGCACGCTATACTGTGGCCGAGGCCATCAAGCCTTATGAGTTCTTCAACTACAATCAGTCCCCTAGTCCAACCCTTGGGAGAGATGCCTCCCGAGGCGGTCGTGTTCGGGGGCACGGACGCAATGCGAGCTCTGCGTGAGCGGCTCGCCAAAATTGCTGGCGCTAACGTTCCCGTCCTCATTCAGGGAGAGAGTGGTACCGGCAAAGATATCATCGCCCGCATGATTCATGCTTCTTCGCCCTGGAAGAGCGGTCCATGGGTGAAGGTGAATTGTCCCGCCATTCCAGGGACTTTGCTCGAGAGTGAGCTTTTCGGCTATGAAAAAGGAGCCTTCACCGGCGCCTTCGGCACCAAGCCCGGTCGAGTTGAGATGGCGCATCGCGGCACGCTGTTCCTCGATGAAATCTCCGAACTCGACATGAGTTTGCAATCTAAGCTGCTGCAGTTGCTCCAGGACGGCCAGTTCTGCCGCATCGGCGCCCAGGAAGACAAGAAGGTCGAAGTGCGCGTGGTCTGCGCCACTAATCGTAAGCTGGAAGAAGAAATCGCCAACGGAACCTTCCGTGCCGACCTGTTCTATCGCATCAATGTCGTCAATCTGCACATGCCACCGCTGCGTGAACGGATTTCCGATCTTCCGGAACTCGTCACCTATTTCCTCGACTGCTATAACCGCAAATTTAATTGCCGAGCCAAACCTCTGTCTGCTGAATTGATGAATTCCCTGAGCAAATACCACTGGCCGGGAAACGTTCGCGAACTGGAAAATCTGATCAAGCGCTTCGTCATACTCGGCGTCGAAGACGCCATCTCCGGCGACCTACAGCCACGACAGCCTGATTTCTTCAGCGCCGACATTAACGTCGACGGACCAATCTCGCTGAAGAAAATTACTCGCCAGGCTGTCCATGAATTGGAACGTAAGATCATCCTGAAAGTGCTGCAACATCACCACTGGAATCGCAAGCAGGCTGCCCGCGCTTTGAACATCAGCTATCGCGCGCTGCTTTACAAAATCCGCGACGCCGGTCTGCCCTCCAATCGCGCCGCTCGCCGCCCTCAAACCGGTGACTTGCCGCGCGAAGTAATCGCAGCCGACTGACTTTTTTCTTTTTTAAAGTGGCTTATGAGGGCTTCTCGCCCACGGAAGGCGCGGGACCTACACTTTGGTCCGGCCGGAGAGACGGGGCGAGGGTTTGGACTGCGGCCATCATGGCCGTCGGTTCAGCCCCCGAAGAGGTGGGCCAAAAGCCCGAAAACGGGCCAAGAACGAAACAAGATCGTGACATAGCAAAAACAGATTGCTGTACAATTGCCTCCGTTCCAGCGCGGTCGCATTCCGGGATCATGAACCGGCAGTCCTAGGTGAATTATGGCCCAGATCAAAAGGTGGTATCTCTCCCGCTCCTCGCTGCTAATTGCGGGGATCTCTTTGGGCCAATTTTTTGTGTGGATTAGCGCAGCGGCGGCGCAGGGAAACGTCGAGCTCCGGATGCATGAGGTTCAGCAGAGCTTCTGCCCCGACCTGCAAAAGTTTGTGGTAACCGTGGTCGACGAACATAGTGCTCATCTCGACCGTCAGGCGGTCGTAAAGATCCACGATAAGAAGAAGGACATCGAGTCCTGGGATACTACCTCGAATGATTCCCAAGTAACTTTTTGCAGCATAGATTTTGGAGACTACGAGATTGATGCCAGCGCGGTCGGATACTTAGCCGAACACAAGGAGTGGCATATCTCTGGCGTCACCGGCGGCGTTCCAGAGCGTCAACTCCAACTCGTGATGCACAAGGACCCGACGGCTGTTGAATTGAGTGCCCCAGACAATGCCATCCCCGCTAGTGCTCGCAAGGACGCGAAACGCGCAGTTGTTGCCCTAAGGTCCGCAAATCTCAAGGAGGCGCAGAAACGGCTTGAAAAGGCTTTCAAACTCGCCCCATCGAATGCGCAGATCAATTTCCTATACGGGTATCTGTACCTGCAACAAAAGGACTTCGATAAGGCAGAAGCATACCTGAACCGTGCCGCTACGCTCGACCCACACAGAGTGCAACCACTCACGCTACTGGGCCGAGTGCAACTCGAGCATCAGGAATATGAACTTGCACGAAAGACACTCGAGCAGGCGGTGGCAACCGACTCCAGTTACTGGATGGCGCACTATCTGCTCGGGGACGCCTACCTGAAACAAAAGGAATACGAGAAGGCACGCGAGCAAGCCCAGCTTGCTATCGATAAGGGCAGAGGCGAGGGTAATATTGCACAGCTGGTTCTAGGGCAAGCGCTGGCCAACGTCGGGCGAGACCAGGATGGAATCCAAGCGCTGAAGATCTTCGTGCAGACCAACCCTAGTAACACCGCGATACCCCAAGTGAAGGCTTTGATAACCAAGATCGAAAATCGCGCTGCCGGTCTGACGTCAACTGAGAGGACGCTGCCAGATACGGATCTGGCGCTCGCCGCCTCGGCACCGTCCCTGCCCGAGAGCGCATGGGGACCGCCTGGAGTGGATGAGTTGAAGCCTCCGGTTGCTCCCGGTGTCACCTGCCCCTATCAACAAGTTATGGAAGGCTCAGGTGAGCGCGTAAAACAGCTTGTGGATAACATAACCAAATTCGCCGCTGTCGAAGACATGCTGCACGAGCAGCTCGATAAAACTGGCAATCCCTTCACCAAGGAAACTCGCAAGTTCACCTACGTTGCTTCGATCACCGAAGAGCAACCAGGCTTTTTGCAGACCGACGAGTACCGTAACCTGCGTTACGGAATTACGGATCTCCCCGACCACATCGTTACGTCGGGTTCCATGACTTTGGCGCTCATCTTTCATCCCGATATGCGCGACAATTTCGAAATGTCGTGCGAAGGCTTGGGCGACTGGCATGGGCAGTCAGCCTGGCTCGTGCATTTTCGGCAGCGCGACGACAAACCCAACCGCTTCGCGGAATACTATGTGGGCTCCCAACATTATCCGATGAATATGAAGGGACGCGCATGGATAACCACTGATAACCTACAGATCGTCCGCGTCGATGCCGAACTGGTGAAGCCACTGCCGCAACTTGCGGTCCAACACCAGATTGCCGAATATGGCCCAGTCCATTTCCAGAAGAAAAATCTGGATTTATGGCTGCCCCAGAATGTGGACATTTTCCTGGAAATGAATCGGCATTATTATTACCGGCGACACAGCTATGATCACTACCAGTTGTTCTCCACGGACGCGATGGAGAAGTCGGCGCTGTTGAAGTCAGGTGACAAGTCGGTCATCAAGAATGCGCTGCCCAGCGTCCCCATCCAAAATCCCTGAAGTCCTCGGCACTGATCCAGCCTTTTGTGCTGCCGAATCCGCGGCCGCCCCACGTGTGGATTTTGCTTGTGTGTGTGACGGGCACACCTGTCGGTCGCTTTTTGACCTTGCCGTCGACGTTGCTCCTGACTCTGGTTTGGCCGGGAAGGGCACGGCTTTTAGAAAGAAACGAAGGCCTGGTCACCCCACGGGCGTGCCGAAGGCCTAGCCTAATTCAAAACGCACACAAGCTGGACGCTCTCATCGGAGGTATTGTTATAGTCCTTAGGATGAGAGAAGCCTAACGAGTTTGCCAGCCCGAGTCGCAGCGAATTCGAACCCGCACCCGAATGTCTTGTCGCAACTCGCATTACTCTCCAGATGCCACTGGCGGTGTACGCGATACTTCCGCGTAAAAGCTCCGCCCGTGCCGGCTTTGTGCCGCAACACCCGCGCCATGAGAAACCCCGTCATCCCAACATAGATCACGCGGCCCTTGCTCGCCATGATGTATAGGTAGTACCGGTCCCGCACCATTGCCACCCCACAGGACAGCAGGTTCCTCACGGCTGAAGCTGTATCGGAATGACAAGACTTTAAGGATTGATTAGAGACCTTGCGGTAGTGGATGTCACAAACCACCTGTGCAAAATTTCAAATTCGGAATGTTGATCGGCAGAGGCAAGAAAAAAGCAAAGAACAAAAAAGGGATGTCATTCCGAGTCAGGCTGAAAGCCCGGTGAGGAACCTGCTGTTCTTCGCCTGCGGCACGAACCCGTCAAGCTCCGCAAACGAAGGCTGCCCACGAGCATTTTCTGCCGGAGTCACATTTTGACTTATTCGTGGGGGCCATGGAGGTTTTGGTATTTGCAGCGAAGTCCCTTCGCCTGTTGTTGCAACGAGAAAATGTCGTATTAACTGCAACGAGACTTTGTCACCCCTTATCGTT